>Ga0207097_1037_pt1:15000-24435 | contig 24435 bp, 21 predicted proteins | sample Alteio_BWMinHeat_87_FD_153541 | JGI IMG/M metagenome (GOLD analysis project Ga0207097, IMG submission 153541) | Enriched cells from forest soil in Barre Woods Harvard Forest LTER site, Petersham, Massachusetts, United States -... | ecosystem: Environmental > Terrestrial > Soil >...
GGGGTGAAAGGCTAATCAAATTCCGTGATAGCTCGTTCTCTCCGAAATAGCTTTAGGGCTAGCCTCGCGGGGTCCGTACCGGTGGTAGAGATCTGGATGAACTAGGGGCCTTCCCAGGTTACCGAATTCAACCAAACTTCGAATGCCGGTAATGAGTACCGCGGGAGTCAGACTGTGGGGGCTAAGCTTCATAGTCAAAAGGGGAAGAGCCCAGACCATCAACTAAGGTCCCTAAATTTATGCTAAGTGGGAAAGGAAGTCGAGCGCCTCAGACAGCCAGGAGGTTGGCTTAGAAGCAGCCATCCTTTAAAGAAAGCGTAATAGCTCACTGGTCGAGGAACTCGGTGCCGACAATCCAACGGGGCTCAAGCATAATACCGAAGTTATGGATCCGATGCGCAAGCATCTGGGTGGTAGGAGAGCGTTCCTAGTGAAGCGAAGGTATACCGTAAGGAGTACTGGATCGCTAAGAAGTGACTCTGCCAGCATAAGTAGCGATAAACCAGGTGAGAACCCTGGTCGCCGCAAGTCTAAGGTTTCCTGAGAAAGGTTAATCCGCTCAGGGTTAGTCGGGGCCTAAGGCGAGGCCGAAAGGCGTAGCTGATGGACAGACGGTTAATATTCCGTAACTACCTTGGTTCGATCAAGACCGAAGGGGGGACGCAGCGCGGAAGTCCGGGTGCGCAATGGTTACAATCCCGGGTGAAGCGAGATCTGGATAGGGAAATCCGCCAGGTCGTCTGCCAGGAAAATCCTCTAAGGAGAGTCGAGGTACCCGTACCATAAACAGACACATGTGGACGAGAAGAGTATTCTCAGGCGCTCGGGTGATGGGTTGTTCAGGAACTAGGCAAATTAGCTCCGTAACTTCGGGATAAGGAGTGCCCCAGCAATGGGGCCGCAGTGAATGGCGTCAGGCGACTGTTTAACAAAAACACAGGTCTCTGCTAAGTCGAAAACGACGTATAGGGGCTGACGCGTGCCCGGTGCTGGAAGGTTAAAGGGAGAGGTTAGCCGCAAGGCGAAGCTTTGAACTGAAGCCCCAGTGAACGGCGGCCGTAACTATAACGGTCCTAAGGTAGCGAAATTCCTTGTCGGGTAAGTTCCGACCTGCACGAATCGCGTAACGATCTGACGACTGTCTTAACAACTCGCCCGGCGAACTTGTGGTTCCGGTGAAGACGCCGGATGCCCGCATCAAGACGGAAAGACCCCGTGCACCTTTACTATACCCTATCAATGAATTATGGGGTGCTCTGCGCAGAATAGGTGGGAGGCTTTGAACCCGGAATTTTGGTTTCGGGGGAGCCACCGGTGAGATACCACCCTGAGCACTCTGTGATTCTAACTTACTCCCGTTATCCGGGTGAAGGACATTGGTAGGCGGGTAGTTTGACTGGGGCGGTCGCCTCCTAAATTGTAACGGAGGCGCTCTAAGCTTGGTTCACGCTGTTTGGAAATCAGCGGCTGAGTGCAAAGACATATACCAGGTTGACTGCGAGACCAACAAGTCAAGCAGGTGCGAAAGCAGGACTTAGTGATCCGGTGGTTCTGTATGGAAGGGCCATCGCTCAACGGATAAAAGGTACGCCGGGGATAACAGGCTGATCGGAGTCAAGAGTTCACATCGACGCTCCGGTTTGGCACCTCGATGTCGGTTCATCGCATCCTGGGGGTGCAGAAGCTCCCAAGGGTTAGGCTGTTCGCCTATTAAAGCGGTACGTGAACTGGGTTCAGAACGTCGCGAGACAGTTCGGTCCCTATCTGATGTGGGCGCAGGAGATTTGAGAGGGCTTGTCCTTAGTACGAGAGGACCGGGATGAACCAACCTCTTGTGATCCAGTTGTCACGCCAGTGGCATAGCTGGGTAGCGAAGTTGGGTCAGGATAAGCGCTGAAGGCATATAAGCGCGAAACCTTCCTCAAGATGAGATCTCCCAAGGGGTAACTCCCTAATAAGGGCCGTGGAAGACTACCACGTTGATAGGACGGATGTGTAAGCGTAGTAATACGTTGAGCTGACCGTTACTAATAGCCCGTTCGGCTTGACCATAAAATGTACTGTAGACGCAGCAGTTGAGCTTGTGTGTGCCCATCAATATTCGAGAAGATTTTGTTTCTCGTGGCTATAAACCGCCGGCGAGAGACTCCAATCTTTGGGTGATTATAGCGTGAGGGTCCCACCCGTTCCCATCCCGAACACGGCAGTTAAGCCTCACAGCCCCGATGGTACTTCCCGCGCGAGTGGGTGGGAGAGTAGGAAGTTGCCCGATTAAAACAAAAGCGCACACCGCATGCGTTGTGCGCGACCAAACAAAGCCCCGGCCCGCAAGGTCCCCGGGGCTTTGTGTTTTTGTAGAAACTTTATTCTCCCTGTTAACCTCCAGCCGCGCAGGAAACGGAAAGATCTCGTTCGATGAGGCGTAACACACTATTATCTGAATGAGGAGGACAAATCATCATGATTGAATTGAGTGATGCCGACCTGAATCGAATGCGTACGGATACAGAGAGTAATTTTGTGGAGCGCAAGACCGTCCATAATACAAAAGGCTGGCTTCGCACAGCGGTTGCCTTCGCCAACTCTGCGCCAATCGGTGCTCCAGCGGTTCTCTTCGTTGGCGTGAACAACGACGGCACCTTTGAGAACGTAGCGTCTGACTATGACTGGGAAAAGCTGCAGAAGACGATAACGCAAGAACTCAACCGCGCGTATCCGTGGATCTATTCAGTTCAGAAGATTGTAAACGGGGATCAAGGCGGTCAGTGCCTGGCGGTGATCATCTGGGGCAGTCCGGAGCGGCCTCACTTCACCGGGAAATCATACATTCGTAAAGGACCCGAAACCACTGAGGCTTCAGACCGCGAGTTCGACGCCCTCATAGCGGAGCGCAGTAGTAAGGCCTATGAAATCCGGAAGTGGATCGGGGAGCAGATCGTGGTAGCGCAATTCGTGCAAGGCATGCTGACGCCACAACCGGTAACACTGCTCGATTGCAATCAGTATTATTTCAGCGTGGAGTACCCCGGCCCTGTCCGAGTTCACTTTTCATATCCGCTCACCAGGACGGAGGTGTCATTCCATCACGTACTTAACTGTCTCCAGCTTGAGGTTCGTGATTTGGCGTGAATATTCTTGGGATCGCCGATTCCGAAGGGAACGCGGTCACTATTCCGGGATGATGCGGTCAGAAGTGACCGTCAGATAGGCGGGGGGCGTTTTGCGCCGGTGCGGGCGCCCTTTTGGGTGATGCCTCGTGCGCAGCCTTAGCGTCGCGCACGCAAAGTGCGTGCATGGTGTCGCCTTCGAGCAAATCTTCAAAACCCGCCCTCGTCCGTCCTTCGCGGAAATTGAAATACCAGAACTTGGAAGGATGCTTAGCAGCGGGATTGTCCGGACTACTGCTCCATTGACGGTCGCCTGTAAGCAAGAGTCCGCCATTCACTTGAAGGTTGGCGTTCCAATGAAAAATATCTCTGCTGCCAACATGTTCCGTTGCATACGCTCCGAGGTTAACGAGTCCGTGGAGTTCGTCGATGCTCGGCAGCCTCCAGTCCGAGTATCCCGCCAATCGCAGATTGCTACAGTATTTCGTTGCTTTGTGCCAACCCACGCGTTTGCCGTTGTCCCTCGCCGCCCACATGAGCCCAGTCGAGGGATCGGTCCAATAGCCGCGCGCCCGAGTCTCTTGCGCTACGTCTGGAGGCGTCGTTGAGAACTGTGCGCTCGCGGGTGTGCGGACGATGCACAGAACAACGACAACGAGTTTTGTCTGCAGTGCGGCCGTCATTACAGGTAATCGTAGTGCGGCCGGGCGTCGTTCGGCAAGTTCTCGGGATGTGTGATCGACTACCGCGAGATACATCAGCACACATCATCGGGAAGATCCTTTCCGAGAATGTCGCAATCCCCTTCAACGTGTCTGGCGGCATTTACGGATGTGATTCGTCGCGGTTCCCCGATCGCGTGCAAGCCGGAAGTTATGCATTCGGCTTTCCCCGTTACTCTTCCCAAAGCAAAGCCAATGTTAGATTCGAATGCTGCTTCAATTGTTCGTGGATCGATTCGAAATCTGGCTGTGGACGCTTGCGGCGGCCGTTGCTGATGCTCGCCGTAAACGAAAAGGGATCGTTCGAGCCGCTCGTCGTCCCAATCTTCCGGCAACGGCCTGCGAACATCGGCCGCCTGGGGATTCCGGCGAAGCTGAACGCTCTATCCGGAGGGAAGCCGAACGGCATTCCGGGATGATCCCGAACACCTTCGGAGCGTAGCGACGCTGGCAACTCGATTGTGCGGGAAGTGTTCGGCTTCGTCAAGAGAAACCTGTCCGGAGCGCAGCGGAGGGAGGATGCCGCTGGCGGAGAAAGGGGTGCGGGGAAAGGGGCGGCAGCCCTTGTCCCCGCCTCAGCACACAGAAACTCGGGGCGCGAAGCGATCCGAACTGGATTCACCAAGATTCGTCAACACAATCACTGCCCGGGACCGCGCACACACAAGGCACGCATTCCTGAGGAGGAGTACGGGAACCCGCTTGGCTCGTTGCTGGAACGTCCATCATTGAAATCGAAGTACCACGAATAGCCTGAATTGCGCCCGCGATCGTCAGTTCTGTAGTTGGTGCTCCAAGTAGTCCCGGTCAAGAACAAATTGCCCTTTACATGCCAAGTGAAAGCTCGAAGATGCTTGGCGTAGCCAGCCAGCCCGGGCGCTTCGACTGTCTTGTCATATATGCCTTGAAGCTCAGCCATACTCGCTAACCTCCAGTCAAAATGATCGTCTAAACGCAGACCGCGACAGTACTTCATAGCTCCTCTCCAACTCACATCCTTACCGTTGTCCTTTCCAGCCCACATCAGGCCGGTGGATGAATCGACCCAAAAACCACGCAATTGTGTATTCTGCGGTGATGCTTGATCTTTGAACGGGGATTGCGCGCCGGCGGGGATCGCGACAGCGGAAATAGCAATCAGAACGAGCCGGCACGTTGCGCTATGGCTCGTGGAGTCCATGCCGTCCATTGTAGTATGCCGTTTATTGGTGCTGCGATTAGGTTGTGACGCTTTAAGAACTGTCACACTCCTCAAGGCGAGATGTAGCTTTCGGACTACGGGTTTGCCTTTGAGCGATTTTTACGCATGGAGTCGCCTCGCATCAGCACACAGTGCTACGGAGCGCGACCAGCGCTCCGGTTGAGCCCTCGTCCCCAGGAGTTCGTCCATCGCATTGACCCCTCGGACGATGCGAATGCCGCGCTTGTGGAAGTACTAGCCGCTCTCAAATTGTCATCGTCATGCGTTACGTGAGTGGCTCCTAGCCCTGAAGCGGGCTAACCTTGCTGGTCTGCCCCATCGGCGTTACTCTTGCGTAATGCGACCTCTTCGGTATTCCATCAACGTCACATGGGACGGGTGCTGCGATCATCGTGCAATGGTCACGGACGAAGACTTGCATCGTCACGCGGTCGAGAACCTCGACCCAGGCCGATCCCATCCTCTTTGGCCGGGTGACTTACGAAATGATGGAGGCAGCGTTTCGGCCGCCGGCGATGGTGCGTGTACTGCATACAGGCGCCCGGCATATAAATTCCGTTATCATGTCGATTCGGCTACGCCCCGTTCGACGTATCCGCAGAGAGCCAGTACGAAAGCGAGCAACAGCGATCCAACTGCGCTCTCAATCTGACTTCAATCAACCCAAAGGAGATTTCGCAATGCGATTCATGGTCATCGGCAAGTCAACCCCAGAGATAGAAAAAGAAGGCGCCCTCCCCGATCCACAGCTCATGCTCGAGATGGGCAAGTACAACGAAGAGCTCATGAAGGCTGGCGTTCTGCTCGCCCTCGATGGCCTCCATCCAAGCTCCAAAGGCGCACGCGTCAAATTCTCCGGCAAGTCTCGTACCGTCATCGACGGCCCCTTTACGGAGGCCAAGGAGCTCATCGCCGGCTTCCAGATCTTGCAGGTCAAGTCCCTCGAAGAGGCCATTGAGTGGGTCAAGCGTGCCCCCAACTGCAGCCCCACCGGCGAAGGCGAAGTCGAAATTCGCCAGGTCTATGAGATGGAAGACTTCGCACCCATCCTGTCCGAAGAGCAGATCCAGCACAAAGTAACGAAACGGGCTGAGCTGCCGAATCAAACCGCCAACAAATAGCCGCACTTGCATCCATGGATCGAAAGCTGGTGTGATCGGTAGCAGTGTCCGCTACCGATCCACATCACGCCACACATCCAGACCTGCACCGCACCATCGAAGCCGTCTGGCGCATCGAGTCCGCGCGCGTCATCGCCGGACTTATCCGCCTCACTCGCGACGTCGGCCTAGCCGAAGACCTTGCACAGGAGGCGCTTCTCGCCGCACTCGAGCAGTGGCCGCAGTCTGGCGTTCCCGATAGTCCCGCGGCATGGCTCACCGCCACCGCCAAACGCCGCGCCATCGATCTCTTCCGCCGCAACGCCGTCGCCCGGCGCAAACACGAAGAACTCGGCCGCGAACTCGAAGCCTTCGAACAAACTTCGCCCGACCTCGATTCCACTCTCGACAACACCATCAGCGACTACCTCCTCCGCCTCGTCTTCATCGCCTGCCATCCCATCCTCCCCACCGACTCCCGCGTCGCCCTCACCCTCCGTCTCCTCGGCGGCCTCACCACCGACGAGATCGCCCGCGCCTTCCTCACCCCCGAACCCACCATCGCCCAGCGCATCGTCCGCGCCAAACGCACCCTCGCCGACAAACACATCCCCTTCGAGGTCCCCCGCGGCCCCGAGCTCGCCGCCCGCCTCTCCTCAGTCCTCGAAGTCATCTACCTCATCTTCAACGAGGGCTACTCCGCCACCACCGGCGACGACCTCATGCGCCCCACCCTCTGCGAAGACGCGCTCCGCCTCGGCCGCATCCTCGCCGAACTCACTCCCACGGAGCCCGAGGTCCACGGCCTGGTCGCCCTCATGGAAATCCAGGCCTCCCGCACCCGCGCCCGCGTCACCTCCACCGGCGAACTAGTCGTACTCTTCGATCAAAACCGCACTCAATGGGATCAACTCTTAATCCATCGCGGCCTAACTGCAATCGAACGCGCTCATAAAATCAACACCTCCCGCGGCCCCTATCTCCTCCAAGCCGAGATCGCCGCCTGCCACGCTCGCGCCCGCACGCCATCCGAAACCGATTGGGACCGCATCGTCATCCTCTACACCGAGCTCGCCCAGGTCATCCCCTCCCCTGTCATCGAGCTCAACCGCGCCATAGCCGTCTCCATGGCCCACGGGCCCCAGGCCGGTCTCACACTCGTAGACGCCCTCGCTTCCGAACCCTCTCTCGCGCGCTACCATCTTCTCCCCAGCGTCCGGGCCGACTTCCTCTACAAACTAGGCCGCCACCCCGAAGCCCGCACCGAGTTCGAACGTGCCGCCGCCCTTACCCGCAACAATCGCGAACGCGGCCTCCTCCTTGCCCGCGCCGCATCCTGCGAGACTGATCCAACTAGCTCCTCGGAAAAATAACAAACGGCGCTCCTCCCGCAGAAACGGGCGAACCTTGCTGGTCCACCCCATCGGCGGTACTCTTGCGTATGCGACCCCTTCGGTATTCCATCAACGTTACATTGGACGGGTGCTGCGATCATCGTGCAATGGTCGCGGACGAAGACTTGCATCGTCACGCGGCCGAGAACCTCGACCAGGCCGATGCCCTCCTCTTTGGCCGGGTGACTTACGAAATGATGGAGGCAGCGTTCCGGCCGCCGGCACGGACGGGAGCGAGGCCTGATTGGATGGAACCCTTCGCCCGGACGATCGACGCGGCAAAGAAGTACGTCGTGTCGAGCACCCTGGACCGGGTGGATTGGAACGCGGAGTTCGTGCGCGGGGATCTAGGGAAGGCCGTTCAGCAGCTCAAGCGGGAGTCGGGTAAGGGACTGCTCGTAGGAGGCGTGAAGCTCCCGCTGGCGTTGGCGGAGCTGGGATTGATCGATGAGTACGAGTTCGTGGTGCAGCCCAGGCTAGCGGGCCACGGGCCGACGTTGTTCGCGGGGCTATCGAAGCGTGTCGACTTGAGGCTCGTGAGCCGGCTGGAGTTCGGCTCGGGGGCGGTGGCGATGCGATATGAGCCGAGAAGGTAGCCATTGGGCCTGTTAAGCCTGAGTCGGCCGCATCATGGAGCAACTCGAATCGAAACCTGTATAATCTACACATGCAAAGAATACCCTGGAGCACAATTGCGCTCGGCTCGCTGTTGCTCATCTCGGCCTGCTCAATAGGAGGACAGGAAGTGCAATCTCCGCAACCTGAAAAGCCGAAGCCGCCCGTCAAAATGGAGCAGCGCGGGCGCATCCTTGGAATCGGCGGTGTCTTCTTCAAATCCGCTAATCGTGATCAGATGCGCGAATGGTATTCGAAGCATCTTGGACTCGCTGACAAAGGCCAAGGCGCGATGCTTCCGTGGCGCGAACACGACGACCCGCAAAAGGAACACGTTACAGTTTGGACTATTTTTCCCGCCTCCACTGGCTATTTCCCAGCCACGCAACCGTTCATGGTCAACTACATCGTGGACGATATGGATGCTTTGCTCGACCGCTTGAAACAAGAGGGAGTAAAGATTGACGCCAAACGAATGAATGAATCCTACGGTCGCTTTGCCTGGATCTATGACCTGGATGGGAATAAGATTGAGCTCTGGCAGCCGGTGCCCGCAAAGCCCTAAGGACCTCCACTGCACACTTCAAGGAGCTTAGCGCACAGCAGCCACCACGAACGGACTATGCCTCGCAGCTCATGGGCGTCTTGGTATCCACGAAACGCGCAGGATTCTGTGAGGCAGCTCTCGATTTTCTAAACGACGGGCTGGCAATCCGCAATAGCCGCGAATACGCCAACAAGTTCTGCTCGAGCGAGGAACTTAAGCGCCTCCGGTGATGGTGGGTCACTTTCCTGGCTTCACCCGCCTACCATGCTACTCTCACAACTATCGGAGGCAGTCTCATGGGATCCATCTCAGTCGCATGCTATAAACCCCGGCCCGGTTGTGAAGCAGCTCTGCTGGACCTGGTTCGCAACCATCTCCCGCCACTGCGCGCCGAGGGCCTCGTCACGGAACGCCCTTCCATCATGATGCGCGCCGCCGACGGAACAATCGTCGAAGTCTTCGAGTGGGTTTCTCAGGAAGCCATCGCGGGCGCTCACAAGAACCCCGCGGTCCTCGATTTGTGGAAGCGTTTCGACGCCGTGTGCTCGTACGAGACGCCATCCAACCTCCCGGAATTTCAGAACATGTTCTCTCATTTCGAACCAATCTAGCGAGAGCTCGCGCCGGCCGGCGATAAACTATTGGACACAGGAAATTAGAATAACGCGAGATCGTATGGTCAGCGTGCTTGGCCCGGCTCCCAAGCCGCAAAAAGTTTGGGAAGAACAGTTTGACGGCTTTAACGATAA
>Ga0207097_1038_pt2 | contig 24028 bp, 27 predicted proteins | sample Alteio_BWMinHeat_87_FD_153541 | JGI IMG/M metagenome (GOLD analysis project Ga0207097, IMG submission 153541) | Enriched cells from forest soil in Barre Woods Harvard Forest LTER site, Petersham, Massachusetts, United States -... | ecosystem: Environmental > Terrestrial > Soil > Temperate forest >...
GATTATCTCCGGCGATCGCAGCCCCTCCGACCTGGAAGGCATGGAGGAGCGTGTGCGCTCGCGCCTAGGCTGGGGGCTGGTGGCCGATATCCATGCCACGACCTATGAGTTGCGGTTGGGCATTCTGCAATCCAAAATCGATTTGATGCCGCACGTGTCTATTCCGCAGAAAGTGACGGAATTCCTTGCCCATAAAATATCTTCCAACGTGCGCGAACTGGAAGGGGCGCTTAACCGCGTCGTAGCGCATGCGACGCTGGTAGGCCGCCCGATCACGCTGGAGACAACGCAGGAAGTGCTGCACGATCTGCTGCGCGCCAACGACCGCCGCATTTCCATCGATGACATTCAGAAACAGGCGGCCAATCATTATAATATCAAAGTGTCGGATATGCATTCGGCGCGGCGCTCGCGCGTTGTCGCCCGCCCGCGCCAGGTAGCCATGTATCTGTCTAAGAAACTCACTACTAAGAGCCTGCCGGAGATTGGCCGAAAGTTCGGCGGCAAGGATCACACCACGGTAATGCACGCCGTTAAGCGCATCGAAGAATTGATGGCCGCCGACAGCGACATGGCCAAGGATATCGAGCTGCTCGAGCGCATGGTGCAGAGTTGACCGCCCTTGGCGGTCATCCCGGCGAGCGGACTTGTTCCGCGAAGGCCGGGATCTCGTGCTGTAAATTATAGTTGACATACTGTGTCCTATGGATTACAATATTCCTGTAATCGAAATCGTCCAAAGCGATACGTTCAGGCGTTGGCTTTCTACCCTTAGAGACCGTAAAGCCAAAGCCCGTATTCACGCACGTCTCGATAGGATGGCGGATGGGAACATGGGAGATATCAAACCAGTTGGCCAAGGGGTGAGTGAAGCTAGAATTGATTACGGTCCCGGATACCGCCTGTACTTTATACAGCGTGGTATGTCCGTAATTGTAATGCTTGGAGGCGGAGATAAAAGCTCTCAGGACAGAGATATAAAACGCGCTAAAAAGCTTGCAGAACAATGGAGATAACATATGAAAGAAAAATACACTCGATATGACACTGCCGAGTACCTCAAAACCGAAGAGGATATGGCTGCGTATTTTGAGGCATGCCTTGAAGAGGCCGATGGTGATACCGCTTTTATCGCAAAAGCATTAGGTACGATCGCTCGTGCCCGGGGCATGACCAAACTTGCCCGCGATACAGGCATCACAAGGGAAGGGTTATACAAAGCCTTAAGCGGCGAGGGTAATCCAGAATTTTCTACGATTTTAAAGGTAATTCATGCGCTGGGGATGAAGCTGCATGTAACGGCTATTTAAAGGCTGGGATATCGAATTTATTGGCCTTTTGTAGATAAATATTTACTTTTATACCAATAGCTTAGTTCAATACCAACCTTCATCAAATCTTCAAAAAACTTTTTCTGTGCTGTGGTAAAGTGTTAGAATGGATAAGATTACCGAATCGATAGCTGCGACACAAAAAGAAGACAATCCTCATTTTATTAATAGGATGATCAAGATCGTTGCGTATCCTATTTCATTGGCTGCAGGTTTTTTAGTAACCAACACCAGTGTACGTGATAGTGCCTACCAGAAGGCTAAAAAGCGTGGCGGCTTTGATGATATAGAGATAAAATTCGGCGGTAAAGACCGGCAGGATTTGGTATTGAAGAACAGCCAGCTGATCACTCAAGAAGAATGGCTAGAGCGCGCCATAAAAAATAAGCTTTCGCATTCTGCAGCGGTTCAGGAGAAAATGGAAGAGTTGGGCATCAATCGTTTTGCTTCCAAATGGAAATATATCAATCGTGGCAATAAGCAAAAAGCCATCATTGATGGCTTGACGGTGGCGGGAATTTCCATTGGCGCAATATTGACCATTGCCAACACTAAATCGCTTACCGAGTTCTTTTTTGGAGAGTCCAAAAATAATGGACAAGATCGTTAGGATGAGTGGCCTTTCCTCCACCGCTGCGATAAACCCTCCATATACAAATACACCACTGGCGTGATGTAGAGCGTTAGCAATTGCGATGTCAGCAAGCCGCCGACAACGGCAATGCCCAGTGGCTGGCGCAATTCCGAGCCGGAGCCGAAGCCGATGGCGATGGGGAGCGTGCCGAAAATGGCGGCCATGGTCGTCATCATGATCGGGCGGAAGCGGAGCATACAAGCCTGAAAAATAGCGTCCTCGGCGGAAGCGCCCTTGTGGCGCGCATCGATGGCGAAATCAATCATCATGATGGCATTTTTCTTGACGATGCCGATCAAGAGCACGATGCCGATGATGGCGATGACGCTTAAATCCATATGAAACAGCAGCAGCGTGACGACCGCCCCCAAGCCCGCCGACGGCAGGCCGGAGAGAATGGTGATGGGGTGGATGAAGCTCTCATACAACATGCCGAGAATGATATAAATGACCAATACCGACAACAGCAGCAACATGCCTTGTCCGGCGGCGGAATCCTGGAAGGCTTGCGCCGTGCCCTGGAAGCTGGTGATGATGGTACCGGGTACGCCCAGCTGTTTTTCATCGGCATGGATGCGCTCTACCGCCTGGCTCAGCGACATCCCGGCGGCCAGGTTGAAGGACAGAGTGACAGAGGGCAACTGTCCCTGGTGATTGATGAGCAGCGGGCCGGTGCCTTGCGTGATAGTGGCGATGGTATCGAGTGGCACCAGCTTGCCGCTCGCCTGTGCGAAGCCTGCGGCGGTGCTTGCCGATACGGCTCCGTTGCGCTCCGGCGTAGCCAGGTCCTTGCCGCGCACATAGAGATTCTTGACATCCGTCGGCAATTGCTGTGCTTCCGGCGTAACCTCTACAATGACCTGGTAATCGTTCGAAGGCGTATAAAGCGTGGCTACCTGCGCCGTGCCGAACGCCGAGTATAAAAGCTGACGCACATCATCGTAGGTGATGCCCATGCTGGCGGCTTTTTCCTGGTCGAGCTTGACGCGCAGCTCCAGGCTTTTAAGCTGCAGGTCGGTGGTTACATCGAGGAATCCCGGTTCTTTGTTGATGACTTTTTCCAGCTCTTCCGCCCAATGGTACAGCTCATCGAGATCGTTGCCCTGCAGCGTGTATTGATACATGCTTTTAGACAGCCGTCCGCCGAGCTGGATATTCTGCACCGGCTGCATGAACACGTTCAGTCCTTGCACGACTTTAAGCTTTTCGCGCAGGCGGTTGATGATAGCCTGTGCCGGCGGGCGCTGCGATTTTGGGATCAGGCCGAAGAAAATACGTCCGGCGTTAAGCGCATTGCGCCCGCCGCCAATGGCGTAAAATACCGTCTGCACTGCCGGATCGTCGCGCACAATCTCCGCCGCTTGTTTTTGTTTGGCAACCATGGCGTCGTAGGAAATATCCTGCGAGGCCTCGGTATAGGCGAAAATAAAACCGGTATCCTCGAGCGGGAAGAATCCTTTGGGAGCCAGATAAAAAACCGTGATGCTGATAAAAAGGCTGGCGATGGTGACCATCAGCGTGGCAAAGCGATGATGCAATACGGTCTTCAGCGTGCGTTCATAGAGGCCGCGCATATTGTTGAACATGCGCTCCAGTGCTTGCGACCATTCCGGCTCCTGCTCATCGTGCTTGACTGGTTTCAGCCAGCGGCTGCACAGCATAGGCGTCAGGGTCAGCGACACAAAGCCGGAAACGAGAATGGCGATGCTGATAGTGACGGCGAATTCGCGGAACAGCCGCCCGACGATACCCCCCATAAACAAGACGGGAATGAAAACCGCCACCAGCGAAAACGTCATGGAAATGATGGTAAAGCCAATCTCGCGCGAGCCTTTGAGCGCCGCATCGTAAGGTTTCATGCCCAGTTCGATATTGCGTACGATATTTTCCAGCATGACGATGGCGTCATCGACCACGAAGCCGACGCATAGCGTCAGCGCCAGCAGCGATACGTTATTGATGGAAAAACCCATCAGCGCCATGCCGCCATAGGTGGTGATGATGGAAAGCGGTACAGCGATGGCGGGAATAAATGTCGCTGATAATTTGCGTAAGAATAGAAAAATCACCAGCACCACCAGGCCTACGGTTAGCTTGAGCGTGAACTGCACATCGTCCACCGAGTTTTTAATCGATACCGAGCGGTCGAACATCGGCGTCAGATCAATGGAAGCAGGCAATTGCGTACGGAAAATCGGAATAAGCGCGCGAACGCGGTTAACTACATCGATGGTATTGGCGTCGGGCTGGCGCTGAATAGCGATGACTACTGAATTCTTGCCATTGATGTTGCCCAGTGTACGCACATCGGATACCGAGTCCGTGACTTTGGCGATATCCTGTAAGCGAACGGGCGCGCCATTGCGCCAGGTGACGACCAGAGGCCGAAAGCCTTCGGCATCCTGCGGCTGGCCTTCGACCATGATGTTGAATAATTGCTTGGAGCCACTGATGACGCCAACAGGAGCGCTGGACGCTGCCGCCGATACGGCGTTTTGCAATTCGGGAAAGCTGATGTCGTGCGCCGCCAGCGCCCGCGGATCGGCCTGTATGCGCACAGCGTATTTACGTTCGCCGTAAATCTGCACCTGCGCTACGCCGGGGAGTGTAGAGATGCGCTGCGCCATCAGCGTATCGGCATAGTCGTCCACTTTGGAGATGGGCATGGTATCGGACGATACGGCAATAAATAAAATAGGCTGGTCGGCGGGGTTGACCTTCTGGAAAGAAGGCGGAATAGTCATCTGGGTAGGAAGTTTTTTCTGTGCCACGGCGATAGCGGTTTGCACATCAAGTGCCGCACCGTCGATATTGCGGTTCAAGTCGAATTGCAGCGTGATTTGCGTATTGCCGAGAAAGCTGGTCGAGGTCATGGCGCTGATGCCGGCAATGGTTGAGAATTGCCGTTCCAGCGGCGTAGCCACTGATGATGCCATGGTTTCCGGGCTGGCGCCGGGCAGGGATGCCGTTACCTGAATGGTGGGGAAATCAACGCGGGGCAGGGCGCTCACCGCCAGGGTCTGATATCCCGCTACCCCGCCGACCACGATAGCCAGCATGAGCAGCGTGGTAAATACCGGGCGGCGGATGCAGAATTCAGGCAGGTTCATGATTTTGGGCTCGGCAGCGACTCAGCAGGTTTGCTCTGCGTCTTATCGTTCGCGACAGCCGGTGCGCTGATATCCAGCGTTGCGCCGTCGGTTACGCGCAGTATCCCGTCAATGATCACCTGGTCGGTGTCGCTCAGGCCTTTGGTGATAATGGCGATATCGCCGTTATTCTGCGATACGTCGATGGGAGTGCGAACGGCTTTATTTGTTTTACTGTCCACGGTAAAAAGAAAATGGTTCTGCTCATCGCCCTGCACGGCCACCGATGGCACGGTCAAAGCGTCTTTTTCCATGCCGAGATCCAAGGTTATGTTAACGAACATGCCCGGCCATAATTTTTCATCCTTATTGGAAAACACGGCTCGCACGGCGAATGTACCGTTGCTGACGTCAATGCCGTTATCGACATATTCCAGCGTGCCATCGGCAGCGCCTTTCGATTCCTTATTCTCAGCCTTGGCGGTAACATTGCCGTCCTGCAGGGCGGTTTTCACTTGACCGTAATAACGTTGCGGCACGGCGAATTGCACACGGATCGGCGTGATCTGGTTGATTGTCACCAACGCTTGTGTGTCGTTGGCTTTGATGTTGTTGCCGCGCGTGACGTTGATGGTGCCGGTGCGGCCGCTGATCGGCGCATCGATCTTGGTATAAGTCAATAGCACGCGCTCATTATCAAGATTGGCCTGCGCCGCATTGACCTGTGCCAGCTGCGCTTCATACGCCGCTTTGGTTTCATCGAGCTGCGCCTGGGCGACGACATGGGTTTTGATCAATTTCTGCGAGCGCTCATATTGCAGTTTGGCGTTGGTCAGTTGCGCCTTTTCTTTTGCCAGCGCCGCCGCTAGTTGCTCGATTGCGGCCTTGATAGCGCGATCATCCAGGTCGAACATGGTTTGTCCTTCCTTGACGTAATCCCCGTCATGGAAATGTACGTTGGTGATCTGCGAATCCAGCCGCGATTTGATGGCCACCGTTTCATACGGCACCACCGTTCCCACCAGCGCCACCTGCATGGGCACATCCCGGCGTACTACGGGAGCGACGGTCACATGCACGGCGTTGACCGGCGGTTTGCTATCGCCGGACGTACCCAACCACCACCAGGCGGTAATGACCAGTGCCGCCAGCAGGTAAGAAGTTTTCTTGCGTGCAATCGTATGTAATTTCTTTTTAACCATGGTCCTGCCCTGCTTTTTCACACAGGTTGCTTTTGACTTTTTTAAGTATCCGTACCAATTCCTTATGTTCCTGCTCGTTGATGCCGGTTAATATATCACGCCGTACTTCCAGTGCCAGGGCGCGTATATGCCCCACTATATCCTTGACTCGTGCCGTTAGATAGAGCCGGTTGATGCGGCGATCACTGGCATCAGGGCGGCGTTCGATCCAGGCGGATTTTTCCAGCCGGTCGAGGGTGCGGGCCACGGTGATCGGCTCGACATCAAGTTTTTCCGCCAGTTCAGATTGGCTGAGGCCGGGATAACGCCGCAGCGTTCCCACCGTTAACCATTGCGAGCGGGTCAATCCTAAGCTGTGGACGCGGCGGTCAAAATTTTTTTTGAATAATCGGGCAATATCATGCATTAACAACGCTTCGTTGTCATCGTCGCCGTCGGTTATAAAGCCGTTATGAAGCTTTTTCAGCATAGGAATAATAAGCACGCTTATTATAAGCTAATATATTAATAAAGTCAATCTGTGCTATAATGGCCACATAGCTTTACTAAAGTGTATAAAAAATGTATAGTGACAGGGTAAAAATAGCGTGAAGACAGGATGAAAATTAGATAAATGAGGCGATTTTTTATTATTGGCATGGTTTTAATGGTATGCGGTTGCCGCCCGCTATGGCTTAATACGGTCGATCCCACCGGTCCGCCGGAATACCAGCTGGGCTGGGAAGATGGCTGCGATACCGGTTTGGGCGCCGAAGGCGAGTGGTATTATAAGGTTATGTACGGCTTCAAAAAACGCCCGGAAATGGCTGCCAACGATCAGTATAAGCAAGGCTGGAACGAAGGCTTTACCTATTGCCGTTTTGCCCTCGATACCTCGCAAACGCGCGGTTCCTTTGAAGATATTGGCTTCGGGAATGGGTTTTAGGATTTCCCAATACTTCCCCGGCACGCGAAGCGTGAGCCGGGGATATTACAGAATATCTCGGATTTGAGGCCATTATGGATGCAATCCACTATTGCGCAGCCTGTACTAACTGGTTATAAAAATCCCTCCCATGCCGGTAGGCAATATGTCGGAGTGTGGCTCAGCCTGGTAGAGCACTGCGTTCGGGACGCAGGGGTCGAAGGTTCAAATCCTTTCACTCCGACCATTTACATCAGTGTGTCGTAATCATATTTCTCTTTGAGCATTTTTTGTGTGGCAGCAGGAGGATGGTTGCCGTAGCCGGAGGCCAGGATGGTGCCATAATCTTTCAGATTGAAATGCACCTTCGACTTAATATCCTGCAAAAAAAGCCGCTCCTTCAGCGCATCCACCAGAATGTAATAATAGGCTTTCTGAGCAGGCGGGAAGGTAAAACGCACGCTATAGATAAGGCGCGTCTTTAGCTTGCGTATGACTATTTCGGAAATCATTAGGATTTTTCTCTCAGTCGGGCATTATCCATTAGTTGACGGTTTTCAACGCCAGGAGCAATCGTTGGCGGTGTTTCAGGTATATCTTCAATAATATCGTTTTGTTTAAGATATAATCCAGCGGCTTGTCTGTAAGTATTATCTCCTTTGGTGCCTGCCAGTTCTACACCCATGAGATCAAAGCCATTGCGTCCTTTTGAATCTTCTTGCAGCATCGCTTCTAACATCAAGAAATCAGCGCGCATTGGCTCATCTTTAATGGAAACATATTTGTTTATTTGCTCTTCGCTCAATCCTCGAAGAAATACTTGTAGAGTGTCATCTGTACGGTCTACACCATAATAACCCATTTTTTCTCTTAAAAATTCGGCAAACTTTTGTAATATTTCTTTTTTCGCATCTTCTGATTCCCCGTCCAATGCTGCGATTAAAGCGGGACCTGCTATATTATTTTTTTCACGTGACTTGTTTGTTCTGAAAGGACCTTCATCAACATTAAGCCGTGTCGCTAGATCCATCTGAAAGATTAACTCACTAACCTCAGCTTTTACATTACGTATAGCCTTCACCAATCCTTCACCGCCATGAGACGAAAACGCTTCAACCGATTGTTCGGGAGGATGACCATTATTTCCTATTTTAAATGTTCCACTGTGCTTCATAATTTATCGCTTCTGTTCTTATAGTACTTATCCATCTTATCATTTGTTCGCTTGGAATTATTGTTAATATTATGTTAAGAAATAAAAATATATTAAAATACAATATATTGTAGAAAAAAGGGAGCCAAAAGGCTCCCTTTTTAACATTGGGATAATTACAGCTATTAGACGCTATAATACATCTCAAATTCAATCGGCTGCGGGGTATGCTCCCAACGGTAGACGTCCTGCATTTTCAACTCGATGTAGGAATCGATCAGATCGTCGGTCATGACGTCGCCTTTTTTCAGGAAGGCGCGGTCGGAATCGAGATTTTCCAATGCCTGGCGCAACGAACCGCAGACGGTCGGAACGTTTTTCAGCTCCTCCGGCGGCAGGTCGTACAGGTTCTTATCCATGGCATCGCCGGGATGGATCTTGTTTTCAATGCCATCGAGACCGGCCATCAGCATAGCGGTGAAGGCCAGGTAGGGATTGGCCGTCGGGTCGGGGAAACGCACCTCGATGCGCTTGCCTTTGGGGCTGGCGACATATGGGATACGGATCGAGGCCGAGCGGTTGCGCGCCGAATAGGCGAGCAATACCGGCGCTTCGAAGCCGGGGATGAGGCGCTTATAGCTGTTGGTCGAGGCATTGGTGAAGGCGTTGATGGCCTTGGCATGCTTAATGATGCCGCCGATATAATACAGGCACATTTCCGACAGATCGGCATAGCCGTTGCCGGCGAACAGCGGCTTTCCAGCTTTCCAGATCGATTGATGGGTATGCATGCCCGATCCGTTGTCGCCGGAAATGGGCTTGGGCATAAAGGTCACCGACTTGCCGTAGGAATGGGCGACGTTGTGCACCACATATTTGTATTTCTGCACATTGTCGGCGGTGCCGGTGAGCGTTGAGAACATCACACCCAACTCACACTGTGCGGGCGCCACTTCATGGTGATGCAGCACCGGTTCGACGCCGACGCTTTTAAGCGTCGTCAGCATTTCGGCGCGCAAATCGGCAAGTGAGTCAACTGGCTGAACGGGGAAATAACCGCCTTTGGTCGGTGGGCGATGTCCCATATTGCCGGCCTGATAAGAGCGGTCGGAATTGATCGGCAGCTCTTCGCTGTCAAGCTGGTGGAAACTGTAATTGCCGGCGGCGCGGAAACGCACGTCGTCAAACACGAAGAATTCCAGCTCCGGGCCGAAATAGGCAGTATCGCCAAGGCCGGTATATTGGAGGTAGGCTTCGGCGCGGCGGGCGCAGGAGCGCGGATCACGGCCATAGGGCTGGCCGGTCGACGGCTCGATGACATCGCAGAAAATTACGGCGGTCGGTTGGGCCGAGAAGGGGTCGATGAAAGCCGTTTTAGTGTCGGGCATCAGGATCATGTCGGATTCATTGATGGATTTCCATCCGGCGATTGACGAACCGTCGAACATGATGCCATCTTCGAAGCTGGCGTCATTGACCTGGTCGGCGATATAGCAGGTATGCTGCCATTTGCCCTTGGGGTCGGTGAAGCGGAAATCAACGAACTGGATGTCGTTGTCTTTAATCATTTTCAGTACGTCGTTAGCGGACATAAGCAACCTTTCTCAATATGTCATTTGTCATTTCAGGTGAATTTTCAATTAATTAAAAAACGCCAGGGCGACGTCCTGTTTTTATTTTTTTATTTATTACTTATTTATATGCAGCCGTTATAGCAGTCGTTTAGGGATTGTAAAGGGGGTTGCTGGTAAATGTCGTATCAACGGGAATAGGGTCCAGCCTTATAAGCTGGAATCACGTTACTTAGTAAGCTTTTGATTCGCTTGCTCCGATAGGCTCTTTCATCGCTTAAGGCTTCGGGATTATGAGTGCCAAGAGCCGCTATACGCAGATCTTCCTGAGCCATATCTAGCGCTTCTAGCTGCTTGTTCGGCTCAGGATGTACTTTATCTTCTAAATGTCCAACCATTGTATCCTCGTTAGTTTGTTAAATCGCTTCTTCGCCGCGCTCGCCGGTGCGGATACGTATGGCTTCCTCGATGGGCATGATGAAGATTTTTCCGTCGCCGATACGGCCGGTGCGGGCGGCGTTGATAATAGCCTCTACGGTGCGCTCGGCCATTTTATCTTCAACTGCTACCTCGATTTTAACCTTGGGCAGAAAATCGACGACGTATTCGGCGCCGCGATAGAGTTCGGTATGGCCTTTCTGGCGACCGAAACCTCGCGCTTCGGTGACGGTAATGCCTTGTAACCCTACTTCCTGCAAAGCTTCTTTGACATCATCGAGCTTGAAAGGCTTGATGATGGCGACAATCATTTTCATTTTTTTATACTCCCTATTATGGCAGTCGCGATGCTAATGCAGCAGCGGCGGAATGCAATAGTAAAGTGTGCCACCCCTTGACTTTCACCTGGGATTGCTGCATCAAGGCGCTTGCTTATGACCGCCGATCTTGACCTCATCGCCCATCTCAATGCCGTGCTTAAAAACACGCTCACCGGCATTAATCAGTATTTCCTGCATGCGCGGGTGCTGAAGCATCGGGAGCATGTCAAGTTGGCCGATTACGAATATAAAATCTCCATCGACGCCATGAAGCATTCAGACATGCTGGTGGAACATGTATTAACGCTGGGCGGGCTGCCTAACATGCAAGAGCTGGGTAGACTAATGATTGGCGAAACAATGGACGCCATGCTCACTAATGACCTGGCGCATATGGAAACCTCGATCCTGCGGCTGAAGACGGCCATCGCCTATTGCGAAAGCGCCGCGCATCCGGTGACGAGCCTGCTTCTGAATCGTATTCTGGAGAGCCAGCAGGAGCATGCCGGTTTTATCCGCAGCCAGATTCCCACCACCCATTTATCCCGGAAGGATTGCGCATGAGGAAGCTGCTATTTATCATTTTGACCATTCTATGTGGAGCATTGACCATGGCTAAGGCATCGAAAGCCGGCGATCTTGAAAATACCCTGTATATGGATTTGCCCTATGGCCGGGTGGTCATCGAAATGCGTCCCGACCTTGCGCCCAACCATGTCAAGCGCATCAAGGAATTGGTGCGGCAGCATTTTTATGATGGCGTGGTTTTTCACCGCGTGATCGATGGCTTCATGGCACAAACCGGCGATCCGACTGGCACCGGCACTGGCGGCTCCGGCCAGAAAATCAAGGCCGAGTTCAGCAACGAGCCGCATCGCCGCGGCACATTGTCGATGGCGCGTCCCGGTGATATCAACGGCGCCGACAGCCAGTTCTTCATCGTCCTGGCTGATTCGACCTATCTCGACGGGCAATATACCGTCTGGGGCAAGGTGACAAAGGGCATGGAATTCGTCGATAAAATTAAAAAAGGCGACAAAGCCAATAACGGCTCCGTCACCAATCCCGACAAAATCATCAAGATGCAAGTAGCGGCGGATGTGAAATAGTTTAACCCCGCACTTGTTGCGGGGTCTGGTGTATTTTTATAGTATGCACCGGACCCCGCAATGCGCTTCGCTTATGCGGGGATATTCATGAAAACCTCCCTCTTCGATTTCCATCTCCCTCAATCGCTGATTGCCGTTCATCCCGCCAATCCGCGCGATAACGCGAAGATGTTGGTTATTGGCGATGCATTACAAGATCGTTTGATCCATGAACTGCCTCAATTTTTGCAGGCTGGCGATGTCATGGTATTCAATGACACGCGCGTTATTCCGGCGCGGCTCCTTGGAAGGCGCAGGCAAGCGAGAGTGGAGGTGTTGTTGCATAAACTATCCCCGCCGAATGGCGGGGTCCGGTACCAGACCCCGCGACAAGCGCGGGGATTATGGCAATGTTTCGCCAAACCGGCTAAACGCTTGAAACCCGGTGACCGCGTCGATTTTGCCGAAGATTTTTATGCTAGCGTTATGGAAAAACTGCCCTCCGGCGAGATTGTGCTGGCGTTTGATTATTCTCCAGCGCAAATGCACAGCCTTCTGGCGCAATACGGCCATATGCCGTTGCCGCCTTATATCGAGCGCCTACGCCATGCCGATGCATCCGACCACGAACATTATCAAACCGTCTATGCCCGTCATGAAGGTTCGGTTGCTGCGCCGACGGCGGGCCTGCATTTTACCGAGGCGCTGTTGGCTGACATTGATGCGGTGAGCATACAGCGAGCGCATGTCACATTACATGTCGGCGGTGGCACCTTCCTGCCGGTAAAGGTCGAGGATACGGACGATCATATCATGCACAGCGAATATGCTGAGATTACTCCGGAAGCAGCCGAAATTATCAACCAAGCCAAAGCGCGGGGTGGCCGGGTCATCGCCGTCGGCACGACATCCTTGCGCACATTGGAATCCGCCGCTGATGACGATGGAAAACTCCACCCGTTCCAAGACGAAACGGCCATTTTCATCACACCGGGCTATCGTTTCAAAATAGTCGATATGCTGCTGACCAATTTCCACCTGCCGCGCTCGACGCTATTCATGTTAGTTTCGGCCTTCAGCGGTTTGGAACGCATGCAAACCGCCTACGCCTATGCCATCTCCAGCGGCTACCGCTTTTATTCCTATGGCGATGCGTGTTTGCTTTATCCGCAAAAAATGGTTTAAATATTCCTATGATCGCATTCCATATTCAAACAAAAGATGGCTTAGCCCGCACCGGTGAATTGCATACTGCCCATGGCATTATCCGCACGCCTGCTTTCATGCCGGTGGGTACGGCGGCGACGGTTAAGGCCATGACGCCGGAGGCGGTTCAATCTACCGGTGCTGACATCATATTAGGCAATACTTACCATTTAATGCTGCGCCCGACGGCGGAGCGCATCGCCAGGCTGGGCGGATTGCATCGCTTCATGCATTGGAACGGGCCGATTTTGACCGATTCGGGCGGGTTCCAGGTTATGTCGCTGGCGAAATTGCGTAAATTAAATGAAAAAGGGGTAATCTTCCAATCTCATCTCGATGGCAGTACGCATGAGCTGACGCCGGAGCGGGCTATGGAAATTCAACATTTGCTGGGCAGCGATATCAGTATGGTGCTCGATGAATGCACGCCTTATCCAGCGACAGAGGATCAGGCGGCACAATCCATGCGACTTTCCATGCGCTGGGCGGAAAGATCGAAAGCATCATTTGAAGCCTTGAAGAGGACAGGATTCAGGATTCAGGATTCAGAAAGTAAGAATTCTTTTTCCCTTGAATCCCGAATGCTGAATGCTGTCCCCTTGATTTTCGGCATCGTCCAGGGTGGCGTCTATCCCGAATTGCGTGAGGAATCAGCCGCAGCGCTCAAGCAAATCGGCTTTGATGGCTATGCCATAGGCGGGCTGGCGGTAGGCGAGGGGCAGGAGGTTATGTTCAATGTTTTAGATTTTACCCTGCCGCATTTGCCGCAGGGCGAGCCGCGCTATTTGATGGGCGTCGGCAAGCCGGATGACATTATTGGTGCAGTGCAACGCGGCGTCGATATGTTCGATTGCGTCATCCCAACGCGTGCGGGGCGGTTTGCCCGCGCTTATACCGATAGGGGCGAGCGCAATATCCGCAATGCCCGCTATGCCGATGATCCGCGCCCGCTACAGGAAAACTGCCCATGCCCGGCCTGTAGGCATTACAGCCGCGCTTATCTGCACCACCTTTTCAAGGCGGATGAGATGCTAGGACCTATGCTGTTGACTTGGCATAATTTAACCTTTTACCAGCAATTGATGCAGGGTTTGCGCGAAGCCATAGCGGTAAAACGGTTGGCAGTCTTTGCACAAGAGTTTTTGACCAGCTATTGTTTGTATGAGCCGGAAGTGGCAGAAAAAAGTGCCGGCAGCCCTTCGTAAGGGTTGACAAAAACGAGCGAAACCTTATTGTCCCCAATTCTTGCCTAATCCAGTCTCTTTTTTGTGAAAGAGCCCGTAGCTCAGTCGGTAGAGCACCTGACTTTTAATCAGGTTGTCGTGGGTTCGATCCCCGCCGGGCTCACCATATTCACACGGTAGCAAACCAATCCAAGCGGTTGCACCTATCCGGTGTTCGCACCCACGAGTTTTTATAAGTACGCGCACGGAGTGCGCTGGGTTTGATTTCCACCGGACTCATCACCAAAGCCTTGGCGAGGGAGATTTGGGCTTTTTCTTCGCTCAAACTGGAGCTATGGAGGACAAGATCGCGTGGCAAACTTTTAGTCCTTGCTGCATTGCCATTTCCCCCTTCCTGTTTGTTAATAAAAATTTAACCATATATTGTTGCTCCAAAAGCACAGTTTGATGAAATAATGAGTACTCAAGTTGGGGTAGTGCGGGTTTAATCAATGCGTTTCAGGGTTTTGGCGTGGGTTAACCCATGAATAACCTTTACTTATGGGTTGGCGGTAATCTTTTGGTAAGGTTTGCATGTTAACGTCGACAAAATCTTGAAGTATTTTGTGATTATACGATTATGAGTAGCTGTGTTTGCCCTGTAATGCCAATATGAACCTTACAAGACGATATCTCGCCATGCCAGACAAGAGGTCGTTATGTTGAGAGGATGTTTGTAAATGCTTGAACTATTGGACTCTAAGCGACGTGCGGCCTTTCGCTTTCCTTTGTGTGCGGCGACGCCTATGCAAGGCTTTACGCTCATAGAGTTAAGTATCGTTCTGGTGATTATCGGCTTGATCGTCGGGGGGATACTGGTCGGGCAGGATATGATCAAGGCATCGGAAATCCGGGCGACGGTGGGTCAGATAGAGAAATACAACTCGGCGGTCAATACCTTCCGCAGCAAATATAACGGCATTCCTGGCGATCTTCTGCAGGCCAACGCGGCGGCGTTCGGGCTGTTCCAGATGACGGTATCGCCGGCGCTGGGATTCGGCGACGGCAACGGTCTGCTCGAAGGTGGCGCCACCGGAGCCACGGTGGGCATGGGCGAGACGCTGGCCTTCTGGCGGCATCTGTCGGATGCCAACCTGATCGACGGTTCGCTGGGCACGGGCAGCAACGGGCTGATCGTGGCGGGCACGGGCCTGCCTACCGGCGACGTTTCGGTGATGGGCCAGTCGCTTCCGCCGTCCAAGACGACGCCGGCAGGGTATTTCATCGTCTATAGCGTTACCGGCATCAATTACTATCAGCTGGGGCCGGTCAACCAGATCGCCTCTGCCGACGGCAGTTATAGTTGGGGTACTTCCGGCCTGACGCCGGTGCAGGCGTACAATATGGATGTCAAGCTGGATGACGGCATGCCCAATAGCGGGTCGGTGCGGGCCAAGGGTATCGCGGCGGTCAATGCCAATGCCAGCTTCAATGCCACCTCCGCTTCTTCGACTTGCTTAATGACCGGCGCCAATGCTACTGATACTGCCGACACCTATAACCGCGTCACCGCTACCGGCGGCAACGATACTTCCTGTTCGCTCAGGTTCAGGTTTAATTGAGGAGACAACATGTTAAAATATACCGTATCTCGTTATAACAATGCTCAGCGTATAAAAAATAATGGAGTATCCTATATGGAATGCATGGAAAATATAGCTGCGTCTCAGGATGAAAGCGCCTTGCCGCAACGCGGCTTCACGCTGATTGACCAACGCGCAAAGCGCGGGTTTACTTTAATCGAGTTATCGATCGTGTTGGTGATTATCGGCTTGATCGTTGGCGGCATACTGGTTGGGCAGGATATGATTCGTGCGGCGGAAGTCCGGGCGACAGTCGGGCAGATAGAGAAATATAACTCGGCGGTCAATACGTTCCGTACTAAATTCAACGGCATTCCGGGTGATCTACCCGCTGCTACCGCTTCGGCTTTCGGTTTTACGACGCGGGCGGGTACGGCTGGGCGCGGGGATGGCAATTATTTAGTCGATACTACAGTCACGGGACTTGTATATGGACAAGAGCCGGCGTTATTTTGGAACGACTTATCGACGGCGAACCTGGTCGATGGCAGTTTCTCGGGCGCTGATTCAGCGGCTCCCGTAGCCGTAGCATCAACAACGGTACCAACGGTATTCCCGGCGGCTAAAATGGGCCGTGGTAATTATTTTACCGTCGGTTCGACCAGCGGCCTGAACTATTATTTCTTGGCCGGTATCAGCTCGGTGACGGTTACAACCGGCTCATATACGCTGACGGCCAATATAACGCCGACGGAAGCGTATAATATGGATAACAAGCTTGATGACGGCATGCCCGTTACCGGCATCGTGCAGGCGCATGCGGCGGCGGGCACAGGTGTCACCACAGCCTTTACCGACGCGCCCTCCTCGGCAGCGTCGAGCACCGCGGGAAAATGCCTCGCGGGCGATGCGCCGGGCACGGCCACAACCGACACTTATAACGTGGCTTTAAGCACCGGCGGTGCAACACAAGCCTGTATGCTGCGTTTCCGCTTTAATTAAAAATTGCCCTCCGCTTTTCCATTATACCCTGCGACATGCGATGTTGAAGGGTATATGGCAATTATAGCTGCTTGCGGCGAAGCGGGTTATTTTTATGGGAAGCAATCCTTGAATTTCCCAGGGTTTTGTCATTGTAACATTACCCGTTTGTAACCCTGCCTTCATGTCTTGGTAGTTGCCAACGGCGTAAGTTTGTGGAATATATGGACGGCTCCATATACGGCGATTTATTTCAAGATCGTTTTACAAACCAACATGTAAGGATTGATGCATTATGAAAAGCTCAAAATTACTTGCAATCATGCTCACCGCTTCGATGCTTGCCGGCTGTCAGCAGGGTGGACCTCCAGGTTCAGGCGTTATGAACGGCGGCGGTCTGAATAAGCAGGATGTCGGTACTCTCGGCGGCGCTATCGGCGGTGGCGTCATCGGCAGCACCATGGGGCGTGGCGCCGGCAAAACCGCTGCCACTATCGGCGGTGCGCTTTTGGGCGGCATACTGGGTAACTCGATAGGCAAGTCATTGGATAATGCTGATCGCGCTGCGTATGATTCAACGTCGCAACGTGCTTTAGAAACCGCTCAGCCGGGGCAATCTCTGCCATGGCGCAATCCGCAGAGCGGCAATTCGGGCACTATCACGCCTTCCAATTATTATCAGAACGCTCAAGGCCAATATTGCCGCGAATATACCCAGACCATTGTTGTCGGCGGCCAGAAGCAGGAAGGCTATGGCAAGGCGTGCCGCCAACCGGATGGATCATGGAAGATCATCGAATAGCGCGCGCATAGTCTAATGACCGAAGAAAGCATGAAAGAGCCCAGCGTGCCGACGGGCACGCTGATGGCTGGCAAGCGCGGCCTTATTATGGGCGTGGCTAATGATAAGTCGCTGGCGTGGGGCATTGCCAAATATTTGGCTGCGCAAGGTGCCGAGCTGGCTTTCACCTATCAAGGCGAGGCACTGGAAAAACGTGTGCGCCCGTTGGCCGGATCGGTTCATTCGAGCCTTATTCTTCCCTGTGACGTCACCGATATGAGCAGCATGGATGCTGTCTTTGCTACCTTGCAGCGCGAATGGGGAACAATGGATTTTCTGGTGCATGCCATTGCCTATTCCGATAAGAACGAATTGAAGGGGCAATATGTTGATACGTCGCTCGACAACTTCCTTCTGACGATGAATGTCTCCTGTTATTCTTTCACCGCTTTGGCTAGGCGCGCCAGCGCATTGATGACCCATGGAGGCAGCTTACTGACGCTTTCTTATCTTGGAGCCGAGCGTGTCGTGCCGCATTATAATGTCATGGGCGTGGCCAAGGCAGCACTGGAAGCCAGCGTACGTTATCTGGCCGCTGATCTTGGCGGGCGCAACATCCGCGTCAATGCCGTTTCGGCGGGGCCGGTCAAAACCCTGGCGGCCTCAGGCATCGGCGATTTCCGCTATATCCTCAAATGGAACGAGTATAATTCACCGCTGCAGCGCAACACGACCATCGAAGATGTCGGTGGCGCGGGGTTGTATTTATTGTCCGAACTAGGACAGGGGACGACTGGCGAAATCCTGCATGTCGATTCCGGCTATCATGTCGTCGGCATGAAACGCGTCGATGCGCCGGATATTGCGACGGTGTAACAATAATTATGATAATAATTAATAATAACAAAGGAGAGTTATATGACTGATGTTGTATCGGATATTTTAGAAGAATCTCATGTTGCTAAGGCACGTCCTGCCATTCAAGGAATTTCACCGCGCGATGCCTCGGCCTTGGGTGGGTTTAGAATATTGGGTAAAGATTTTAAAAAAGATGAGCCTGAAACACGTCAGGAAATTCTGGATACCATGTCCCCGGATGTAAGAGAAGCGGCGTTGATTTTACAGGGTGAGCAACCATCGGGACCTGTTTCCGAATTGACCCAATCTCTGGTCGATGCGGTAAATAAGTGGGTAGAGAGTGGCGGTCCTGTGTTAGGACGCGGCAGGAAGAGTTCCATGGTTCGCTAAGCATTGATGTGAATGATGTTTTATACGGCGACGCAATAGGATAATTTTTTATGACATTCAATAGCTTCGGCTATCTTTTTCGCTTTACTACTTGGGGCGAGAGCCATGGTGAGGCGATTGGATGCGTTGTTGACGGTGTACCTTCCATGATTGCGCTCAGCGAAGCGGATATCCAGCCATGGCTCGATAAGCGCAAACCGGCGCAGTCGCGTTATACGACGCAGCGCAAGGAAAGCGATACCGTTAAGATTTTGTCCGGCGTATTCGAGGGCAAAACCACCGGCGCGCCCATCGGCCTCATCATTTACAACGAGGATCAGAAATCCAAGGACTACGCCGAGATCAAGGACAAGTTCCGTCCTGGTCACGCTGATTATACCTATTGGGAAAAGTACGGCATACGCGATTACCGCGGCGGTGGGCGTTCCTCAGCGCGCGAAACCGCCATGCGCGTGGCGGCGGGAGCGATTGCCAGAAAAATTTTGGGCAATATGACCATTCGCGGCGCCATGGTGCAGATGGGCGCGGACGCCATCGACCGTAAAAAATGGGATTGGAAGCAGATTGATAAAAATCCCTTCTGGTGTCCGGATGTCAAAGCAGCGGCGCGCTGGGGCAAGCAACTGGATGCCATCCGCAAGGACGGCTCTTCTATTGGTGCGGTGATCGAAGTAGTAGCTGAAAACGTGCCGGTAGGGCTGGGCGCGCCCATTTATAAAAAGCTTGATGCCGACCTGGCTGCCGCCATGATGAGTATCAACGCCGTCAAGGGGGTAGAAATCGGCGCGGGATTTGCTGCCGCTGCTTTGCGTGGTGAGGAAAATGCCGATCGTATGCGCATGAAGAAAAGCAAGGTAGAATTCCTCTCCAACCATGCCGGGGGCATACTCGGCGGCATCAGCAGCGGCCAGCCGGTTGTCGTGCGCTTTGCCGTCAAGCCGACAAGTTCGATCCTGACCCCTATTGAAACCATCGATTGCGATCACCATAATACTACCATCGTCACTAAAGGGCGGCATGATCCGTGCGTTGGCATTCGCGCTGTGCCGGTGGGAGAGGCGATGTTGGCCTGCGTACTGGCCGATCATGTGTTGATGCACCGCGCCCAGCAAGGGAGATGAATATGAAAAAATTACTGTTGCTTGTTGCCATATTGCTGGCGCTTCTGATCGCTGCCGCGCTGGCGGCGCCCTATTTTATCTCCGCCGATATGATAAAAGCGCAGGTGATTGAGAAGGTTACCACTGCTACGGGGCGCACATTGACCATCGATGGCCCACTGCAGGTCAAGTTTTTTCCAGTTGCAGGCGTGATGGCCGAGAAAGTCACGCTCTCCAACCCACCTGGCTTTAATGATAATACGCCTTTCATCAGCTTAGATACGCTGAAAGTCGATGTCGAATTCATGCCGTTGCTGCACCGGGATGTGGTTATTAAGAGCTTTGTGCTCGATACGCCGCGTATCAACCTGCATGCGAATAAAGACAGTGTGCAGAATTGGCAGTTTGCCCGTAAAGAGAAAGAAGATTCTAAGGAATCTAGGTCTTCCAGTGCGGCGGCGATATCTCTGCCTTCCAATCTACGTTTGAGTGATGTGGAGATTAAAAACGGCACGGTGATCTATGCCGATGATGCAAAAAAACAGCATTTCGAGGGAACAAAGTTGGACGCCACCTTGTCACTGCGCAGCATGGATTCGCCGCTGAATATCAAAGGCTCAGGCGAATGGAACGGTGCGGCGGTCAAGGTGAGCGGGGAGATCACTACGCCGGAATCTTATTTGAGTAAGGAGAAAACGAATATCAGCCTCGATGTGTCGGGCAAAAGCAAAGTGGAGCTGTTGGCACTGCATATCCAGGGCAGCGTAGAAAAAGAGGTGTTTAATGGCAAAGCCACGCTGAAATCGGCGTCATTGAAGGAAACGATGCGCTGGCTGGATGCCAATGCCAAGCCATTGCCGACCCCGGCGGCGCTGGCGCTCGATATCGGCGGTGATGCGCAATGCGCGGAAAAATCCTGCAATGTGAGCAATGTGACGTTTACGCTCGATGATATAAAGGGCAAGGGCAGCCTGAAGGTGGTGACGGGTGATAAAAAACCGGCCATCGATTTGAATCTGGATGTCGGCAAGCTCGATCTCAACCCCTTCCTGCAGCATGAGGACAAGGCTGACAGCATCGTTCCCGCCGGTGGTGCGGCCAAAGCGCCTACCCATGGCAATGAGGCGGTCGATCTCTCTGCTTTGCAGGCATTTAACGGCAAGGCCACCATTCAAACCGATGGTATTGCATACCGCAAGCTTACCATCGGAAAAACGACGCTCAGAGCCGCTTTGCAGCAGGGGCGTCTGACTGCCGATATGGCCGATGCCGAAATGTATAGCGGCAAGGGCACGCTTGCCGTTGTCGTCGATGGCTCCGCAGCCACGCCTTCCTATGAAACGAAGGCTTCGCTTAAGGGTATAGCAGTTGAGCCTTTGCTTAAAGCCGCTGCCGACATGGATCGTCTAAGCGGCAATGCCGATATCGATTTTGCTACTACCAGCCACGGTGTAAGCCAGAAGGAAATTATAGGCACGCTGGCAGGAAAGGGACAATTCAAGCTCAGCAATGGTTCTATCAAGCGCGTCAATTTAATCGACATGCTGCATAACATCCAGGCGGCGTTCGGCAATGCCGGCGGCAGCAATCAGAATACGCCGATCAATCAGATGAACGGCACCTTTACCATCAGCCAGGGCGTTATCAGCAATCAGGATATGGTGATGGAGATGCTCGATTTAAGCGTTAAAGGGCAGGGCGATATTAACTTGCCGGCCAATACCATTAAATACCGCCTGTCGCCGCAGATGATGGGCAAAGCGCAAGGTGGAGAAGCCAAGGGTGGGCTGGCCGTGCCAGTGATTATTGAAGGCAGCCTCGATCATCCGAGCTTTAAGCCCGATCTCGGCGCGGCGCTGCAGAATGCATTGCAAAATCCGCAGCAATTCCGCGAGCAGTTGAAAAATACCGAGCGCGGCTTCAAAGGCCAAAGCGGCAATAGCAAAGATACGATCACGAATTTGAAGGGGTTGCTGAAGGGGCTGTAGAGGAATTAGAGATCGCTAGATAATCCCGCTGATACGGTTCCGGTAGTATTTGGAGTTAGGGGTTTTGAAAACGTTCCCAGGCTACCATCACTGACGTCACAATCTAATGTCATACCACAAGTGTATATGGCAGGTGTTGTTAAGGTTACACTTTTTTCGCCGACAGCCTCTTTCAAAAAATCTTTCGTTGTTTCTTGAATATTAGCATCTTGGCTTTCTATCGTTGCAATAGTTGCTCCGGTTGAGTCTATGGACGCTTGACCCTTTGCCAATAAAGCTTCGGTTGGCCCCTTTTTTCCTGCTTCTATTCCAACATCTATGATGAGTTTTTCTAATTCTCTTTGTTCATCAACTCTCGTATCTGCCATGGGCATAACCGCCGCAACTGGTTCCATCTCCTCTGCTGATAGCCATTTCTTTCTTGCAGGCTCCTCTAACTCTTGATCCGCTTCTGTTGGTTTCCTGCCAACAGTTATAGTTTCGATGACTGCGGCAGATGTTGCAGTATTTTGAGGAATATTAGTTTCTTGTATTGATTCTTCTGGAGGGGCTGGTTGGGGGGCACCGCTATTGCCTAGCGATGGAATATCAGCATTTTTTGCCATATCTATTTCTGTTCCCGGCAAATCTAGGGCCTCTTCTCGAGTCTGTGTTTTTGCTTCAGCCATATTATTATCATCCTGATGATGGATATAGCTTATCTTACCATCTAATGACTTTGTTTAGTGTGAATCTTTGATGACAGCAGCCAAAAGAGTGTGATGAAGCTGTAACGGAGCTTTCCCTATACTTTATTGAAAAAACAGGTTTTTTCGCCGGTATGGCAGGCCGGGCCGACTTGGTCGACCTTGATCAGGAGCGTATCGCCGTCGCAATCGATGTAGAATTCTTTCAGGTATTGGAAATGGCCGGATGTCTCGCCCTTGCGCCATAATGTCTGGCGCGAGCGCGACCAGTAGCATACCCGTCCGGTGGTCAGCGTTTCAGCCACGGCGTCGCGGTTCATCCAGGCCATCATCAGCACTTCGTTACCGTCATGACGTTGTGCAATGACCGGCACTAACCCGCGCTCATCGAAGGCGATTTTTGAAAGTGTTTCTGGAAGGCCTAATTTTTTATACATAAATTTATTATATCTTTTTTTTCATAAAAATCAAAACATCCCGCGGGAAGCAGATCCGGTTGCGTGGCATCCGGGGGCTCCAGGTCATGCCGTTATTTTTCCAGGCGAAGCAGCAGCAGGATATAGTCAATCGGTCATCTTGCCGTGTCTGCCAGTTGTATTCAATGACTTTGAGATTACACAGAACGAAGCATTGCTCTGCGACGGATATAGAATATCATCCCACCTCCTGAGGCCAGAAACACCATTGCCAGATAGTCGGACATTTCGGGGACGCATGTATTAGTAGTCAGATCGCAGGTTTTCGGCGAGGTACAATCCGCATCGCTCTGGCATCCTGATTTGCATGTTGGGGTGTTTTGTAAATCGCAATATTGTCCCGACGGGCAATCAGAATCCTGCAGGCAGTCTACACAATAATGGCCATTAACATCCCCAGCCGCATTTTGGCAGATTTGTCCTGGACAGGGATCGGGATGAATGTCGCACTGATAATCGCATTCTGTTCCAATACAATTACCACCAGGACAGTCGGCATCGCTAGAGCAAGTTTGTGCTCTGGCATTGTTCGCCGTCAGGGGCGAAAGCACCATTGCCGCCATTACTACAATCAGGGTTAATGGAGTGAATCTTGATGCTGTGAAAAGGCACATTACGTATGAGTTCATACTACTACCCTACAGTAGCGAATATGAGTTAAGGAATTGATAAGACTTATGTATTATCTGTTGTTGCGGCAAAGCTACAACGGAGGTCATCATGGAGTCGCTCGTCCTCTTAACCCAAACGATAAAGAAGCATCTTTTATGGCACGACGCAAGGATTACTTAGCGGGCCCTGTGCTGTCGCTGCTCGATGGCGGCCAGGGTTGACCGGATGCGTTCTTCGGTCAAGAGCCACTGGTCATCCATCAAGCCTGCCAATGAGCTTGAACTTGAGGGCCTGGTGGACATCCTGGGCTTTATCGTCGTCGCCCAGCACGTCAGCGGCAAGGACAAGAGCCAGCTGGGCCGGCCCGCTGCCCGAGTAACCCTAGGAAAAGCCGGTTGGACTGTGCGATCGCAAATCAAGACGCGGATCGAGTAAGTGAGGCGGCTTCCCGTCTTCCTCGACGGTGACGGTGCA
>Ga0207097_1040_pt1 | contig 23463 bp, 15 predicted proteins | sample Alteio_BWMinHeat_87_FD_153541 | JGI IMG/M metagenome (GOLD analysis project Ga0207097, IMG submission 153541) | Enriched cells from forest soil in Barre Woods Harvard Forest LTER site, Petersham, Massachusetts, United States -... | ecosystem: Environmental > Terrestrial > Soil > Temperate forest >...
TGAGCGCCATATAATCTCTCATGCGGCGCATATGTTCATTAACTACAATAAAGGCCGGGAGGTTATCGGAGTGCAAGCTTTTTGCCTCTACTTCTACTTGGGCCTCTCCGAGATTAGCTTTTACAAAATCTGCAATTTTGTGGGCTTCTGTATTTTCTCTTGCTTTATCAAGAATGGCATCATCAATGCCTCCATCTGTTCTTTGGAAGATAGCAGGAGAATGTTTTCTTTCAAGCGTGTTAATAAGGGCTGAATCAATAGGAGCGTTTGCTACTAATACCTCAATATTTTTTTCTTTATAGAGGTTAAGGAAGCCCGCGTTCCCTTTGTCTTCTGCTGTATAGAAAATTTTATCTTTATGCTTGCCCTCGTTTCTTTCTAGGTAATCTTCAATGCGGGTCCAATTGCCTTCGGTGTTTTGCCAAATGAGGAATTCTTTCGCTTTTTCATAGAATTTTTCGTCCTGAAGGCAGCCTAACTTAACAATTGTTTCAATATCTTTCCAAGAAGAGGTGAACTTTTCTTGCTCTGTTTTGTAAAGCGTTTGAAGGCGATCGGTGACTTTTTTAGAGACGTGGGAAGAGAGCTGGCGCACCGTCTTATCCATTTGAAGATAGCTTCTTGAAACGTTAAGCGGGATATCTGGGCTGTCGATTGCGCCTTTTAAGATCATCAGAAAGTCAGGAATCAGATCTTTGCAGTTATCGGAGACAAAGACTCTATTGCAAAAAAGTTTGATGTGGCTTTGGTTCCAATCGAAGCGTTTATTGACTTTAGGGAAGTAAAGAATCCCTTTAAGATTAAATGGATAATCGACATTGAGGTGGATCCAGAAAATGGGAGGCTCTTCAAAAGGATAAAGCGTCTGATAAAAATCTAGATACTCTTCTTCTGTGCATTCTGAAGGGGCTTTTAGCCAAAGAGGTTCTTTGTCATTAATTTTTTCTTCATTGAAGTGAATAGGGAAAGGAAGAAATGCGCAGTAGAGGTTTAAGATGGTTTTAATTTTGGCTGCATCTAAAAACTCTTCGCTATCTTTATCGATAAATAACGTGATTTCTGTTCCTCTTGCCTCTTTAGTTCCTTTTTCGATGGTGTAGTCGGCTGATCCATCGCAAGACCAAAATACAGGCTCTGCATTTTCTCTATAGGAAAGGGTGTTAATTTCTACTTTGCTAGAAACCATGTAAGCAGAGTAAAAACCAAGGCCAAAGTGGCCAATAATCGCTTCTTTATCGTTTTCTGTTTTATACTTTCCTAAAAATTCTTCGGCGCCTGAAAAGGCTACTTGAGCAATGTATTTTTCCACTTCTTCAGCGGTCATCCCAATGCCAGTATCGATGATTTTAAGGGTTTTTTCTTCTTGATTAAGGATGATATCTACGCGCATCTCTTCGTCTTTTACATCAGCTTCTTTATGTTCGCGCAAGATTTTAAGTTTGTTTAGGGCGTCGCACGCATTAGAGACAAGTTCTCTTAAAAAAATATCTTTATCAGAATAGAGCCATTTTTTGATGATAGGCAAAATATTTTCTGTATGAATCTGCAGTTTTTTTTGTGTCATAAGAAACCTCCTTTATATTTTGGAGCTATGATAACGAAACCGCAATAAAAAAAAGAGAGAAAAAATTTTTTAAAACCGGTACAAGTAAAATAAACTTTGAGACATAGACATAAACCTAAAAAATAACAAACAAAGAGGGCATTTTTCTCTCTCTCTCTCTCTCTCTCTCTTCCTCTGTGGTTTCTTGTCTCTGTGGTTTGTCTTTGGCTAAGCTGAGTAGTCCAACGACTTAGCCAAAGACAAACCACAGAGACAAGAAACCACAGAGGAAGAGAGAGAGAGAAATACCCTCTTTGTTGACTGTTTACGCAAGAGGTCTAAATTATTATGCGCATATTAGTTGCTCAGTTAAATCAGACAATTGGGGCTTTTGAAGAAAATACCCAAAGGATTCTCTTGTCTTTAGACGAAGCGAGGCGGCAAAAGGCTGATATCGTGCTATTTAGCGAAATGGCTCTTTGCGGTTATCCTCCAGAAGATCTGTTATTCCATGCCTCTTTTATAGAGAAAATGGAGCGCTCATTACAAAAAGTAATCGCTGCAACAGAGGGCCTTTTTGTGGTGGTAGGCATTGTTAGAAAAGATGCTTTTTTACATAACAGCGCAGCCATTATTTGTGATAAAAAGCTTTTAGGATTTCACGATAAATGGCTTTTACCCACCTATGATGTGTTTGATGAGAGCAGGTATTTTAAGCCGGGGGAAGAGCTAAGAGTTTGGGAATATAAAGGCAAAAAGATTGCTGTAACGATTTGCGAGGATCTTTGGGCGCATGGGGGCTTTGTTTCTTATGCTAAAGACCCTGTTTTAACCCTTAAACAATTAAAACCTGATTTGCTTCTTAATTTATCTGCTTCTCCTTTTGCCTATCAAAAGCCTCTTTTACGTCTTGATGTGTGCAAAGCGCCTGTCAAAACGCTTGGATGCCCTGTAATTATGTGCTGCCAAGTAGGAGGAATGGATCAGCTTGTATTTGATGGGTATAGCTTTTGTGTAGATGCTCAAGGGGTTTTAAGAGAAAGAGCAAAGGGGTTTGAAGAAGATTATCTTCTGATTGATTTAAGTAAGCCTCATTCAACCCCTTCGCCGTCCAATCCTATAGAAGATGTTTATAAAGCGCTCGTTTTAGGAGTCAGAGATTATTTTCATAAGCAGGGTTTCACGCGCGCCTGCTTAGGCTTATCAGGAGGAATTGATTCGGCTCTTGTTGCCTCTATTGCTAAAGAAGCTCTTGGAAAAGAGAATGTATTGGCTGTTATCATGCCTTCTCGCTATAGCTCTTTATCTAGTATGGAGGATGCCAAAGCTTTAGCAAAAAATTTAGAGATCTCTTTTAGAGAGGTTCCTATTGAAGGGCCTTTTACCTCTTACTTAAATCTTTTAGAGCTATTTTGGAAGGGAAAGCCCCATGATATTACAGAAGAGAATATGCAATCGCGCATTCGAGGCATGATCCTTATGGCTATCTCTAACAAGGAGGGATATTTAGTGCTAAATACGGGGAATAAAAGTGAGCTAGCTCTTGGATACTGCACTTTATATGGAGATATGTGCGGAGCTCTTGGAGTGATTTCTGATGTATTAAAGACTCAAGTCTATAAGCTTTCTGAGTGGATAAATAAAGAAAAAGAAGTGATTCCTCGTTCGATCATAAACAAAGCCCCAACCGCAGAGCTTAAACACAACCAAAAAGACACAGATACGCTTCCTGAGTACGCCATTCTTGATGTGGTGATTGAAGAATACATAGAGAATTTGCTCAGTAAAGAGGCCATTGCTCGCAAGCACGTTCTTGCCTTGCCTTTAGTGAAAGACGTTATCCATCGCATCCATTTGGCCGAGTACAAGAGGCGGCAGGCCCCTCCTGGCATTCGCGTCAGCAAAAAATCCTTTCAAGTCGGCAGACGCTACCCCATCGTCGAAAAGCATGAACTATGAAAGAGAGGGTTTTTTATTCTTCTCTCTTTTTCTTCCTCTGTGGTTTCTTGTCTCTGTGGTTAAAAAAATGCAAGTCTTTGTGCGCTCAAGTGTTAGCTAAAGATTAAACCACAGAGGGAAGAAACCACAGAGGAAGAAAGAGAGAGAGATTCTCCTTGTTTTAGACGCGGGAGACGTACTCGCAGGTTCTGGTGTCGATTTTAATCTTTTGGCCTTCTTCAACAAAGATAGGGACTTGGATTTTGGCGCCGCTCTCTGTTAGAGCTGCTTTGAGTACGCGCCCTGAGGTATCGCCGCGCAATCCAGGAGCTGTTTCTACAATCTTCATTTCCATAAAGGTAGGAGGGGAAACATCAATCACTTCTCCTTTATAAAATATAAGGTCGTAAAGAATCTCTTCCATAAGCCATTGCTGGTTGTTTCCAATAAGGCTTAAAGGGACTGTGATTTGTTCAAAAGAATCATCGTCCATAAATACAGCTGCATCCTGCTCTTTATAAAGAAGGCGTAGTTTTCTTTCTTCGACATCGGCTAGATCGAGTTTTTCCCCAGACTTAAAGGTTCTTTCAACCACTCTTCCTGTTATAAGGTGTTTTAATTTGGTTCTATTGAAGGGTTGTCCTTTTCCTGGTTTAACAAATTCGTTTGATACCATGATGTAAGGCTCTCCATCAATCTCTACTTTTATCCCTGATCTGAATTCATTTGTGTTGACTTGTGCCATGTGATGATCCTAATTTTATTCTAAATAAAAGCGTAATAATGGGGTTTTTTACGTTAATTTTCAAGGAAGAAGAGTGATTCTCTTGGGTAAAAGAATCACTCAATTTTTTTTTAACTAGGAGTGGATGGGGACTTCGTTTAGAAGATCGGCTAAGGGATCTTTTTTAGAAAAGACTTGCGCAGCTGCTGTAATTGTTGTTGCTAAAGCTTCTCCTGTTTGAATCATTGCTTCGACTTTTTTGTCTTGTTCTTGGCGAAGGCCTTGTTTTTTTATTTGGTTAGAAGTTAGCTCTTCAAGGGTTTTTTCAATTTTTTTGCACTGTTCTTCTGTTTCATCTAGTTTTTTTATAAGCTCATTGTTTTGGGTTTTTGATTGCTCTAATTGAGTTTGAAGATTTTGAATAGTGTTTTTATTTTCATCGAGCTCTATGCGGAGGCTTTCTTGATCGTGATGAAACTGTGCTCCTATTGCTTGGCCTTCATCTAGTTCTTCTTGAATGGTTTTTAACACCCCGCTATTGGTTTCTAGGTTTTTTTGCATTTGATTTTCTGTACGTTCTAATCCTGCATTGGTGGCATTTAGATTTAAGACTGTATGGGAAAGTTGCGTTGCATCCTCTTTAAAATCATTTCCTATTTGATCTAAAGCAATTGTTGTAGTAGCTAAATTTCTATTGTTCTCTGAAGAAATAGAGGTTCCATCTGTTAGGGTTTGGAGGCTGCTATTTAGGCTTGTGATAGTGCTATTTGCAACCTCTAGCTGATAGGCAAGCTCTTTATTTTGCTGCTCCATTTTTGCAGACTTTACCATGAAGGCATAGCCTATTAAGGTGACTAGTGCCGCAACGCCAAAACACGCTGTCAGCACATATGCTCCTACAAGAGCTGTAAGCACGATACCCGTAATGGCGGCAAGGGTGCCTGTAAGCATAATCACTTGTTTGTATCCACACCAAGAGCATGAACTAGCAGGTTGTTGTTGAGGTGGTGTAGCTAAGGGTGAAGTAAGATTCGATGATATGTTCATATTGTGTTTCCTTGAGATGTTGTTGGAGGGGTTTGTGGTTTTTGTGCAGCTAGGATTTTTTGATAAAGGGCCTCTCCTTGTGCATTTAGTTTTTCTTTTTTCTTAACTTCTTCTTGCATTTGAGCTAAAAGGTCTGCCATCTTTTGTTGTTTGTTATCAAGAGTGGTGATAGAGCTTGTGAGCTCTTTAATATTCTTGGCTTCATAAGATCTTTCTTGCTCTAGATGAATAAGAAGAGTGTTTTCAGTTTCTACTGTTTGAGTAAGAAGTGTGTTCATTTCTTTTTCTTCTTGGTCTAAAGAGGTAACAGTTGCTGTTAATGAGGCAACTAGGTTTTTTGTTTTTGTGTTTAACTGCTCGCCGCTTTGATTAATTTGTGTTAGCATTCCTTTAAGTTTTTCTGTTTCACTTGGAGTCTGGATAAGAGTTTCTCTATATTGCCCGAGTATTTTTTGTTGCTCCACTACTTGAGTTGTTAAATGCTCATCTAAACCTTTAAGGATTGTGAGTTTTTGATCCAAGGTTAGATCGCTCTTTTCTAGATCGGCAACACTCTTTTTAATGCTATCTTGGGTGAGTCGAAGACCTTTAATTTCTTCTGCGCTTTTTTCCGCTTCTTCTTTATAAACTCCTGCTTGTTTGGCAAGGGTTAAAGCTGTTTGTCTTACGCCTTCAGCTGTTTTATTGTAATAGTAGGTGGCTCTTTCTGCATCAAAAACGGTCCCGGTAATCGATGCGATTTGTCCAATGCCAAGCCAGAATCGGTTATCATCGTTTTCGGAGTAGCCTTTTACAGTTTGTGTAATAGCGCATCCGTATCCTGCTAAGATGCAAACGTTTCTAAAGGTAAGCCAAGACCTTGTGGGCAGATTAGGGACAGCAATTGTATTAGCTACTGGATTTGCCGTAGCAATGCTTGTTAGTTCAGTGGTACTTGGTTTAGATGCTTGACGGAGTGCGTCTCCGCCTGCATGGATAGCGCTTCCTGCCATACTAAGTGCTGTGGTGATCATTGAAAAATCCTTTCGTTTCTTATTAAATGTGCTTTGGAGATATTTAGGGTGTTCCCTGAGGAATATTTAAAGGGAATTTTTCTTCTTTTTTTGTTGATAAAAAGACGTCGTATAAGATTATCTGTAGAGTGTCCAAAGCGGCTATTTTCTTGCCCAAAGCGATCGACTTCATTGCTTAATTTCACTCCAATATTTTCAAGTTTTTCGCGCTGTTTAGAAAGGAGTTCTACTTCAATGGTTAGCTTTTCAAAGGCTTTGCGTGTTTCTTGTAGTTTTTGAAACTCGGCTTCGTAGAGCTTGTTATTTTTTAAGTCGTTTAATGTGACGCTTAAGAGTTCTCTATCTTCTTTTAAGCGATGGGTGTTTTCTATGATGAGGTTAAGCGCCTCTCCAATTGCTTCTTCATTTTTTTTCTGGCAAAGCGTGACTTCGGAAGAAGTTGTTGCTTGAATATTTATTTGTTCTAGATTTGCAGATATTTCTTTTAGTCCGGTAAGGGAGCTTAGAAAGCTTGTATTTTCTTCATGAAAGGAAACTATTTCTTTTTCAAGATTTTGAACCCCTTCTTTAAAAGAGGTGAGTTTCTCTTCAAAGGCGGCTAATTTAAGATTGAGCTCTTCTACAGAAGCTCCTAGTTTTTCATTTTCTTGTTTATAGAGCTCTCTTTGCTCACTTAAGATTTTATGAGCATCTCCAAGTTTTTCATTATCTGTTTTTAATTTAGGGAATTGATGAACGTAATAGGCTTGGAATGTGGTGAAAACAGCTAAAAGAGCCAGGCCTGCGCCAAAAGCATAGTAGCCCGTAAAAAAACATGCAGCCATAGAGCAGATGGTGAGCGTGATTGCGACAATCGCTAAAATAGAGCGCCAATGCATACTAAATTTCCCCGTATTTTGTGTTGGTACTTCAGGTATTGAAGAAGCTACTGAAGAAAGAGAAGGGAAGTTTACTTGGCTCATATTTCACCTTTTAAATTAAAAAATTTATCCTAAATGATTAACGTTTTTTTTATCAACAATTAATCACATCTTAACCTTCAGCTAGATGTGCTCGCGTCAAAAAAAAAATCGTGATATACCTAGGAGTATAACAGGAGTAAAAATGGACCCTATTAAAGAAGATCAATTTGCTAAAGAGACTTTAGAGCGTTATTCAGGATGTGATTCTTCCATGTTTTGCTCGAATCTTTTGCTGACAAATTTTCCTCGTTATGTGGATTATTTTTCGAAGAGCCGCAACGTTCCTATTATAGAAGGCTCGATGTTTAAGGTGGCGCATTGCGTGGAAGAAGATGTAAGTATTTTGGATTTTAAAATTGGATCACCGGCTGCTGCTTTAGTTGTGGACCTCTGTTCTTTTTTGCCTATTAAAACAAGCCTTCTTTTGGGAATGTGCGGGGGCCTAAGACGCAGATACCAAATAGGGGATTATTTGGTTCCTGTAGCAAGTGTGAGAGGAGAGGGAACATCAGATTTTTATTTTCCAGCGGAAGTGCCAGCCCTTGCAAATTTTTTAATGCAAAAGGCTGTGACAGATTTGCTTGAAATGGAAAAAGCGGTTTATCACATAGGAATCACCTATACGACGAACATGCGCTTTTGGGAATTTAATGAAGAATTTAAAACGCGCTTAAAAATTACGAAGGCTCAAGCTATTGAAATGGAGTGCGCAACGCTTTTTGCTGCAAGCTATAAGAGGAAGTTTACTTTGGGCGCTCTTTTACTTATTTCTGATTTGCCGTTAAATCATGATGGAATAAAAACCAAGAAAACCTCAGAATTTGTGTACGATCGTTATATGGCAGATCATATTGAAAGAGGAATCCGTATTGTGAAGCATGCCAAGACGCTTCAAATGCAACATGTGAAAGGCGCCTACCACCGCAATATAGGCCTCGGATAAAAAAATACAACTTGAGGAATTTATGAAATTTAAGTCGATGTTATTTAGTTTAGCAATGCTGCCTGTTTTACTCTCAGCAGAAGAGACAAAACAAGGACTCATTGCAGATGCTTTAGAAGAAGAAGTGCTTGCTAAAGACGCGCTTGCTATGCCAATTAGCGAAGAAGAGTTAAAAGAAGAGGCTTTAGCTGATGCCCAAATTAGGAAGCATATTTTGGAAGAAGGCTTTGAAAAAGATATCGCCTACGAAGAAAAAGCTCCCCTCTCCGTAGAACCAGAAGCTCCTCCTGCCGCTTTGCCAAAAGCTAAAAAGAAAGCCCACTCCAAAAGCAGCCGCCCAAGAGCCACAAACAAACGCTAACAAAGGAGAGAAGAGAAGAATTAACAAGATGAACAGGATTAGGCAGGATATACAGGATGAAGAAAGAGGAACGGAATTTTTTCTTTCTTCTCTCTGTGTGCTCTGTGATCTCTGTGGTAAAAAATTTATCGCAGAATATTGTATCCAACGTGCTAGCATATTTTTAACCACAGAGATCACAGAGAGAAGAAAGAAAGATTTTCTTTTCCTCCTTCTTTTTTTATCTTGTATATCCTGTCCCTATCTTGTTCATCCTGTTAATTTTTCTTTTTCTTAGAAGGTTTGTGCTTCGAGGGTGTTGAAGAGGAGTTTTTCGAGTTCTTCGGGGCGCTTGAATTTGGTGAGGGGGAAGCTCTTTTTTAGGGAGTTTTTGCCTTTTTGCCACTCGGTGGTGAAGGTGAATTTTTCAATTTTAATGAGTATAATATTGCGCATCATGGCGAAAATGCGGATGCGGGTTAAATGATAGAGCCAAATAACTTGCTCTGGAATGGGCCCAAAGCGGTCTTTGAGTTCTTTTAAAATCTCTTCCACTTCTTCAAAGCTTAAAGCCTCTCCTAAACGGTGGTAAATTTCCAGACGAAGGGAGCTCTCTCCGATATACTCTTCTGGAAGGCGCGCATCGTAGGGGAACTCAATCTTTGTTTCCACAAAAGAGGGAACTGTTTTCTTTTGTAGAGAATCAATTGTGCGTTTTAAGAGTTTGCAATAGAGATGAAATCCAATAGTAGAAATTTGCCCAGATTGTTCAGTGCCTAAAATATCTCCTGCTCCTCTAATCTCTAAATCGCGCATCGCAATTTTCATCCCTCCTCCATAGCCGGAGGCTTCAACAAGGGCAAACAGGCGTTTTCTTGAAAGTTCTGTGAGCGTTTTTTGAGGGGGAATAAGAAAATAAGCGAAGGCTGGCCTATTCCATCTGCCTACGCGGCCTCTCATTTGATATAAATCTGCAAGGCCAAAGGTTTCTGCTCTATCAATGAGTATAGTATTGGCGTTAGGAATATCAATGCCGTTTTCAATGATGGTTGTTGCTACAAGAATATCTGCTTCGCCGCTTTTAAACGCATGAAAGACAGTATCTAGCTCATCGGCTGACATTTGACCATGCCCGACAACAACGCGTGCCTCTGGAACTAATTTTTGAAGTTCTTCTGCTACCTTAAAAATAGACTCTACGCGGTTATGAATAAAGTATGCTTGCCCTTCTCTTGAAAGTTCTCTAAGAAGCGCATTTTGTACGCCTTCTGGGTGTTTTTCTGCGATGATCGATTTAATAGGGAGGCGGTCTTGAGGGGGCGTATTAATCAAAGAGATCTCTCTTGCCCCAATAAGAGATAAATAGAGTGTGCGAGGAATGGGGGTAGCAGAGAGCGTGATGCAATCAACCCCTGTCTTGAGTGTCTTTAGGTGCTCCTTTGCTCTCACTCCAAACCGCTGCTCTTCATCAATAATAATAAGGCCAAGGTCTTTAAATTTTACATCTTTACTAATGAGGCGGTGTGTGCCAACAACAATATCAAGCTCTCCACTTTCTAGTTTTTGAAGAGTTTCTTTAATTTGTTTAGGGGTGCGAAAGCGCGAGATGACGCCCACATTGACTGCAAAGTTAGCCATTCTATCGCGAAACGTTTCAAAGTGCTGCATAGCGAGCACTGTTGTAGGAACTAGAATGGCTACTTGTTTTTTCCCATCAAGCACTGCTTTAAAAGCTGCGCGCATAGCCACTTCTGTTTTTCCATAGCCTACATCTCCGCAGATAAGGCGATCCATGGCTTTAGAAGACATCATGTCTTCTTTAATATCAGAAATAGCTCTTAGCTGATCTTCTGTTTCTCTAAAGGGAAATTCTTCTTCAAAGCCCCTCATTTCTTCAGAATCGGGAGGGAATGTAACCCCTCCTTTAATGGTTCTTTCTGCATTGAGGCGCAGTAAATCATTGGCATATCCGATGATCGCTTTTTGAGCTTGGAGCTTTGTTTTTTGCCACTTTTGCGTGCCAAGAGCACTTAATGTGGGCATCTCTTCTTTGGCCCCAATATAGCGGCTTACCAGATACGATTGAGAAATCGGAACGTAGAGTTTGCTTGTTTCAGCAAACTCAATGATCATAAATTCTGTTTCGATGCCTAGATGATTAGGCTTTTTTTCGATTCCGAGATATTTGCCAATCCCTTGATGGAAATGCACGACAATATCTCCTTTAGAAAGCTCGTGGAATTCAGACGGAGGGGTATGGTAGGTAGTTCTCCATTTTTGCCTTCTTACCTTATAGCGATGGGTAAATTCTGTTGTAGGGAGTAAAAGGAGATGGCTATCGTTTAAAACAAGACCCTTAGAGAGATAGCCTCTTTCAAACACTGTTTTTTTAGGAAGAAGAAGAGAACTTGTTTTTTCTTTTAAATTTTTCTCTTCAGCTTCAGTAGAGCAAATGAAGTGTAAATCTAGATTTTCTGCATATCTACTAATCCCTTGAAAAATCTCTTCTTGTGTACTAGCGGCTTTATTTTCTAAAGAAGAAAGAAAGTCTGAAACTTCTACAAAAGGATGCGCAAAGCGTTTCGCCTGAATCTGCTGATCAAGCATATTAAAGCTAAGGGGCTGCAAAGGGTTTTTGCCTGAATAATAAGCTCTACCAGTTTTTTTAGGCATCTCTACATCGGAGAGTTCTTCTACTCTTTCTTTTGTAAAGTAGAGACGAGAAAGGGTTTCTATCTTTTTAAAAAACGAAGGAAATGTATAGAAAAACTTCGATTGAAAAGCCGGCATTTTTTGCCATTCTACATATCTGTCTTCTAAGCTAAGAAGATCATCAAAAATGACTGTGCAGTCTTTAGAAAGGTACTCTAATAAATCGCTTAAAGACTCCTCATTTTTTAAGAGCTCTAACTCATTTGCCGGAGGAATAAAAATACTGTCTACTTTTTCAATGGATTTTTGCCCAATAGGATCAAAGATACGCATATCTTCTAATGTATCACCAAAAAAATCGCATCTGTAAGGACTTGGTGCAGAAAGAGGGAAAATATCAAGGATTCCTCCTCTTAAAGCAAACTCTGCTTTATCAGAGACAACAGCGACCCTTTTATATCCCATTAAAGAGAGTTCTGTATTTAAATCCGCAAAGACAATGGTGTCTCCTTTTTTCCATTTTTTACATAAAGCTTTGAGCCTTTTAGGAGAGGCAAGCTTTTGTAAACAGGCTTGCAAAGAGGCGATAACAATCTGCCCTTTTTTCTTTTCAAGAAGCGTGTGTAAAACAGAGAAACGTTTTCCTACAATATCGGGGCTAGGCAAAATTTCTTCGCCGGGAAGCGTTTCCCAAGAGGGGAAATCGAGCAGGTCTTTGATGCCAAAATATTCTAAATCATCAAGAAGCGATCCTTCTTGCTTTCCAGGTATGATGATAAGAATGTTTTTTTTAAGTTTTTTACTAAGCAGGAAAGCAATAGCCGCTTTGGGTGACTCCCAAAGGTTCTCAAGCAGAAGCGAGGATTCTTCCTCCGCAGCTTTTAAAAACAGAGAGAGCGCTTTACTCTCTAGCAACTTATCTAACATCATCTTTTCCCATACTCATCTTAATAGAAGAGAAGAATTAACAGGATGTACAAGATGGGGCAGGATATACAGGATGAAGAAAGAGAGGAATACATATTTCTTTCTTCTCTCTGTGCTCTCTGTGATCTCTGTGGTAAAAAAAATATGCTAACACGTTAGATGCAAGGTTCTGCGATAATTTTCTACCACAGAGATCACAGAGAGCACAGAGAGAAGAAAGAAAGAATCCTCTTTTTCTTATCTTTCTTCATCCTGTATATCGTGCCTTATCTTTGTCCATCCTGTTATTCTCCTTCTTTTCTTTCTTTGGTTTAGGGTTTGAGGGCGAGCAGGAGTTCTTCTGCTTTGGCGAAGGCTGCTTCGATGCCGTCTGGGTTTTTGCCGCCTGCTTGCGCACTCTCTGCTTTTCCTCCGCCGGAACCCCCAACTAGAGGGGCTATCTCTTTAATTAATGCTACAGCAGAGAGCCCCTTTTGGACTAGATCTGAAGTAAGCTTTATAAGAAGTTGGCATTGTCCCTCTTTTTTTACAGCTAAAATCAAAGCCAAGGATTTGGACCTAGAGCTAAGTTCTTCTGTTAAAAAGGTGATTTCTTCTGCATCTAAAGAGACGATTTCTCTAAGTAAAGGAATGCCATGAACCTCTTTTATTTTTGCGCAAAGTTCCTTCGCAACACCTTTAATGGCCTGTTTTTTAAATGCCTTAAGCTGCATACTAAGCTGCTTATTTTCCTCAGCTAATGCTTCTATTTTTTCAGGGAGCAAGGCAAGCGTTGTTTTTAAAAGGCTTGCAGCTTTCGTTCCTAGTTCTTCATTGTGATTAATAAAGTCAATCGCTTCTACACCTGTTACAGCCTCTATCCTTCTTACCCCTGCTGCAATTCCACTTTCTTTTAGAATGCGGCAAAGCCCTATTGTTCCTACATGGTGCGTATGCGTGCCGCCACAAAGCTCTTTAGAGTAATCGATATCGATAACGCGCACTGTTTTGCCATATTTTTCTCCGAAAAATTGCTTGATATCGCGTCTATTTTGCGCTTCATCAAAAGATAGCTCGTAAGCTTTTACTTCCTGATTTTCAAAGATTTTTTCGTTTACAAGGCGCTCAATCTCTGCAATCTCTTGGGGCGAAACGGCCTTATGATGATTAAAGTCAAAACGCAATCTTGTAGGCTCAACAAGCGATCCTGCTTGTTTTACATGGGGGCCGACTACTTGTTCGATAGCCCATTGAAGAAGGTGCGTTGCTGTATGGTTATTGGCTATTTTATTTCTTCTTTGAATATCGATTCTTGCAACAACAGGTTCTCCTGCAATTAAAGTGCCTTTCTCTAATTTTCCTAGGTGAACAATGACGCCTGGATAGGGGCTATGGCAATTTGTCACTTTAAAGTGAAGCTTATCGTGAGAAAGCTCTCCTGTATCTCCTACTTGGCCTCCTTTTTCGGCATAAAAAGGGGTTTTATTAAGAAGCACCATCGCTTCTTCTCCGGGATGCAAAGCGTCTACAAATTTACCGCCTACCACAATTGCCATTACAGTTGCTTCTTCTTCTTTTTTCTCATACCCTTCAAAAAGAGAGGCGCCATGCTTTTCTACATAATCTTTAAAGAGGCTCTCTTCTGCCATTTGGCTATGCACAGTTTGGGCGCTTCTTGATTTTTCTTTAGCTTCTTCTTCGAGAAGTTCGTAAGCTTCAAGATTTACGCTAAGCTCATAGTCTTTAGCAATAAGAAGAATCTCTTCAATGGGAAAGCCATATGTGTCTTTTAGTTTAAACGCCTCTTCGCCACTAATTTGTTTAAGAGGAGCGACTTTTGCTTTTTCTACAACAGAGTTTAAAATGTTGCCCCCTTTTTTAAGGGTGCGAATAAAGCCTTCTTCTTCAATGGTAAGAATTTCAGCAATGCGGTTTTGAGAAGCGTTAAGCTCAGGGAAATCTTCCCCCATAATGTTTACAAGTCTTGGCAGTACTTTTGCAAGGAAAGGCTCTTGCATTCCAAGCGTTCTTCCGTAGCGCACAGCTCTTCTTAAAAGTTTTCTTAGGACGTAGCCTCTTTCGATGTTGCTAGGTTGCGCTCCATCACTAATCGCAAAGGCAAGCGAGCGCAAATGGTCGGCAATCACGTGGAAAGCAGGCGCATTATGCCCTGTTAGGTCGTATTTTTTTCCTGATACTTGCTCTATTTCTGCAATGATATTTCTTAAGATGTCTGTAGCAAAAACGTTATCTACGCCAAGCTTTAAAGAGACAACTCTTTCTAAGCCCGATCCTGTATCGATTGATTGCTTAGGAAGAGGCGACATTTTGCCTTCAGCGTTTCTATTAAATTGCATGAAGACAAGATTCCAAAATTCTAGGTAGCGCTCTCCTGTTAGATCGTCTTTAGGAGAAGAGGCGTTTCCATATTTACTCCCTTTATCGAAATAAAGCTCAGAGCAAGGACCGCAAGGGCCCGTATCGCCCATTGCCCAAAAATTATCTTTTTCTCCCATGCGAACAATGCGTTCTTTGGGCATATATTTTTGCCAAAGCTTAAACGCCTCTTCATCGCTCTCAAAGACAGTGATCCAAAGATCTTTAGGAGAAAATTCAAAAACTTGCGTAGAGACTTCCCATGCGTAATCGATGGCTGTTTCTTTAAAATAATCGCCGAAAGAAAAATTCCCGAGCATTTCAAAAAATGTAAGGTGCCTTGATGTGTGACCCACGTTATCTAAATCGTTATGTTTTCCTCCAACGCGGATACATTTTTGAGACGTTGCAGCTTTGGTGTAATCTCTTTCAGACTTTCCTAAAAAGGCATCTTTAAATTGGTTCATTCCCGCATTTGTAAAAAGAAGCGTTGGATCTTCATGAGGAACAACGGATGAGGAAGGGAGAACGCTATGGGAGCGATCTTTAAAATATTTTAAGAAACTGCGTCTGATGTCTTGAGATAACATAATACCCCTGCTTTTGGTAATTTTTGCTTGCTAGATTATAGAGTTTACAGATAAAAATATAGCAACTTCATTTATATTTTAGGAGAAAATTCATGGATGCCGACCTTAAGAAACAGTTAAGTAAAATTGCGAACACGATTCGAGAACTTTCCATGGAAGCAGTTCAGAAGGCTAATTCAGGCCATCCGGGCCTGCCTATGGGGTGCGCTGAATTTGGGGCTTACCTCTATGGGCAAGTGCTCAGGCATAATCCCAAAAGTTCCAAATGGCTTAACCGCGATAGATTTGTTTTATCTGCCGGCCATGGCTCGATGTTTCTTTATTCCTGTTTGTACTTATCAGGGTTCCAAGTTTCTTTAGATGATATTAAAAAATTTAGACAAATCCATTCTAATACCCCAGGCCATCCTGAATATGGAATTACAGATGGCGTAGAATCTACAACGGGCCCTCTTGGTCAAGGCGTTGCCAATGCTGTAGGAGAGGCTCTTGGACTCAAATTTTTAGCAGCAAGGTTTAATTCGGAAAAATACCCTCTTTTTAATAGCAAAGTTTACTGCTTAGCAGGCGATGGCTGCTTAATGGAAGGGATCTCTTCAGAGGCCTCTTCTCTAGCTGGGCATTTAAATTTAGATAACCTCATTCTTATTCACGATGCTAACAAAATCACTTTAGATGGCAACCTTTCAGAATGCTCTTCAGAAGACACAAAATTGCGCTACAAATCTTATGGCTTTGATGTATTTGAATTAGATGGATACGATTTTGATCAGATGGAGCAGTTATTTAATACCATTTTGCAAGATCAGAAAAAACCTTGTTTTATTGAAATGCGCACAATCATTGGAAAAGGCTCACCTAATAAATCAGGAACTCACAAAGTACACGGATCTCCTCTTGGTCAAGATGAAGTAGAAGCGACTAAAAAAGCGCTTGGACTCCCAGAAGAATCCTTCTATGTTCCTCAGTCTGTACACACCTTTTTTGAGCAAAGGCTTGCAAAAGATGCAGCTTTAGAGAGCAAATGGAATGAGATGTACAAAAGCTGGTCCACAGAGTTCCCAGAACTGCATAAACAGTTTGTAGCGATGCATCAAAAGAAACTTCCAGAGAATCTAGAAACTCTTTTAAGAGATGTGGAAATGAAAAATCCTCTAGCTGGAAGATCTGCATCGCAAAGCGTGCTTAATTTACTTGGCGATTTACTCCCGGGCTTATATGGAGGATCAGCTGATCTTTCTGGCTCTGATTGCACCATGATGAAAAAATTTCCTTTAGTCTCTTCGAGTAATTTCTTAGGGCGCAATATTAAGTACGGCATTAGAGAGTTTGCTATGGCAGGGGCAGCAGCTGGGCTTGCTCAAACAGGAATGATTATTCCTTATGTGGGCACATTCCTCACTTTTTCAGATTATATGAGAAATGCCATCCGCTTAGCAGCTCTTTCTAAACTCCAAGTGATCTATCAGTTCACCCACGATTCGATCTTTTTAGGAGAAGATGGCCCAACGCATCAACCTATTGAACATTTAGCTGCTTTAAGAGCTATCCCAAGAGTGCATTTATTTCGTCCGGCTGATAACTGGGAAGTCAAGATGACTTGGCTTGCAATGCTTCAGTATCAAGGCCCTTCTATTATTGTTCTTTCCCGTCAAAATCTTCCAGAGCTTCCTCTTGCCAATGTGGCATTTGATAAAGGGGTTGGCAAAGGAGCTTATATCATTAAAAAAGAAACAGCAAAGCCCCAGTTCACCCTTTTTGCTACAGGATCTGAAGTTTCTCTTGCCCTAGATGCGGCAATGGCCTTAGAAAAAATTGGCAAAGCAGTGCGCGTTATTTCTATGCCTTGCTGGGAGCTTTTTGAAGCGCAAAGCAAAGAGTACAAGGAATCTGTTATGGGGGGAGACATTGGTAAGCGCGTCGCTATAGAAGCAGGTGTAAGTTTAGGCTGGCACAAGTGGATTGGCCTTGATGGGATTGCGATTACTATGGAAACATTTGGAGAATCTGCCCCTATAGGCGATTTGGCAAGCGAATTTGGCTTCACAGTCGATGCCATCCTCGACAGACTCTTAACCTAAACAAAACAAAGAAAGAAGAAGAAGAGAAGAAAAGAATTAACAGGATGTACAAGATGGGGGCATGATATACAGGATGAAGAAAGAAGGGGAAAAAGAAAATCTTTCTTTCTTCTCTCTGTGCGCTCTGTGATCTCTGTGGTTAAAAATATGCTAGCACGTTAGATGCAATATTCTGCGATAAATTTTTTACCACAGAGATCACAGAGCGCACAGAGAGAAGAAAGAAAAAATCCTCTTTTTCTTATCTTTCTTCATCCTGTATATCATGCCCTATCTTGTACATCTTGTTATTCTTCTCTTTATACAGGAATGGGGTCAATCTATGGGAAATGGGCTTTTGCTTGCTGCGCTTGAGGGGAAGAATACTTCTAGGCCGCCTGTGTGGTTGATGCGCCAAGCGGGAAGGTATATGCCTGAGTATAGAAAACTAAGAGAAAAGCATACTCTTTGGCAGATGTTCCATGAACCTGAAATTGCCTTTCAAGTAACATGTCAGCCTATTGATATTTTAGGAGTGGACGCAGCCATTTTGTTCTCTGATATTTTAGTCATTGGAGAAGCGCTTGGGTTAAATGTTCATTTTCCAGAAGGCAGAGGCCCCTTTATTGATTTTTCTGGAGATGTAAAGTCTTTAGACGAGAGAAATCCTGAAGAAGCTCTTTTCTATGTAAAAAAAACAATCGAGCTTTTAAAGCCAGAGCTTAAAGTGCCCCTTATTGGGTTTTCGGGAGGGCCTTTTACCGTTGCTTCTTACATGATTGATAAAGGAGGCAAAGGAGAGCTAAAGCTTACAAGAAAGTGGCTCGCGGAAAATCCTCAAAGTTTTCATCTTCTTTTAGAGAAAATCACAGTAGCTACTATTGCTTATTTAAAAATGCAGATTAAAGCCGGGGTAAATGCAGTCCAAGTATTTGATTCTTGGGCAGGAGTATTATCTTATGAAGAATTTCATGAGTTTTGCTTGCCTTATTTAAGCAAAATTACAGAAGCGCTAAAATCTACAAATATTCCAGTCATTCTTTTTTGTAGAGGCTCTTCGTATTTTGCAGCAGATCTTGCAAAAGCTTATCCTGCATGCATTAGCTTAGATGCGCATAAACCTCTTGCAGAGCTAAGAAAAATCATTCCGTCTTCTATTGCAGTTCAAGGAAATCTCGACCCCTATCTTCTTTATTCTTCGAAAGACAAGATTAAAGAGAAAACAAGAGAACTTTTGCGTTCTATGCAAGGGGATCCTGGGTTTATTGTAAATCTTGCGCACGGTGTATTTCCCGATATTTCTGTAGATCATGTGAAGTGCCTTGTTGATACAGTAAAGGAATTTAATGCGCGTTGATACTCGTTCCACTTTTTCTCTTATCTCCTTAAAACCTCGAGAAAAAATTAAATTAAGTGTTGTGATTACTACGCTCGCTCTTTTGATTTTTAGAGCAGTTCTAATGATTGTTGATTCCTCTTCATCTATTAAGGCTAAGACATTAATGTGGTTTGAAGGAGCTATTGCCTTATCTGTTGTGCTCCTTATAAGAAATTTTCCTTCTTACCATTTAGCTAAAGGGGGCATGGAACAGAGGATGGCCTCTGGGTTGCCTCCTGATAAAAAGCCAAATTTTGTTCCTCTATCGTAGAGGAGGTTAAATTCGGCGTAGTGGGCTCTTGCGTTTAATTGAAGCTCTTTTTCTTCTTCTGAAAAAGGAGTATGAACGCGTCTTTTATAAATGGGTAAAATGGCATCGGTAAATGTCTTGCCAATAGTTTGCCACATAGAAAAGTCTTTCTCAAAATTTCCTGAATTAAAGTGGTCGAAAAAGATACCTCCAACACCCCGCTCTTTTTTTCTGTGGGGGATATAAAAGTAAGCGGCCGCATTTTGGGAAAAGTCATGATAGAGATTTTCTCCAAAAGGAAGAAGGGCGTTTTTAGCTGTTTGATGAAAATGCTCTTTATCTTCTTCATAAAAAATTCCCATAGGAGTTAAGTCGTAGCCGCCGCCAAACCAGAATTTTTCTTCTGTTTCTATATAGCGGATATTCATATGAACTGTAGGGGCATGAGGATTATGCATATGCGTGATAAGACTTACACCTGTTGCAAAAAAAGGGCCTGAGCCATCTTGCATAGGGAAATTGTTGCCTTTAACCCCTGACCAATTCACAGCTGCCTTTTCAAAGGTTTTTCCGCGCAGCAGACTTATTTCGCCCCCACCACCTGTATGATGCTCCCAAAGCTTTCTCTCAAAAGAAGCGCCTCCTTCGAGCGTTTCAAACTCCAGAATAATCTGATCCCTCAACTCTTTTAAAAAAGAGGTGATTGTATCTCGCATAAGCTTCCCTTTTTTACCCGCTTCTTATACCCTTGAACTCCAGGAAAAGCAATACCAGATTTTTATAGGTTTTGCATTTTCTTAGGCTCAAAGAGCCGGCATATTATAGCCCAGGTCGAAGCGTTAGCGAGAGGCCTGGGTAGAAGGATATCAACAATTGGAGTCCTGAAAGGACGGCATAAATTGCAAGCCTATGCCGCCCTTTCAGGGCTCTCTATTGGTGACATCTCTTACCCAGGCCTCTCGCTAACGCTTCGACCTGGGCTATAATATGCCGGCTCTTTGAGCCTAAAGAGAAAGTCAGGTCGTCAATAGGGTGTATGATGAAGAAAAAGAAGGTAGTTGTATTGGGGGCGGGGATTTCGGGGCTAGCTACAGCTTGGAAGCTTTCAAAGAATCCTGATTTGGAAGTGCTAGTTATTGAGAAGGCAGAGACTCCAGGAGGATGGCTTCAGACAGATACTTCTTCGGGATTTCTTATCGAAAAAGCGGCGCGTACTTTTAAGACATCTCGCTGCCCCGAACTTATCGATTTAGCTTTGGAGCTTGGACTTAAAGATAAGATGATTTTTTCAACGCACAATACGCGCTACCTTTGGATAAAGGGTAAACTTGTAAAAGCTCCTAGTTTTTCCCTTCTTAAAAAATTTATGCTTCCTCTTTTAAAAGAATGGAGCGTAGCTCCTCACTGCGAAGAAGAAACGATTTGGGATTTTGCTTGCAGACGTTTTAATAAGAATGTGGCTAATTACTTATTTGATCCTCTTGTTTTAGGGATTTATGGAGGAGATTTAAAAACCCTTTCCGTCAATGCGTGCTTTCCCTTTTTAAAAGCTGCAGAAAAAAAATGGGGTTCATTAACAAGAGCTTTTTTCTGTGAAAAAAAAGGAAAAGATGCCTCTCTTTTTTCTTTTAAAGGAGGCATTCAAACGTTTGTAGATACTCTTGCATCTCAGAGTAAAGCGGAGTTTTTGTATGGAGAGGAGGTGCGTGCTTTAGCATTTCACGCAGATCATATAGAGGTTGTGACTACAAAAAACAAATACCTCGCAGATGCTGTTTTTAGTGCCCTTCCTTCAAATGCATTAGCCTCTATTTTTTCTGAAACACATCCTAATATTAGCGCTCTTTTTTCTAGCATTCCTCTTTTAACAATCATTGTCGTTCATGTGTGTTATAAAAAGAGCGTCCTTAATAAAAGGGGATTTGGGTATTTAGTGCCAAGCTCTGAAAAAGAAGATATTTTGGGCGTTGTTTTTGATTCCTCTATTTTTGAAGAAACAAATGAAACACGCTTAACGATCATGCTAAGAGATAGCGCTAAAACAGAGGAAGAATATAAAGCACTTGGCCTTGCCGCTTTGCAAAAACATTTGCATATCACATCTTCCCCCGATTTTATTTTGGTCGAGAAAAAAGAAGAAGCTATCCCTCAGTATACGCTTGGACATGAGGAAAGAATCCTGTTATTGCAAAACAGGATTCTCAAAGATTTGAAAGGGTTCCACCTTGTGGGGAACTATCTTAGCGGGGCTTCTGTAAACCAGTGCATCGCCACTGCTTTTAGTGCCACTGCATTTTGGAAAAGCCTCAATGAGAGCTGTTAAATGCTCAGGACTATGCTGAGCATTAATAGAGATTCTGATTCTGGAGGCGTTTTCTGGAACAAGAGGAGAAAATAGGGGGGTTGCTAAAATATTTGCCTCTGTAAGAGATTTTAGAAACTCTCTTGTATCTTCTTCGCTGCCAATGATGATTGGAATAAGATGAGAGGCGCTTCTTGTTAAAATCCCTAATTCTTTGCATTTTTTTCTTAAAAAATACGCTCTTTGCTCAAGCTGCTTTCTCTCTCCTTCCATTTGAGGAATAAGATCGAGTGCTGCATCAATGGCTCCTAAAATGGCAGGCGGTAAAGAAGTATCTCTAAGTCCTGGGCAAGTATTAATAAGATATTTTTTTAGTGTTTTATTGCAGGCGAGGTAAGCACCGGGTGTTCCGCAAGCTTTACTAAACGTTCCTACAACGACATCAATTCCTTCTACATGCGCTGTAAGACCCATTCCTTCATGACCCATCACGCCTATAGCATGAGAGTCATCAACAAAAAGAAGGGCTTGATATTTCTTCGCAAGATCTACAAGCGCTTTAAGATCGCTTAAGTCTCCTTCTAAACTAAATATAGATTCGGTGACAATAATTTTGGAAAAATGCTCTTCTTCTTTTGTTTTTTCTAGAAGTTGCTCAAGCTCCACTAAATCGTTATGCTCAAAAGTCTTCATTTTGGCTTTACTAAATGCAGCTCCTTGGTAAAGCCCATTATGACAAGATCTATCGATAAAAATTAAAGATTTGGGGTTAGCAAGCGTTGCAAGAACGGTCATATTTGCTTGGTATCTTGAATTAAAGAGATGAACTGCTTCTTTGCCAAGAAGTAAGGCTAATTTTTCTTCAATAAGTCCGTGGCAATGCAAATGAGAGTTAACCACAAAGGAGGTGGTAGTTCCGACTCCATGTTGCAAAAGAAAGCGTATCGCATTCTTTTTAAGTTCTTGGTGCTGCGATAAGTTAAGGTAGTCATTAGAGCTAAAATTTAACATCTTTTTATCTTCACAAAGCACATGCGCGCCATCTAAGGGAACGATGTGTTGAAGGGTACAATATTGATGCTCTTCTTCTAGTTTGCTAAGGTAAGACTCGTAGATAGTAAATTTACTTTCGCTTTCAGCTGTGTGCATAGTGATGTCCCGGTAGTTTTTGTAGCTTTCAAGATTTTTCTACTAAAAACCATTTTAGCGCAAGCAAATTTCCTTTTACCACGGAGACCAAAAAACTCCCCCTCCCCTCTTTCTTCCTCTGTGGTTTCTTGTCTCTGTGGTTTAATCTTTGGCTAAGTTGAAGCCTGCAAAAGACTCGCATTTAAGATAAACCACAGAGACAAGAAACCACAGAGGAAGAGAAGAGAGAGAGAGAATTTTCTTTGCGGTTTTTTAGAGGTTGAGGCTAGCGATGCGTTTGAGGGCTTCTTCTGCTTTGTCCTTTGTGGTGAAGGTGGAGAGGCGCAGAAAGCCTTCGCCGCTTTTGCCGAAGCCGGAGCCGGGGATGGAGATGATATGGCATTTTTCAAGAAGGATGTCGAAAAATTGCCAGGATGTGAGCCCCTTTGGGATTTGCCACCAAATGTAGGGAGAATCTGTTCCTCCGTAGCAGGTGTGGCCTAGGGTTTTTAGCCCATGAAGCAGAATTTGGCCTTGTTCAAGATAAGATACTACTTGGCTCTTGGTTTCTTTTTGACCCTCTTTTGTGTAAACAGCTTCTGCTCCTTTTTGCATAGGATAGGAAACTCCATTAGACTTAATAGATTGCCTTTTTTTCCAAAGAGAATGAATAGAGATTTTCTTGTCTTCAAAATAGGCAAAGACTCCTTTAGGAACAACTGCGTAAGCGCATCTAAGTCCTGTAAAGCCGGCAGATTTAGAAAAGCTTTTAAATTCGATAGCAACATCTGTAGCGCCTGGAATTTCGTAAATGGAAGAAGGAACATCACTAGAGGTGATAAACGCTGCATAGGCATTATCGACAAGAAGAATAGCATCATGTGCTTTTGCATAATCTACCCATGCTTTTAGCTCCTCTTTGTTAAGGGCAACGCCTGTGGGATTATTGGGAGTGCAAAGATAGACAAGATCGCATTTTTCTTTGGGCGGAAGGGGAACAAAACGGCTTTCTTTTGTGCAGGGAAGAAAAAGGATATTTTTAAGTCTTCCTGCAATAATGTTGGAGTCGAAGTAAACCGGGTATGTAGGATCTGTAATAGCGACAATGGAGCTTTGACAAAACAGTTCTTGAATGCTGGCTGTATCTGTATTCGCTCCATCAGAAATAAAAATTTCATCGGCGCCAATATTTAAATGTTTATATTCATTTTCTTTAATGGCTGTTTTTAAGAACTGGTACCCATCGGATGGGCCGTATCCTTTCATGGAGGTTTTTTCTTGCATTTCCAAAACCCCTTGACAAATGGCCTT
>Ga0207097_1041_pt1 | contig 23398 bp, 22 predicted proteins | sample Alteio_BWMinHeat_87_FD_153541 | JGI IMG/M metagenome (GOLD analysis project Ga0207097, IMG submission 153541) | Enriched cells from forest soil in Barre Woods Harvard Forest LTER site, Petersham, Massachusetts, United States -... | ecosystem: Environmental > Terrestrial > Soil > Temperate forest >...
AGAAGATAATACAGATTTAGCTATGAGCCCGATTATTGCCCCTGCTACTGTAGATACAGGCGTAACAAATGGTAAAGTTTACCATTTAGATGGCAACTGGAATCCTGGCTTTAAAGTAGGACTCGGTTGGGGACTTGGACATGATGGATGGGATATTCTTGCAGAGTACACATGGTACCAATCAAGTAAATCAAAAGGCACACCAACATTAACAACAGCTCATCCTCTTTATGATGCTTATTGGTTTGTAAATAACCCAATTAATCCTGTAGTTCCTACATTTGAATCAGCAAGTGGAAAATGGAAACTTAATTTCAATGTTCTTGATGTAAGTTTAGGTCGTAACATGTACCTAAGCCCAAGACTTGAAATGAGACCTCACTTCGGTCTTAAAGCTACATGGCAAAAACAAGTGTTACATGCTGACTTTTTCAATTTTGCTCATACCACTGACATTTCTATGAAAAATAGAAGTAAAAATTGGGGTATTGGGACAAGAGCCGGCTTTGAAACAGCATGGCACTTCTCAAGAGAGTTTAGCTTAGTTGGTGATGTTGCTTTCTCAGGTGTTTGGGAAGAATTCAAAGTAAAACGTGTTGATAACACCACAACTCTTGCTACAGGCGTAGCAGTAAACAACGTAAGTATGACTTCTCATGTTTGGGGATTAAGACCTGTTCTTGAGTGGGATCTAGGATTTCGTTGGGAGACTTGGACTTGTGGAGACGAGTGGCATTTTGCTATAGAAGCTGACTGGGAATCACAAACATGGTTTGACCAAAACCAATTCCTTCGCTTAGCTGGTTCTGCTGAACAAAACGGCGGAGACCTATCTATGCAAGGTCTAACTTTGAAATTCAGAGTGGATTTCTAATTTGAAAGTGTTAAGGGTGCAGCCTTTTTGGCTGCACCCTTTTTTTATTTTCTTACAGCCTCACAAAATATCTTCATAAAACTCTCATAAGAAAAACACTGAGCTTTTTCGCTTTTTAAATAGGTGCGAATATTGCCTAAGTAGTTTTCATATTCCTCCTCTGAAATACCTTTTAAGAAGGTATAGAGTTCTTCGTATGTGGCAAATTTTCTCCGATCGATAAAACAGTTTAAGGGAATATAGTCTTCAATATTGCTAGCTCCCCAATAAATAGGAATGACACCTGCATGAAAGCTATCAAAGATCTTTTCTGTGATATAGCCTTTTAGCCCTTTACTGTTTTCGTAGCAAATAAGAAAGCGGTAGTTTTTAATGACCTCTATTTTATTTTCAATGGCTCCTTTATAGGATGGATAAAGAGAAGCATCCCAATTTTTTCCATAGAATTCAAAGTTCCCTTTGCTCTCAAAAAAGGTAATGGCTCTTTTTCTTTCTGAATAAAGCTCTTCTTTAGCCTCTGATTTATCACAAGTATGACCAATCACCATTGTGCAAAATTTCTTTTCCTTAAAAGGCGTGGTCTTTTCGAGCATGGGGCGAAGTTCGGGGTAGTAAAACTTGAAATACTTAACATTATCGACAAGATCATCATCCCAAGTGTAAACGAGGGAAAAGCAATTTTGTATGTTTTCTCTATACATCTCTCCTAATCTAAGGGGAGGCTCCCACATGAAAAGGATCATCTTTTCTTTGGGCATTTTGTGTAAGTTTACATGCTTATTGGGATTTGGTGGAACGTTCATAAAGACAACTTTTTTTACATCTTCTCCTATTGCAATAGAGGTATTAAAGGGAAGTTTTTTTAGCAATTTACCAAGGTAGCTTTTGTCTTTTAAAAGCCCTGGATAGCTAGAAAGCACGCATTCTCTAACTTCAAGGTCTTCTTCATGGGCTTTAAGCGCCCTATCCAAGTCGTCTATATTGCAAGTCCCTTGAGGAAGCACCTCAATTCTCTCTGCACAAAGAGAAAACACACCTAAACAACAAATAAAAAGACACTTCAAATACATAGACCCCCAAAAAAGGATGAAGGATGAATTATGAATGATGAAATGAGAAAGAAGAAAGAAAAAAGAGACAAGAATAACAGAGAGTAAAATTTTTCTCTTTCCCCTCTCTCTCTTTCCCCCCTCTGTGGTTTCTTGTCTCTGTGGTTAATTCTTTGGCTAACGCTTAAGCGCGCAAAGACTTGCATTTTTTTTAACCACAGAGACAAGAAACCACAGAGGGGGGAAAGAGAGAGAGGGGAATTTTATCCTTGTCCTCCCTGTTAATTCTTGTCTTCAGATTGCATTAGTTCTTGGGCCTCTTTGTCGGAGAGGAGGTGCTTTAGGGTGGAGTTTGCGAATTGGACTTCAGCGAGCTTGGAATCATAAGCTGCTTTTTTAGCATCTGAATAAGCATATCTAAGCCCGATAAATTCAACGCCTAAAGCTTCAGCTACGCGCTCGATCTCTTTTAGATGCGTTTCCTTGTCATTGATAAATACAATTTTTGGGGGATCAAGCTGCAGGGCGTCGAGGAGTTTAAAAAGGCTTCTGCCTTTATTTGTTCCCGAGGTAAATAGAATGCCGCTTCGATAGAGAACCCCATGCTCTCCAACAGATAAGCAAACATCTTTTTTGCTAGGAGCTGTTTTACTAAGATCGATCCCTTTTTCTTTAAGCTGCAAAGATGTTCTTGTTGCAAGAGCAAGGCCTTGGGTCGTAAGGCCCATAATAGTATATTCTTCTTCTTGCATGGCTTGCACAATGCCCTCTGTTCCCTCTTCCACAATGTCCATTTTGGTGAGATGACGAATAGCTTCCCATTCAGCTAAACTTCTTTCAAGGGCTTCAGCTTTTGTAAGGCCAGCTTTTATATGTTGGTTAAGGCGATCTATAAACCACAGATCGCATCCAAGCATTTGGGTGGGGATGAGAAGAGTGTCATCGATATCTAAAAGGATTAAGGTGTTTTTAGTGATATGATTCTTAATTTCTTTGAAATTTTGCGTTTCAATAATCTTTGCAGAAAGAGAGCTTAAACTTGCAATAAAAACAGTTAAAGAGATTAGGTGCTTTTTCATATTTTACTCCATTAAACTAAAGAAGTTAGATTGCCATTTTTTAATCCAAAAAAACAAGATGGAAACTTTTTTTGAGCTCCTTCTTCCTTTCCAATTAATTTTTTTTTCTCTAAGATGAGGTCTTATGTTTAATGAATTATTTGTACACCTAGAAGCGATCAACGATTTTATTTGGGGCTACGTTGCCTTTCTCCTTATCACACTGCTTGGCATTTACTTTACTCTCCGCTCAGGCTTTTTTCAGATTAGAAAGTTCATACCGACTTTTAAAACTTTTATGGCCCTAAGAACCCATAAAAAACAAGAAAGGGGCATGCACCCTATTAAAACGTTTTATGCGGCTATTGGCGGATGTATTGGAATTGGCAATATAGTAGGGATTTGCACAGCTGTTCAAATAGGGGGGCCAGGAGCTCTTTTTTGGACGTGGATAGCAGGTTTTTTAGGCATGCTTATTCAGTATTCAGAAGTCTTTTTAGGGATGCGTTACAGAGAAAAAAATGACCAGGGTAGCTACGATGGCGGTCCTATGTATTTTCTTCCCAAGGCCTATAGGGGCAATTGGGTTGCCATCCTTGTAAGTCTTTTGCTTTGCATTTATGGAGTGGAAGTTTTTATGTTCAATGTAATGGCAGATAGTATTGCTGTTAATTGGCATATTAACAAAGTGCTCGTTGTGGGAGTGCTTCTTGCTGCTGTTCTTGTTGTTACCTTTGGAGGAATCCAAAGAGTAGGGATGGTATGTAGCAAGGTGATTCCTGCGTTTATTATTCTTTATTTGGGCATGGGTTTTTGGGTTCTTTTCCTTCATGGTCCTGAGATTCCTGGCATTGTGTCTATGATTTTTAAAGGAGCCTTTACTCATCAGGCAGCCATAGGCGGATTTGCCGGAAGCTCTGTTATTCTTGCTATTTCTATGGGACTTTCAAGAGGTGCCTATTCAGGGGATATTGGGGTAGGATATATGTCGATTATCCACTCAGAGAGCAGCGAGCAAAACCATTCTAAGCAAGCATCCCTTGCTATTATGGTAATCTTTATAGACATTTTTATTGTCTGTACCATGAGTATTTTACTGGCCCTTGTAACGGGAAAGTGGCATTCATCTCCCGATGTCACATTAATGGTACAGGACGCGCTTGGTATGCATTTTCCTTATATGGATGTTTTTATGCCCTTCTTCTTATTTCTTTTAGGGTATACAACCATTATTGCGTATTTCGCTGTAGGAGTAAAATGTGCAAGATTTATTTCTGCTAAGCAAGGCCCACGCCTTTATTATGCCCTTGGATGTACAGCTCTTGTTGTCTTTGCTTTTGTAGGTCCAGAGCAAGCCTTTGTGGTTATGTCTCTTTCTGGAGCGGCTCTTTTAATTCTCAATCTCATTGGGATTTTTCTTTTGCGCAAAGAAATTAAATTTAAAGTCACGCAAGTATTGGAAAAAAATATTGATAGCTGATAGAAGGAAGATATATGACTAGGAGGTTATATGTTAATGTGGGCTATTATATTTTTGATCATTGCACTTGTTGCAGGTCTTTTTGGCATGAGAGGCGTTGAAGGCGTTGCTATGTCAATTGCTAAAATCTTATTCTTTATTTTTATCATTCTTTTCCTTATCACCTTAATCTTTGGCCTCGGCTGGGTCTCTATGGGAGCTCCACCCGCAGCTTGAAGTATGAAACAGAGAGGGTTTTTTTTATCTCCCTCTCTTTTTCTTCCTCTGTGGTTTCTTGTCTCTGTGGTTAAAAAAATGCGAGCCTTTGTGTTCTCAAGTGTTAGCTAAAGATTTAACCACAGAGACAAGAAACCACAGAGGAAGAAAGAGAGAGAGAGGGAGTTCTCTTTGTTATGAGGTTGTGTCTAAAAGGGTTTGCCAGCGCTCATAAAGTGTTTCTAGCTTTTTTTGCTCTTTTCCCATGAGGCTATAAAGTTCTAAAGCTTTTTCTGCATTGGCCTGAATTTTTGGATTATCAATCTCTTTTTGCAATGAAGCAATGGAGCTTTCTGTCTTGGCAATGTTTTCTTCCATCCCTTCAAGTTCCTTTTGCTCTTTATAGGAAAGCTTTTTGGGCTTTTCTTTAGGCTTTTCTTGAGAGGGGAGTGCTTCTTTTTTAGGAGAGGTGTTTCGGGTAGCTTTTTCTAACTGCTCATAGCTTGCAAATAAATTTTGTTCTACGTTAAGGCCAAGACCAAGAATTTGTGTGCAAACTTTATCCATTAAACATCTATCGTGAGAAATTAAGACAACGGCGCCCCCGAATTCTCTTAGGCTTTCTTCAAAAACTTCTAGAGTAGGAATGTCTAAATCGTTTGTTGGTTCATCTAAAAATAGAATGTCAGCTGGTTCTAGCATCAGCCTTGCAATTAAAATGCGCGCTCTTTCTCCGCCAGATAAACATCTTATAGGAATGGTAAGGCGCTCAGGAGAAAATAAAAACCGTTTTGCCCATCCATTTACGTGGATTTCTTTGCCTTGGTAATTGACAAAATCGCTTTTAGGGGCTAGCGCTTCTTTAAGAGTGATATCTAAAGGAAGCTGCTCTCGATGCTGATCGAAATAAACAAGCTTTAGGTCTTCAGCCATTTTTATGGTCCCCATGTCTTGGGGAATTTTTCCGGCAAGCATCTTAAGAAGTGTTGACTTTCCTGTTCCATTTTTCCCTACAACACCTAAACAAGTTCCAGGAGATAAAGTTAAATCAATCCCTTCAAAAAGAAGAGATCCTCCTAGAGATTTTGTCAGGTTTTTGGCAACAAGAAGCTGCCTTGTTTCTCTTTCAGAAGAAGAAAAGTCGATCTCTACCTTATGCGTTTTATTGCGTATTTTCACTTCTGAAAACTCTTGCATGAGCTTATGCGCTCTTTGTACGCGGGATTCAGATTTCGTTGTACGCGCTTTAGGAGATCTTCTTAACCACTCCATTTCATTTTTAACTGTTAAAGCTAAAGAACGCTGTTGCTCTAATTGCCCTTCTAAAAAGAGCTCTTTATGTTCAAGGTGGTAGGAAATGTTGCCTTTACTAATAAAGATCCCTTCCGGGTACGCTTTATTAAGCTCTACTGTTTTATTTGTGACATTTTCAAGGAAGTACCTGTCGTGGCTAATGACTAAATACGAAGTCTTTTCTCTTGCAAGGAATTTTTCTAGCCATAAGATTCCTTCTAGGTCTAAATGGTTTGTTGGCTCGTCTAAAAGTAAAAGATCGGGCTCTTGCATAAGGGCTCTTGCGATATCCAGACGTTTTTTCCATCCGCCTGAAAGGGAATGTGCTTTTTGATCAAAATCGGAGAACTGGGTCTTTCCTAAAAGAATGCGCGCTTTAGTGAGCGTTTCTAATTCGTCTCCAGGTCCGCCTGCAGCTAAAAGGACCTCTTCTAAGGAGAGATCGGGGAAATGAGGGGATTGGCTAGCATATCCTATACGAAGGCCCTGTTTTTTAGAGATTGTTCCGGAGTCTGCTTTTTCAAGTCCCATAAGGATTTTTAAAAGGGTCGATTTTCCTGAGCCGTTTGGGCCAATAAGTCCAATCCTGTCCCCTTCTGAGATACTAAAAGAAATATCTTCAAAAAGATGGTCGGAACCAAAGGATTTCGATAAAGAGTGAATGCCTAATAGAGTTGTCATATAAGAAGCTTACATTCTTATGCTATTTTTTTCTAGAAATTTCATCTTGTTGTTTTTAAATTACTTAGTTTTGTAACTTATAATTAAATAATTTAAATTTGTTGATTAATTAACTTTTTTATTCAAAAATGAAATTAGAGAGAACAAAAAACAACTTAAGGGGATTTCTATGCAAAAATATAGAGCCTATGTGCATTACCACTTTAAAAAGGGAATGGAAGAGTCGGGGATTAAATTCCTTGAAACAGAGCTAATTAAGCATGCAGCCGAAATGGGATGCCATAATATTGAGCTTTGGCTAGATGAAAAAGACCATACCCGCTTAGTGGGAACAGGAGATTGGAATAGTTTAGATGAAGCGCGTAAATTCCAGTCTACTTGGGACAAAAAAGAGAAAGAACTCTCCAAATTTTTAACCAATAAACCAGAGCGAGAGTTTTATAAGCTTCGAAACTCCTACTCCGAAAAAGCCAAAAAAGCCGCTTAAAGAACAAGAGAAAACCACAAAAGGATTTTCTTCTCTTCTCTTCCTCTGTGGTTTCTTGTCTCTGTGGTTAAAAAAATGCAAGTCCTTGAGTGCCCAAGTGTTAGTTGAAGATTTAACCACAGAGACAAGAAACCACAGAGGGGGAAAGAGAGAGAAGAAAAATTTCCTTGGTGGTTTTTGGGGTTTTTGATACAAGCCTGAAGAAAGAGGGGTTGTATGAAAAAATGTTTATATGTTTTGTCTTTGCTTGTTTTTCCATTATCTTTAGTGGCTGAGAGGATTTCTCCTGAAATGGCCCTTCAAAGGCTTATTGAGGGGAATAAACGTTTTTATACAGATCAATCTGTCCATCCCGATCGCACTGCCGAGAGAAGGCAGGAAACAACCTCTCTACAAAAGCCTTTTGCTGCTATATTAGGCTGCTCTGATTCTAGAGTTGCCCCTGAAATTATTTTTGATCAGGGAATTGGCGATCTTTTCATTGTAAGAGTCGCTGGAAACGTTGTGGGGCCTGTAGAGCTTGATAGTGTTGAATATTCAGCTATTTATCTAGACTCTTCTGTTGTTGTTGTCCTTGGGCATGAGAACTGCGGGGCTATAAAGGCTGTTATGGCCGGGCAGACGAAGCATGTTGAAACCGTTGCGGAGCTTATTCTGCCCGCCATTAAAAAAGTCCCTAAAGATCAGGTCGAAAGGGCCATTAAGGAGAATGTAAAAAATTCTGTTGCAAGAATTAGGCAAAGTCCTTCTATTAAAGAACTTATAGAAAAAAAGAGCCTCAAGGTTGTGCCAGCCTATTATAACTTCCATACAGGAGAAATGGAGCTTCTCGAGTAAATTTTAAATATTTTTCTTTCATTTGACAAAGTAACCCTAAATTTGTTAAGCTTAACAAAAGCATTTTTTAAAAAGTGGGTTGCATGGCTTCATTTACAAAAAAAATTTCCTTTAATAAAGAGAAAGGCGTTGACTTTACTACAGCATTGCGTAGAAGGGTTAATGAGTATTTCGAAGAGAAAAAGATCTCTCCGAGAGCAAACGTTTCAATGAAATTAAAATCTTTTTTTTACGTAGGGTTAACAGCATTTCTTTATACGCTTCTTATTACAAATGTTTTTGGCTCTATCGGTAATTTCTTTCTTTACGGCTTTTTAGGCTTATCTATTGCTATTGGAACAATGAATATTGCGCACGATGCTTTACATGGCTCTTACGCAAAAGGCTCCCTCAGTAATAGAGTCATTGGGCTTATCATGGATGTATGTGGTCCAAGCTCCTTTTATTGGAAGCAGGAGCATACCATTGATCACCACACTTTTACCAATATTGCCGAGCACGACTCCGATTTAAAAGGACCTATTCAGTTAAGGCTCTGTCCTAATACTCCTTATCATTCTTACCATCGTTTTCAGCACTTATATGCTCCATTCCTCTATATGTTAAATTTAATCCATTGGATGTATTCTTCTGATATTAAAAGGATTTATAATATCATTAGAAACAGACATGAACCTTCAAGAAAGCCTTCAAAGACGGAAGCCGCTTCTATTTTCTTCTTTAAGTCTCTTCATGCTTTCTTGTTTATTGCTCTGCCTATTATGATATTACCTATGGCATGGTGGCAAGTTTGCTTAGGATATGGGATTTATTTATGTTTAGCAGGACTTACTGTCACAGTGATTTTCCAATTAGCTCATATTGTAGAAAATGTTGCTTTCCCTTTACCTTCTGAAGAAGGAAAGATAGAAGAAAGCTTTTTACAGCATCAGCTAATGACAACCTCTAATTTTGCCCCTAATAGCAAGCTTGTGAAGTTCTTGTTTGGTGGACTTAATTTTCAGGTTGAGCACCATCTTTTTCCTCATATTTGCCATATTCACCTTAGTGAGATTGCTCCCATTGTAAAAGCCACAGCTGAAGAGTACGGCTTGCCTTATTATGAAAATGCGACGTTTTTTGGTGCCATACGCTCTCACTTCCGCACCCTTAAAAGATTTGGGCATCCTTCGAACGCCTGCTCCCAAGAAAAGGTCCGCGCCTAAAGATAAAAAGAGAGGGCAAAATTTTCTCTCTCTTTCTTTCTTCCTCTGTGGTTTCTTCCCTCTGTGGTTAAAAAAATGCAAGCCCTTGCGCATCCAAGTGTTAGCCAAAGATTTAACCACAGAGGGAAGAAACCACAGAGGAAGAAAGAGAGAGAGAGAAAAAATTTTTATCCTTCTCTTTGTTTATTTCTCCTCTTGTTTTGGATATAGTTAAATTATGATACGCAAAGAGAAAGTGGAAGAGCTAAAAAGGAAGATGGGGGAACTAGGAATTAAGGAGGACGACCTTCTTGAAAAGTTTATCCTTGGCTCTGGAAGCGGCGGACAAAAAATCAATAAAACATCTTCGTGTGTGTATCTAAAGCATATTCCTTCTGGAGAAGAGGTGAAGTGCCAAAAAGATCGCTCTAGAGAAATGAATCGCTATTATGCGCGCAAAGAAATTTATGAGCGGCTAAGAAAGAAAATTGAAAATGTTCTCTCAGAAAAAGAGCAAGCCCAAGAAAAAATCAGAAGGCAAAAAAGACGCCGATCAAGAAAATCTAAAAATAAGATGCTAGAAGAGAAAAAAGCTCATTCTGAAACTAAAGCTATGCGAAGGACCCCAGCAGATGATTGATCTAGTTGTTCTTGGAGGGGGCGCTGCAGGTATTTTTGCAGCTATCCAAGCAAAAACCTTAAATCCTGCAACCAAAGTAGTCCTTCTTGAAAAGTCAGCTGTTTTACTTGCTAAAGTAAAGGTTTCAGGCGGCGGTAGATGCAATGTGACTCATGCCTGTTTTGATCCTAAACTTTTAGTCAAACATTACCCTAGAGGAGAAAAGGAGCTTTTGGGTCCTTTTCACCGCTTTGGCCCGCAAGATACAATTGATTGGTTTGAAGCGCGAGGTGTTCCTCTTAAAGTAGAAACAGATGGCAGAATGTTTCCTCTAAGTAACCGCTCAGAGAGCATTATTGAATGCCTTCTTAATGAGGCCGGAAAACTGGGTGTAGAAATACGCTTAAGAGCGCGCATAGAGCAAATAACAGCTTCTGATGGAGGCTTTACCTTAAAGCTCAAGCAAGAGGAGCTTATCTCATGCAAAAATCTTCTTTTTGCTACAGGAAGCAGCCCTGAAGGGTACCAGTTTTTAGAACAGTTGGGAGTCAAGATAGAGAGCCCTGTTCCTTCTTTATTTACCTTTAATGTCCCCACATCTGCTTTAAAAGAGCTTAGCGGAAATGTTGTTGACCCCGCTGAACTTCAAATTAAGGGAGCTTCCTTTGTACAAAAAGGGCCTCTTCTTATTACGCATTTTGGCTTTAGTGGTCCTGCAGCTTTAAAGCTTTCAGCTTGGGCAGCTAGGTATTTGCATGAAAAAGATTATAAAGTAGAGCTTTTGATTAATTGGCTTCCAGAGTTTTCTTATGAAGAAATTTTAGAAGCATTTCTAACTTTAAAAAAAGAAAAACCTCAGAAAAATTTAGAGGTTGAAAATCTCTTTAAATTGCCTAAAAAATTATGGAAAGCTTTTATAGAAACAAGAGACAAACGCCTTTGCGAACTTTCCTTAAAAGACTTTCAGGTGCTTTCCCAAAAACTTCATTCCGACTCTTATCAAGTAGAAGGAAAGACAACCAATAAAGAAGAGTTTGTAACTTGCGGTGGCGTGAATCTAAAAGAAGTAGATTTTAAAACCATGCAAAGCAAAACCTGTAAGGGCCTTTTCTTTGCAGGAGAAGTCCTCAATATCGATGGCGTAACAGGCGGCTTTAACTTCCAAAACGCTTGGACCACAGGCTTCATCGCCGGCACCTCCGCTGCAGGGGAAGGATGAAAGAAGAGAGGGTTTTTTTCTCTCTCTTTTCTTCCTCTCTCTCTCTTCCTCTGTGGTTTCTTGTCTCTGTGGTTAAAAAAATGCGAGCCTTTTGGATCCCTAAGCTTAGCCAAGATTTAAACCACAGAGACAAGAAACCACAGAGGAAGAGAGAGAGAGAGGAAGAAAAGAGAGAGAGAAAAACCCTCTCTGTTCTTCCTTATTCTTTGGCCTGGGGGTACAAGGTGTTGTAGCCGCTTTGGATGTTGGGGTATTTGGGGGACCAGGCGTATTCGTCATCGTCAACAGCCCAGAACATGATGCCCAAAAGGGAATTGGCTTTGGCTAGATGGGCTTTTAGGGCAATTGTTTCCGGGGTATCAAAGCTTACCCATTCAGCGGATGCGATGTTATATCCATAGGCTGTGCTTGTAGGGGTATCAGTGCCAAAGGTAAGTTCATTTAATGTAATCATGTCGGCAATCTCAAAATAGGCAAGAAAACCTGGCTGCATGGTAGATGGGCCTGCAGGGCCTGCACCTGTAAAGAGTTTGCCAGGGCCATTATCTGAGCTTGTTAAACTTGTGACTCCTGCATAGGAGTGCCCGTAAGTAGGCATTCCAAGCACAATTTTATTTGCAGGCACTCCATTATCTATGTAATTGGAAAGAGTTTTAGCAATATATAACGTGCTTGCAGGATTTGTATCTTGATTTAGAGGGGCGTCTACTCCTGTAAGAGCTGGATTGTCAAAAGGGCCGTGGTAGTCATAAGCCATGACATTAAATCTGTCTAGGTAAGGTGCGCATTTAGCTAGCCACTCAAAGTAGCTTGAAGGATTATCGTGGTAGCTTGAAGGAACACCTGTGGGGACAATCGCTGCTGAAGCATAGCTTAAAAGAAGCTCTGGGCTAGCTTTTTTACACGCCGCGTAACATTCGCTTAAAAATGTTACAAAGTTATCGAAATCCTGCTCAGTTCCTCCTCTTGTGAGGTCTCCTGGGTATTCCCAGTCGATATCAATCCCATTAAATCCATATTGATGCGCGTAGCTAATAGCTGATTCAATGAACTCTGCTCTGCTTGAGGGATTTGCTACCATTTGACTAAAGAGTTTATAGGTGTATTGTCCCATTCCATTAGGATCGTTCGGATCATTAAAACTCCATCCGCCAATAGAAATACTTGTCTTTAGTTTAGAGTTAATTTGTTTTAATGCTTGAACTTCTGGGTAAAGGATACTCTGATCGTTCCACTCAATAGGTTGAACAGTAAAATTGCCTGTGAGGTGGGGATTTGTAGGGTCAATAGATTTTGAAACATACCCGAATATGGCAAAGGCATAATTTAAGTCGGTGATAATTGTGGGATCAATAAGGCTTGGAAGAAATTGAGGCCTGCCGCCTCTTGGAGGGCGATACTGGGACCAGTTTTCATAATAGGCTGTGACAACAGGTTCTGCATAAGCATTTAGAGCAGTTAACGTTAAAAGAGAGGCAAAGAGTTTACGCATTTTCAGATCTCCTATTTAGGAATAAATTTTAAAGCGATTTGATTTAAGCAATAGCGTCTTCCACTCGGTGGGGGTCCATCATTAAATACATGTCCTAAATGACCATCGCACCTGCTGCAAAGAATTTCTACGCGCTGGTATCCAAGGGAGTTATCTAATTTATAAGAGACGTTTTCTTTAAAAATGGGATCGTAAAAGCTTGGCCATCCTGTATGAGAATTGAATTTTGCCTCCGAGCTGAAAAGAGGGAGCGCACATCCTTTACATACAAATAGGCCATCATCTTCTGGGAAATTAAAGTAGGCTGCACAAAAAGCAGGTTCTGTCCCTTTGTTTCTAAGAACTTTATATTCTTCAGGAGTTAGTTTGTTTTGCCATTCTTCTTCTGATAAAAGAAGTTTCTCTCCATTGAAGTGGTAAGGTTCCATAGCTGTTTCCTCCTGAGCGTATCCCAGAACAAGTAGACTTAAAAAAATACAAATAAATTTAATCATGAGAGCATGTTTAACATTTTAATTTTTTGTTTGTCAATCAAGTTCTGAAGATCTGCTTTCAAAAAAAACAATAAGTCTTTAATGTAAAAATATGACAACGCAAAAAATAGAGCATTCTCACGCAGGGCAAAGACACGAAGAGCATATTGTTCTTGGTGTTGTGTACATGATTTTGGCAGCTATTTGCTTTTCTTCTATGAGCCTTTTAGGAAAAATCATTGGAGATAGAGCTTCTACTGATACAATCTTGTTTTCAAGGTTTATCATTAGCTTTATCTTAGTATTGCCTTGGGTATTTAAAGATCCTAAAGCTGTTATTCGCGTGCATAGCAAGGGCAAAGTTATTTTGCGCAGCTTTTTTGGGCTTCTTGCCTTTGGCAGCTTTTTTTATGCCCTAAGGTATATTTCTCTTGCAGATGCTCTTCTTTTAAACAATACCTGCCCTCTTTTTGTTCCTGTTGTTGTATGGATGATTTCTCGCGCAAAGACGCCGCGTAAAGTGTGGGCTGGGATTATTTTAGGATTTATTGGAGTAGGACTTGTATTGAATATCGATAGCAAGTTTTTTGATCCCATGTCTTTAGTAGCGCTTCTTTCAGGAGTGTTTGCAGCTATAGCTATTGTAATTATTCGTACGTTAACTAGATCAATCACTATTTTGCAGATTCTTTTTTATAACTTTTTTATAAGCTCTATTATTTCAGGAATTCTTCTTCCTTTTAGCTGGAAATCGCTTAATACCGAAACGCTTTATTTGCTTTTAGGGGTAGGGCTTTTAGGCGCAGCTTATCAGTACCTTAGCACTTTATCTTATACTAAAGCGCCTGTGCGCATCACTTCGCCTTTAATGTTTTTGTGTATTATTTTTGGAGCTGTTGCCGATATCCTTATCTGGGATAACATCCCTAGCAAATTCACAGTTTTAGGAATGGCCCTTGTGATCCTAGGAGGAGCCATCACCATCTACTACGGACAAAAGACTCTCTCCTCCAAATCCAAATAACAAAGAGAATTTTTTCTCTCTCTCTTTCTTCCTCTGTGGTTTCTTGTCTCTGTGGTTTATATCTTTGCTAAGTCGTTGCTTGGATCAGCTTAGCAAAGATATAACCACAGAGGGAAGAAACCACAGAGGAAGAGAGAGAGAGAAAATTCTCTTTGTTACTTTTTGAATTAGAAAAAGCTTTTAGATGAATCAGGCCCTCTAGGGGGGTGAGGCCAAACCGTATCAGGGAGACGGTCATGGCTAACTCTAGATGAGAATGGCCTTGGCGCTTCAGGCCCTCTATTGAAGGGGTTTTCCCAATCAAAACGCTCTTCATTAACGCCGTTTTGGAGCCCTCTTCCAATAGGAGACTCCCAATCAAAGGCTTGGATTTGATTTTCGTCATAAAGCCCTCTTCCCAAGGGGGATTCGAAGTCAAAGAACTCAAAGCGTCTTTCTTGAGTAATCGGAAGATGACCACTTCCTAATCCATTTAGTGCTACGGTCATGTGTAGCCCGCTAGCTAGCATTTGTATTCCTCTAGCTACACGTTGTAAACTTCTAGAGAGGTCTGCTAATTGGCTTCTGTAAGCGGTTAATTCTTCGATTGTTAACGGTCTTTGCTGCAAGGCGGGCGCGGGAGTAGCCTGTGGCACGTCAAAGGGACCTCTGCATAAAGGGCAAATAGCTCTAATCCTTAAAGCGCTTTCTAAACAATTGTTATGAAAACGGTGGTTTTCATGACCGGCTAATTTTTCTCCTTCCTCGAAGTCATCAAGACATATGGGACAGGCTTTCTCATTGTTATTATCGGCATTTGCATGAAAAACAAATGAAGAGATACTTATTCCAATAGGTTCTGTAGACATAATTATATCCTCTATTTATTAAAAATTTAAAAGTAATTATACATTATTTGCTATTTGAATTCAATGTTGGTATTGGGGATAATCTATCTCTTTGTGCATTAGCGCTTTACATTGCATATGCATAACCCCAAAGGAATTCCTTCTCTCTCCCGTGCCCGTGTGCGTGCCTGTGCCCGTGCCCGATTTGGCGTTGTTTGCTTTCTTGCGCTTGCCCATCAATAACATCAACTCGGGCACGGGCACGGGCACGCACACGGGCACGGGGGAGAAAAAAAAATTATCCCTCTTTGTTCATCTTTTTATTTTTCTTGGGGGCTATAGGATGTCGACGAGCTTATGGTTTGGGTTTTGTTTGATGCTGTATTGCTTGTCCCATTGGTTGTTGAAAAGGGCCATGGGTCTTCCAAGCTTGTCGGTAACAAGGACGGAGCTTGTGGACTTGGAGTAGGTTTTCATATCGCCTATAATCCAGGCGCTGCATTGGTAGGGGAGCATGGTAAGCACTGTGTCTGCTCCATACTCATCTTTTAAGCGGTATTGCATCACTTCAAATTGAAGCTGTCCAACGGCTGCAAAAATCAGATCGCCTTCTCTTTCTGCAGACCTAAGAAGCTGTATGGCCCCTTCATCTGTTAGCTGCATGGTCCCTTTATCAAACGATTTTCTTTTTCCCACGTCTTTAGGATAGAGCCTGGCAAAAATTTCTGGTTGGAATTGAGGAAGCGGCTTAAAATTAAACCCTCCTCCGACAGACAGGGTATCTCCTATAGAAAAAGTTCCCGGGTTAATAACTCCTATCACATCTCCTGGATAAGCAAAGTCAAGAGTAGTCCTTTCTCCTGCGACCATTCCATGAGGACGAGAGAGGCGAATCTCTTTACCTAGTCTATGGTGTTTTACAACTAAATCCCTTTCAAAACGTCCTGAGCAAATTCTAATAAAGGCCATGCTATCGCGGTGGCGTTTATCCATGTTTGCTTGGAGTTTAAAGACATATCCGCTAAAGGGAGTTATCACGGGATCAATTTCTACATCTTCCCCATTAGGTTTTGTAGCCGCTCTACTGTGAGGGCAGGGTGCCAAATGGATAAAGGCATCAAAAAAGGGCTCGACCCCAAAGTTTGTAAGCGCTGAAGCAAAAAATACGGGGGTAACTTGCCCAGAGAGAAAGTCTTCCATAGAAAAAGGGTTGCCAGCAAGTTCTAAAAGCTCTAACTCTTCTTTAAGTTTTGTGTAAATCAAAGAGCCCATTTTATCTTGTGCATCTTTCCCTTCAAGCGGCAAAGATGTAATGAGGGCTTTTTGTGCCCCTCCATGCGATACTTTAGTGAAAAATAGACACTCATTATTCGATCTATCTACAACGCCTTGGAATTCTTTGCCCATGCCAATCGGCCAGTTCATGGCATAAGAGCAAATTTGCAGTACATTTTCTACTTCGTTCATCAGCTCTAGAGGCTCTCTTGCCGGCATATCCATTTTGTTAATGAAGGTAAGAACAGGGATGTTTCTTAAGCGGCATACCTCAAAAAGTTTGCGCGTTTGTTTTTCTACCCCTTTAGAGGCGTCAATCACCATGATAGCGCAATCAGCAGCCGTAAGTGTGCGGTACGTATCTTCAGAAAAGTCTTCGTGACCAGGAGTATCTAGAACGTTAATGATGGTATCTTTATAAGTAAATTGCATGGCCGAAGAGGTGATAGAAATCCCTCTTTCTTGCTCCATGGCCATCCAATCAGATGTTGCAGCTTTTCTGCCTTTACGCCCTTTAACCATCCCCGCTGTTTGAATCATTCCCGAATAGAGAAGAAGCTTTTCTGTCAGGGTTGTTTTCCCAGCATCCGGGTGAGAGATAATAGCAAAGGTGCGCCTTTTCTTAACAGCATCGGCAATAGAAAGCTCTTCATCCATGATTTATCCTTTTTCTCCAAGAATACCCAAGCGTTTTTTAAAACGCTATGCCGTATTTAAGCACAACAAGAGGTGCATAAAGAGTGTGTCTTGGAAAATCATGCATCCCAAATGTAGGAAAGCTAATAGCTGCTTCAAAAAAACGTGTATCGCATGTTTCATTTTTATATTCTTTACCAAAAGCAAATTCAGGAGAGATAAAAAAATGGGAATTTATATCGCGGTGACTTGCAAAGATTCCGGAAGCAGAAGCTCCTGCTCCGACATAAAATTGAGAGTAGAGATTAGGCTTAAAGTAGTAGTGGTAAAGCGCACTTGCTTTCACTTGTGTCACAGCAATTACGGTAGACACTTGGAGAGAGAGGTCTTTGCCGTGGTGATTATTTTGTGTGCGGTACCCGAGCCCAAAAGAAGGAACAGGAAAAGGAAATGGTCCAAGTCCAATGTCTACATATCCAAAAGAGTTTTCTGTGTCGCAGCAGCAGCAGCAGTGCTCTTCCTTTTCAGCAAAAGCAAAAGAAGTAACAAGCAATGCAGTAATAGTAATTAAATTAATAAGTTTTTTCATAAAAGTTCTCCTTATGGCGAAGAATTTTAACCCTTTAATTGCATTTGTGTATACATACAAAATAATCTTTAATACAAAAGCTCATATTTTTAACCACAGAAAAAATCTTTCTCTTTCCCCTCTCTCTCTCTTCCTCTGTGGTTTCTTGTCTCTGTGGTTTATATCTTGGCTAAGCTTAGAGATCCAAAAGACTCGCATTTTTTTAACCACAGAGACAAGAAACCACAGAGGAAGAGGGAGAGAGAGGGAATTTTTTTCTGTGGTTAAAAATATGAGCTTTTTGGATGCACAGAAAAAAGTACTTTCAAAAAATCGGGAAAAATATATTGTGCGTATAAAACTGGCTGTTTTTTATGAAAAAAGTTTTAGCTCTATTTTCTGCTTTGCTTCCCCTTATTGTTTTTGGAGAGGCAAAAGAGGGAATTTTGTCTTTAGGCCTAGGAGATTTTAACGTGACAGGCCATCATCATAAACTGCTTTTTCAAGCAGAATATAAATGGCCTCCTATTTTTTATGACCTCCGCACTCAGGGAGGGATTTTTATTACCGAGCAGCAAGCAACCTATATTTATTCGGGGATTGCCTACGATATTTATATGGGAGAGAGCTTTGTATTAACTCCCAGTTTTGCCCCGGGCCTCTACATGAGAGGGAAGGGTAAAAGTTTGGGCTTCCCTCTAGAATTTCGCTCATGCATTGAGCTTGCGTTTCGCTTTTGTAACGGAGCGCGTTTAGGTTCTTCTTTCTATCATCTTTCTAATGCTAGCCTGGGCTATAAGAATCCCGGAGTCAATAATTTTGCCTTGTTTTATGGAATTCCCATAAGATATTAGACTTTTAAATGCCTTTCCTGGTAATAGTAAAAATATAATTTTACAATTTAGGTGAGGGGTTATGTTGAAGAAGCTTTTTTCTTTTCTTACGTTAGTAGGGATTTCAGGGTCTCTTTTTGCAAGCGGGTTGCAAGAGGACATTGATAATGCAACCGTGATTGTTAGAGATTTTGCTCCTTCTATTCCTCAAGAAGTTTTTGATAAAGCTGAGGGCGTTGCTGTTTTAAAAGTTGTAAAAGCGGGCTTTCTTGTAAGCGGTAGAGGCGGAGATGGGATTGTTGTAGCTAAAAATGCTACTGGGTGGTCAGCCCCTTCAGCTTTAGGCGTTGGGGGTGTTGGCTTAGGGCTTCAAATTGGGGTGGAAGTATCTGATTTAATCATCGTTCTTAATACTAAAGAAGCTGTAGATCTCTTTATGAGAGGAGGTGATATCTCTTTGGGCGCCAATTTAAGCATAGCAGCAGGTCCTGATGGAAGAAGCGGTGAAGGAACGATTCTTCCTGGTGTTTCAGCTTATACTTATGTAAGAAGTGAAGGAGCTTTTTTTGGGGTTTCTTTAGAAGGCACTGTGATTGTAGAGGGTAGAGATGCCAATGCTAAATTTTATGGTAAGCCTGTAACTGCTGCTGAGCTTTTAACGGGTAAAATCCCAAGACCTGATAGTGCTAAGGCTCTTTATGCAGCTCTTGGAGAATCGCCTAAGGTGCATGTTTTAGGTTTTTTTGGTAAACTGCTCCATAGCAAAATGACTTTAGTTTTAGGGATTATTTGTGTTTTATTGCTCGCTTGGTGGGTTTATTCGGTATATAAGAAAAGATAACAAATGGAAATTATTTTAACAGCTAAGGTTAAAGCAAAATTAGCGCATATTGCAGATGTAGAGAAGCAGCTTCGCTCTTTAGCGAAGCTTAGTCAAGAAGAAGAAGGGTGCCTTCTTTATGCGCTTCATCAGGATGTGAATGATCCTGCAACGTTTCTTTTAATAGAGCGTTGGGCTTCAAAGGAGGCTTTAGATTATCATTATTCTTTAGAGCATTTTGTTAAATACTCTAAAGAAATTCCTTCTTTCATTGTCTCTCCTCCAGAGGTAACCTTTTTGAGATCTCTTAATGAAAGGGGCTCTGAAAAGGGCTCTATTTAGAGTTTAGACTTAAAAAAGTCGGTGATTTTCACAAGTTTTCCTTCTTTTTGTAGCTCTTGCAAAGCGCTCATATCGTTAATTAATCTTTCGATGTAATTCTTGGTAAGTTGAGTATTTTCCATTTTAGCTAATATTTCTAAAATTTTCTTTGATTTTTCTAGATCATTTTCTTTGTAGGCTTTTTTTGCCTGACCAACGAGATCGCTAGGGGGGTGATTGCCTGTTAAGCAGTTCAATGTCAAGGGGTTGCTCATAGATAAATGTCCTTGTTTTAAATATTTAATGGGGGGACATTCTATTTTGATTTCGCTTAATAAGATATAAAAGAAATAATTTGAGAGGTGTTTAAAGCACCTATCTTTTATCCTATTCTGAAAAATTAGAGGACTTATGCCAATCAATTCACGTCTTGGGAAAAAAATGGATCTTACCATTAGTCGCTTAGGGATTAATGGAGAAGGGGTGGGGGAGTGGTATGGGTATACGGTTTTTGTAGAGGGGGCGCTACCCGGAGAAACGGTTAAGGCTAAGCTTTATGAAAAGCATAGAAGTTATGGGCGCGCAGCTGTCATAGAAAGAACTTCAGATTCTCCCCATAGAGTAAAACCTGTTTGCCCTCTCTTTGGAAAATGCGGCGGCTGCCAAATCATGCATCTTAGCTATGATGAGCAGCTAATCACTAAAAGACAAAGAGTTGTAGATGCTTTAGAGCGTATAGGAAAGCTTAAAGGTGTGGATGTAGCTCCTTGCGTAGCTTCTCCTACTCCTTTAGCTTATCGCAATAAAATTCAAATCCCTGTTTTTCCAGGCACTCCTTTGCGCTTTGGATTATATGCACGTCAAACACATGATTTAGTAGAAATGGAAAAATGTTTTATCCATTGCCCTTTAGGAGAGAGCGCTTATCAACATATCCAAGAAATTCTTAAAAGGTCCTCTCTTACAGCCTATGATTACCGTACAGGAGCTGGAGAGCTTAGGCATCTTTTAATTAAAACGGCTGTCCATACGCAAGAAGTATTAGTGATTCTTGTAACAAATGGCCCCGCTTCCTTAGCTTTAAAAGAGGCGGCAGAGAAGATTAAAGAATCGATGCAAGAGATTAAAGGCGTTCTCCAAAACATAAACACCGAGAAAGATAATACTGTTCTTGGGCAATCTTATGTGACGCTTGTAGGAGCTTCACATATTGAGGAAACGCTTCTTGGAACAAGATTTAAGGTTTCCCCCGCCTCTTTTTTTCAGGTCAATCCTGCGCAAGCAGAGCAGCTTTATGAAAAAGTTCTAACAGATGCAGATTTACAAGGTCATGAAACGGTTTTAGATGCTTACTGCGGAGTTGGGACGCTATCTTTATTCCTTGCAAGACAAGCTAAAAAAGTCATTGGAGTAGAATGCGTTCCTGAAGCCATTGAAGACGCTAAGCAAAATGCTTCTCTTAATGGAATTACGAATACCGAGTTTGTGTGCGATGAAGCAGAAAAATTTATCTCGACACTAGAAGCCATTGATGTAGCTATTTTAAATCCGCCACGCAAGGGATGCGAAAGAACATTTTTAGAAACGCTTGCAACGCTTAAGCCTCAAAAAATTGTCTATGTATCGTGTGATCCGGCAACGCTTGCAAGAGACCTAGCCTTTTTAGTCGAAAAAGGATGGAGAATTAAAGGAGCCTACCCCTTCGACATGTTCCCCCAAACCGCCCACGTAGAATGCTGCGTCACCTTAACAAGAGAGAGGTAATTCCCCTTTCCCCTACGTGCCCGTGTGCGTGCCCGTGCCCGAATTGATATTGTTGTGCCTATCTGCTTGCCATCAGTAACAGAAAATCGGGCACGGGCACGGGCACGCACACGGGCACGTAAGGGGAGGGGAAGAAATTAGGTGAGGCCGTTTTTGAGGTTGTTGATGTCCTCTTTTAGCTTGTTGTAGTTTTGCTCTGATTCGTTTGCTATGAGGTTTTGGTAGTCTTTCTCTAGCTCTTTTTCTTGGAGTTGGCCTTTATCAGAAAGAGCTGCTCTTGCTACTTCGTTCATCACTTGAAGCGTTTTATCCATGACATCTTTGAACTTGGCTTTTTTGTTTATCTCATCTGCATTTTTATACTCTGTAAGGCTCTTTTGAAAAAGATCAAACCCTCTTGCAAAATCTTGCTTATAGGTAGCTCTTAAGTCGGGAGGGATCCCTCCTCCTTCAATCTTATCAGTCATAATAGACCTCCTTTTCTTCCGTATATGTCGATCTTCAATTTTTTTCCATTCCCATTTTTTTGATGATCAAGTAGGATCAACTTTTATTTGTTTAGGGAAAATATGGAAAAAAAATACCCATTAATTGCCGCTCTTGCTTTAGCTTACTTTGTACATGCAGAAGATGTAGTGCCACCGCCGCCCATCCCTCCTCAGTCTGTGATTGAAAAGCAGCTTCAGGATGCAGAAAAAGAATTTAAAGAAGCTAAGGAGATGTTTAATCCGTGGTATGCAGGCCCTCTTTTAACTCCTAGTGCTCATATCCTGCCTCCCGGCCTAATTAACGCTCAGCCTTACTTTTTTTATACCAACACCTTTGCTAGGTATGATAAGCATGGAAAATCTCACGATCTGCCTCATCATCTTATTACAATGAATCCTTCCGTAGGGGCTTTAATAGGGATCTTAGATTGGATGGAGGCGTCTTTTTCGGCCCAGTATGTGCATAATAAACAAGATGGTCACAAGGGCTCTGGCTGGGGAGATACTTCTGCAAGTCTTGGGTTTGGTTTACATAAAGAAACTCCTTATTTTCCTGCGATGTTATTTGGGATAAAAGAAGTTTTCCCTACAGGAAGATACCAGCATCTTCATGCTTCTAACGCAGGACTAGATGGCATAGGGGCAGGGTCTTTTCAAACTGTTTTTTCTTATAACATTTCTAAAGTTGTGTGGTGGGTAACAAAACACCCGATGAACTTGCGTCTTTCTCTTAATTATGGAATTCCCTCAAATGTGAAAGTGAAGGGGTTAAATAGCTATGGAGGAACCAAAAATACCAAGGGAACAGTTAATCTGGGGAATAATTTCACAGCTGACTTTGGATACGAATATAGCTTTACTCAAAGATGGGTGCTTGCCTGTGATGTAGTTTATACCTACACAGCAAAAAGATCTTTTTCAGGAAGAACGGGAGGCGCAATCTTGAGAGGACCATTTAATGATCAGCTCAGCTTAGCTCCTGCTCTTGAATACAACCCTAACGCCAATTTAGGGCTTCTTTTGGGCACATGGTTTACTGTATGGGGACGCAATTCCCCAGACTTTATTTCAGGCGTTGCAAGCTTCACTTACACTTTTTAAGGGTTTGTATGGAAATTCCCTTCATAGGACTTGGAACATATCAATTACAAGGAGAAGAGTGCTCTCTTGTTGTAGAGCAAGCTCTAGACTTAGGGTATAGACATATTGATACAGCTCATATGTATGAAAATCATAGGGCTATAAAAAAGGGAATCCTCAAATTCCCAAGAGATAAGCTCTTTATCACTTCAAAGTTTACCTTAGAACAAATCGATTTAGAAAATGCGGCTGCTTCTATTGAAAAAAGCTGCGATCTAGCTTTAGAAGAACTGGGGACCTCTTATTTGGATCTGTATCTCATTCATTGGCCTGATCCTAAAAAAGACATGCGCCTTGTTTTAGAAGCTATGATGATGCTTAGAGAAAAAGGAAAAACACGCTTTATAGGGGTTAGCAATTTTAATGAGCATCACTTAAAAGATGTTCTAAATCCTAAAGTCCCTATTTATGCTAACCAAGTGGAGTTTCATCCCTTCCTCTACCAGAAAAACCTTCTTGAATATTGCAACGCTCACCATATAAAAGCTGTAGCTTATCGCCCTTTTGGCAAGGGGGCTTTACTGAAAGAGCCTGTCTTTGAAGAAATTGGCAAGCTCTATAAAAAAACACCCTCCCAAATAGTGCTCCGCTGGCTTATCCAAAAAGGAATACCCTCAGTCCCTAGATCAGCAAGCATTCCGCATTTAAAAGAGAATATTGCCGTTTTCGACTTTGAGCTCAGCGCAAAAGACATAGCAAAGATCGACGCCCTCAACCAAAACCTCCGTTACTGCAAGCCAAGCGACCCCGCATTCCAATAC
>Ga0207097_1042_pt1 | contig 23364 bp, 17 predicted proteins | sample Alteio_BWMinHeat_87_FD_153541 | JGI IMG/M metagenome (GOLD analysis project Ga0207097, IMG submission 153541) | Enriched cells from forest soil in Barre Woods Harvard Forest LTER site, Petersham, Massachusetts, United States -... | ecosystem: Environmental > Terrestrial > Soil > Temperate forest >...
TGGGCCGGCGTGGCTTGAATTGATCCGGTGGGCGGCTTGATTGATCCCAATGGAGTGAAACCCGATGCCATCGCCGGACGCAGTGCCCAAGTGCCTTACCGATGCCGAATCCTTCCGCGACGTGAGCCGAGGCGATCCGAAGCCGCATACGCTCAAGGGTGAGGATCTTGTCAAGGCGCGGCTGACGGCGGAGAGCTGGCGGCTGGAGATTGTCAGCGACGGCACGGCTGAGATTGAGAAGCCACGCAAGCTTGATGACGGCGCGGCGATCGATTTGCCTGGTCTGGAAGCACTGGGCAAGCGGCATGGGGTGAAGTTTATCAAGGCGATGCAGTGCCTGAATATTGACCAACCGTTGGGCCAGGGATTGTGGGAGGGAGTGCCTTTGCGCGAAGTACTGCGGCTGGCGGGGCGGATCAAGAATTGCCGCCGGCTGTTCTACCACGGTTTTCACAACAACGATCCCAAACAGCTCTTTCAATCGTCGCTGAGTTATACGCAGGCGCTGGACACGTCGCCATGGGACCTTGGGCCGTTTCTGGCTTACCGGCTTAATGGCAAGCCACTGTCACTGCTGCGTGGCGGGCCGGTGCGCATGGTGGTGCCGTGGGCCTATGGTTTCAAGTCGATCAAATGGCTTGCGCGGATCACGCTAACCAATGACTACAAGGCCAATGACACCTACGCGGACGGCAACAACGATCCGGATTCGTACCTGAAGACGGCGGCGTACCTGGACGATGGGGAGCAGCAGTTCAAAGTTGGCAAGGAGGTTGTGCTGCGCGGCACGGCGATGGTGGGCTTGCCGGGGTTGAAACGAGTGGAATACTGGCTACGTCCCGACACGGGCACGCACGGCAATTTGGCTGTCGACGACCCGGCGTGGACAGACGCAAAATGGAAAGAATGTGTGCTCGATGTACCGCCCGAGGATTGGAGCAAGACTCTGCCCGAGGGCGTCAAGCCGGCCGACGTGTGGGGCTTCGATCCCACGACGGGCAAGCCGAAAGATTGGCCGTTGCGTTTCAGTGTGGCAACGTGGAGCGCGTCGCTGAAGGACCTGAAAGAGGGCGCCTACGAGTTTCGCGTGCGTTCGGTCGATATGAATGGCTTCGCACAGCCGGAGCCTCGGCCGTACCTCAAATCGGGGCGCAACGGCATCTCGAGTCGAGTGATCATGATGGTGGCGTAGGCGATGTCGCACGGTCGAGGGCATATCCCGCAGCGTGGATCTGCTGCAACAGCGGCTCGGCGCCAAGCAGGTCGTATGCCGTCATCGCACCACACGCCACGCTTTCGCCCCCGCATAGCCGTTGCACGGCAATGGCACATGGCATTGCCGCCATGCGTTGTCCGTCCTGCCTCGTGTGGAGTACGGCACGCCTCGTCGAACCGTCTGCGTAGAACAGCTCTGTCATCACCGCCCCCGCCGACGAGCCTGCACGAAAGCGGTTACCGATTCTTTCGAGAAAGCGGGCCGTCGCCTCAGCGTAATCTCGTCCCAGGATGGCGAGCGCCGCGAAGATGTAGTTGGATTGCGGCAACTCGAACACCACTTTCACCGTGAGCGAGCGCACGCCGAACCATGCGGGAAACAGATCATACTCTGGGCTTTCGACGTTGAACCCGGCACGTTTGCCTATGGGCTCGGGCAACGGCACCACCTCCCGGCCGGAGAAAACTCGAATCGTTCCTTGTGGAGCGCGGATGGGCTTGCCGAGCGATTTCAGCAGCGAACGAATCGCCGCGCCACCCTTCAGATTGTTATTGCCGATGAACAACGTGACACGGGCGCGCTGCGGAGCGTCAGAAGCTTCGTTACGGGCAACACAACCCAGTGCCCCGGAGATGGCCGGCAAACTTGAACAACCATAGACGGCCGCGCGGCTGCGCCGCCGGAACTTGTCATGGTAGTCACGCACCAGGGCACAGTAGGCGCGATCGTCCGCGATGTCGGCGTAATGGCATCGCGACTCAAGACAGGCCTCGAGAAGCTCGGGGCCGAAGCCGTGAAATGGCCCGGCGCAGTTCACCGCGACGTCGTGGCCCGTGACGGCGGTGCGGCAGGATTGCAGGTTGCGGACATCGGCGACGACGGCCTTGTGCAATGGACCGAGCGATTGGGTGAATGGCTCGGCGCGATTCAAATCTCGGCCGGCAATGGACACCTGAATGCCGTTGGCCGCCAGCTCCCGGGCAACCAGGGCTCCGAAGGTTCCATAGCCGCCGAAGATGATCACGGACATCCCATGTTCTCTCCGAGTCGGTGGGCGTCGGGCTGTCGGTATGCTACTGATATGGACGCACAACTCTCTTGGATCATGATCGACTGGTGCCACGACAAGAAAGTCGATGAAAAAGTGATGAGAATCAAGAGGGGGGCTTGAGGGCGAAAACCGTGATTCTTAGGGCGCGCGACTTGCAAGTCTCGTGGCGACAAGGCTTTGTGGCGCAAATCTAAGAATCACAAAAGGGGCGAAAAACCTGCTTTTTAGCCTCGTTGTGATTCTTAGAATGGCCGCAAAAGTGTTTCAAAAAAGTCCTATTTGATCACAATTCGCCAAATCGAAGTCGATCTTTTCACGTTTCAAAAAATGCACGATCGCCTGGTAGGTGATCGCGTGGCGCATGGCGGTGGTTGAGTCCCAGCTGTTGTGCAGGGCGATGAGCTGGCCGGATTCGTTGAAGAGGGGGCTGCCGGAGTGGCCCCAGTAGGTCCAGGCGTCATGCTTGGTACGGCCGAGGGCTTGATCGCCGAGGGGGTCGTCGAGGAATCCGCGAATCTTGCCGGTGGAGACGTGAAAGGGCTGGTATCCTGTCTTTTCGCCGGAGGGTGTGCGGGAGCCGGGCTGGCCGATGCATACGATGCGGGTGCCCTTGGCCGGAGCGGCAGCGGCGAGGGATGCGAAGGGCAAGTTTTCGTTCGTGTCAAGTTTGAGCAACGCCAGGTCGAGCCTGGAATCGAGTGCGATGCAGGTTGCGGTGAATTTGCGGCCGTCTGGGAATGAGGCGGAGAGTTGATTGCCCAGCTTGCGGGCAACGTGGGCGCACGTCAGCACGTGGCCATCGGCCGAGATGCAGACGCCGCTGCCGCGATCGAGGCGGACGCAGGCGGGTTGAACTTTGCGGATGGCGTTTCGCACGGCGGGATCGGCGATGGCGTCGTCAACTTTTGCCAGGTAGGGGTTGTCGCGCACCTGCTTGACGGGCGGATCCTGGTGCTTGTCGAGCTGCTGGGTGCCCTTGCGATCCAGCGCGCGTTCGACGAACCACGATACACCTGGGCCGTCCTTCAGCGCATGTTCATAGCGGTGCAGGACGTGCAAAAGCCGCTGGCTGCCGGCCAACTCGGGGCGGGAATGAATCTGCAGCAGGGCGTCGGGCAGATGGCTCATCAGCCAGCGTGCCGTCTCGGCCTTGTCCTCGCTGGAACTTTTCTTGCAATAGTCACCGACGACGCTCTCCAGAGCGTGGCCGACGGCGACCTTGTTGAGCGAGGCGCGTTCATCACGCGTGAGGCGCGCGGCGTCGTATACCTTTTTGCCCTCCTGGATCTCTTTGAAGCGCTCATCGTGCTTGAAGTAGACATCGTAATCGGTGACGCCGTTGCGCGTGGCGTCGACGTGATGGAAGATTTCGTGGTGCAAGGTGAGCGGGAGCTGGTCGTCGGTGTAATAGGCCGCGGCGATACCGTTGTTGCCGTTCCAGACACCGAAGTAGCGGTAGCCCTTGAGTGTCTCGTCGTAGCGGTGGTAGCCGTCGTTGCGTTTTGATGCACATGCGTTGAAGATGCCGATGGCTTTGATGCCGATCTTGCCGAGGTAGCCTTTGGGGTATTTGTGGAACTCGCGCAGGGTGAGCTGAGCCGCTTTGAGCTTGCGCTCGGCGGAGAGCGTCGTCATGATGTCGTAGTACTTGCCGTTGGGCAGATCTGCGGAGTCAAAGACGACGTGCGTTCCCGTGTACGCGGTGATGGCTTTCAGGTAATCGTCGAGGGTTCGGCGCTGCGGCTCGACTGGCGAGCCGATGTCCTGCGCCACCACCACCGCCGGCAAACGCACTTCATGGTGATAGGAGGGCGCTCCAGTGACGCTGGAGAGTGAAAGAAACGCCAAGGCACAAGCGAACCGCTTCATGGTTCTGATCCTCGATGATAGCTCGACATTTTCAATCTCTGGCCCGGTAAGGGCACGGCAATAGGGGCAACGCGCCTTCTTGTTGCGCCCTTTCAGGGCTTGGGGCGCTCGTTTGCTGCTATTTCCCAGGGCGTTGCCCTGGGCTGGCTTGTTTCGGCCCCTTCGGGGCGATCGCCGCGAAACCGCGCAAGGTCATTTAGGACCTAGAGCATGTTCGCCGAAAAGAATTGCGCGCCGAAGCAGAATTTCATGCGAACTTGACGTTTCCTTCCCCGAGGAGCGTCTCCATGTCGCCGATCGAAAACGATGCCGGATTTACGGCGAACTCCGGTCCCAACTTTAAGACTGCGTTCTTCGCACCGCGGTCCCGGATCATGGCGTGGACGGGGCAGCCTCCGGGGGTGCGGCGGAGAATGCGGCCGACGGCTTCGATGTCTTGTTCGGAGTTCTGGCCCAGGGTGAACAGCAGCCAGAGGCCGCGTGTCTGCTCGCGCTGTGCCTGCTCCACGGTCAAGACGCGGTTCAGGACGATCACCGGGCGCTCGCGGCTGCGGTCGAACATTCCGCGGACGAAGCAGACGCGATCGTCCTGGAAATCGTCCCTGTGCTTGGCGAGATCGTCGGGCCACATGAGGCATTCGATCTGGCCGGTGAAGTCCTCGATGGTGCAGCGGACGAAGCGTGAGTTGCCGTTGCGTGCCGACTTGGTGTTCATGAAGCGCACACTGCCGAGCATTCCGCCGACGATGACCTCTGCACCATTGGTCAAGCCGAGGAGCTGCTCGATCTTGTGGCTGGAGAAGCGGTGGATTTCCTTCTCGAATCGGGTCAGCGGATGGCTGGACAGGTAGAAGTCGAGGACTTCCTTTTCGTTCTTGAGCTTCTCGGTCTCGGACCATTCTTCCATGTCCGGGAGGGCGTCGGGGATGTCACCATTGTTGGTAGGGCTGCCTGCCGAATCGCCATCCCCAAAGAGATTCTTCTGACCCCGGCGGCGATCCTCCTGACTGTCAGCGGCGGCCTGCATCGCCCGCGGCAGAACTTGCGTCATCTGTGAGCGCTTGCCGAAGCAGTCCATGCCGCCGGCCTTGATGAGCTTTTCGAGTGCGGCGCGGGGGACCACCTTGTGGTCGATCCGCTCGCAGAAGTCGAAGACATCGCGGAAATCTCCGCCTTCGTTTCGTGCCCGCACGATATCCTCGGCCGCCCCGCGGCCCACGCCCTTGATGGCGGTCAGGCCGAAGAACACATCGTTGCCCGAGACCGTGAAGTCGGCGGTGCTTCGGTTGACACAGGGGGGCAGCACGTTGATGCCGGCCTTGCGAGCATCGCTGAGGTGCTCGACCATGATGTCGCGCTTGTTGTTATCTTCGATCTCGCTGGTCAGGAGTGCCGCCATGAACTCCGGCGTGTAGTGTGCCTTGAGATAGGCGGTTTGGTAGGAGACCAGTGCATAGGCCGCACTGTGCGCCTTGTTGAAGCCGTAGCCTCCGAACTTTTCGATCTTCTCGAAGATGTCGCGTGCGGTGGTCTCGGCCACGCCGCGGTCTTTCGCACCCTTGATGAACTCGCTCTTGCGCTGCTCTATGATCTCGTGCTTCTTCTTGCTGATGGCCTTGATGCACGCGTAGGCGCTGGAGAGCTCGATGCCGCCGAGGCGGTTGAGGATGCGCATGACCTGTTCCTGGTAGACCATCACGCCATAGGTCTCGGCGAGCACTTCCTCCATGACCGGGTGGGCGTATTCGGGGCGCTGCCGGCCATGCTTGCAGTCGATGTACATATCGACCATGCCGCCTTGCAGCGGTCCGGGACGGTAGAGGGCCGTCGAAGCGATGATGTCGCGGATGCCGTCCGGCTTCATGCGTTTCAGTAGCTCGCGGATCCCTTCTCCTTCAAATTGGAAGACGCCGCGGGCATCGCCGCGCTGCAACATGTCGAATGTTTTGCGATCGTCGAGAGGCAGGGCAAAGAGATCGATCTTTTCGCCGCGGTGCTGTTCGATCAGATGCACCGCGTGCTTGAGGAGCGTGAGGGTGCGCAGGCCGAGGAAGTCCATCTTGAGCATGCCGGCTTTTTCGAGGTCGCCCATGACCCACTGCGTGGTGATGGCGGCCTCCTCTTTCCTGCCGCCGCCGTCTTCGCCTTTCCGCACGACTCGCTGCACGGGCACATAGTTGACGATGGGCCCGTTGGCGATGACCACGCCCGCGGCATGCGTGCCGACATTCCGGTTTGTTCCCTCGAGCTTCTTGGCGATATCGATGAGCTTTTTGACCAGCGGATCGCCGTCGTACTGCTGGCGCAGCTCGCTGCTTTGCTTCAGTGCCTCGTCGAGCGTGATGCCGAGTGTTTTCGGCACCATGTTGGTGAGCTGGTTGACGCGTTCCAGCGGAACATTCAGCACACGGCCGACATCTTTGATCGCGGCGCGGGCCGCCAGTGTACCGAACGTCGCGATCTGCGCCACGCTGTCCTCGCCGTACTTTCGCTTGACGTACTGGATGACTTCCTCGCGCCGGTCCTGGCAGAAGTCAATATCGATGTCGGGCGCCTCGTTGCGGTTGGGATCGAGGAACCGCTCGAACAGCAGGTCGTAGTCGAGAGGATCGACATGGCTCAGGTACAGCACGTAGCTCACCAGCGCGCCGCACGCTGAACCGCGCGCGCCCGCCGGGATGCCCTGCTCCAGCGCGAAGCGGACGAAATCCCAGACGACGAGCATGTAGCCCGCGAAGCCCATGCGGCAGATGATGTCCAGCTCGAGCTGAAGGCGTTCTCGTGCGGCTGTGGGCGGCTTGGCGCCGTAGCGTTTCTTCAGGCCCTCGGCACAGAGGTCGCGCAAGTACTGATCCACCGTTCGCCCGGTCGGCGGTTCGAACACGGGAAAATGGCGGGCACCGAAATCCAGCTCGATGGAAACACCGTCCGCGATTTGCTGGCTCCGTGCAACGGCTTCGGCGTGCTCCGGGAACAGCTGGTACATCTCGTCCGGCGCGCGCACGTAGAACTGGTCGCTGCCGTAGCGCATGCGATTTTCATCGCTGAGCAGCTTGCCGGTGTTGATGCACAACAGGACATCGTGCGCGACGGTGTCGGTCTGCGTCAGATAGTGGGCGTCGCTGGTGGCCACAAGCGGCAGCCCGAGCTTGTTGGCGATGGCGATGGCGCCCTCGGCGCAGCGTTCCTGGATCTGCAGGCCGTTGTTCTGGATCTCGACGTAGAAGTTCTTGCCGAACAGCTTCGCGAACCAGCGTGCCAGGTCGGTTGCTTCATCCATCTTGTCAGACAAGATGAATTCGCTGAACTCGCCCGACGCACAGCCGCTGAGGCAGATCAGTCCTTCGTGATGGGCGCTAAGCAATTCCTTGTCGATGCGCGGCACATAGTAGTGCCCGTCGAGAAACGCCAACGACGACATTCGTATGAGGTTCTTGAACCCTGTGGCGTTCTGGGCCAGCAAGGTCAGATGAAATCCCGCTTCGCCGCGCTTTTGCGCCGTGCGGTCCTGCCGCGAGCGCGGTGCTACGTAGGCCTCGTAGCCGAGGATCGGGTTGATGCCGGCGGCCTTGCACTCGCGGTAGAACTCGACGGCTCCATAGAGATTGCCGTGGTCCGTCAGCGCCAACGCATTCATGCCCTGTTCTTTGGTGTGCTTGACCAGCTGATCGATACGGCTGGCTCCGTCGAGAAGGCTGTAATGGCTGTGGCAATGGAGATGAACAAACGACCGGTCCGTCATGCGAATCCTTTCTCATCAGGTGCACGGCAAGAAGATAGGGAGATTATATGAGGCGGGGAAGTGACGAAGAGTAGTGCGACTCGGATCCCGCAGGCTCGTGGACTCGCCTGCGGGCTTCTCCAAGCGCTCTTTCGCCGTAGGAACAGTTTTGGGATGATGGGACGGTCCGGGCAGGATGTCCGCTTTACGCGCAGGGAGCGCTGATGGTCGGCACGATTCGCATGTCGGTCTGGGGAGTGATTGCCGGCTTGACGGTCGCCTTGCTTGTCGAGGCGTGTCACATCGAGTTGTTCGGTAACTTCCACACGATCATTCCCGGCCGCGCCTATCGCTGTGGTCAGCCGTCCGCCGCGTGCCTGGAAAAACTAATCGGCGAGCGCCATATCCGCACCGTGATCAATCTGCGCGGCGGGCAGGCGCCGGCTCCGTGGTACATGGATGAGTGCCGCGTCACCAGCAGCCATGATGTCTCGCAGGAGGACGTGTGCCTTTCTGCCGGGCGGATGCCTTCGATCCACGAAATCAAACGACTGATCGACGTGCTCGATCACTGCGAGTATCCCGTGTTGTTTCACTGCCAGCGTGGGGCGGACCGCACGGGGCTAGCGTCCTGCGTGCTGCTCCTGACCCACACCGATGCTACACTTGCTGAAGCCCGACACCAGCTTGGGCCGCGCTATGGTCATCTTTGCGTCGGCAAGACGGGGCAACTGGATCGCTTCATCGACCTTTATGAGGACTGGTTGAAGAAAAACGGTCTCGAGCACGACCACGGCAATTTCATCCGCTGGCTCGACGAGGGCTTCTGTGAGTATGCGGCGTCGCTGGAGGTGATCGATCGGCCCGCAGCCATCTTGGCGAGCGAGCCGGCGTTGTTCGTGGTCCGCGCTCACAATGTCTCCACTCGACCGTGGCGTTTTCAGAGCGGCCGCAACTCCGGCTTTCATGCTTTCTATGCGATCCACGGACCCAGTAACGAGATCGTGCACCAGGGCCGTGCAGGTCTGTACGAGACGACCGTCCAGCCCGGCGAGGCCATCGATCTCAAGGTGGTCGTGCCCCCCATGAAGCGGCCTGGGCGCTATCGAATGCTGATTGATATGACGGACGAGCAATACTGTTTGTTCTACCAGATAGGCTCGGAACCGCTGATTGTGGAACTGGACGTCAAATGAAAGGCATTTCGTTTAACCCGGAGCCAACGGCGACGGCGACGTTGGCTTTGGGTTAAACCAGGGGAAGGCGACGGCAAGTGTTATCTGAGGTGATATGAAGCGGACGTGGCTGCGGATCGTGGTGACCATTGCACTGCTGGGCCTGCTCGCCTGGAAGGCGGACTGGGCTGAGATCGGCAAGACGTTCGCGCAGGTGCCGCTCGTCAGCATTGTGCTGGCACTCTTGATCTACGCGGCGGCGCAGGTTTTCAGCAGCGTGCGCTGGGCCACGCTCGCCGCGGCCCTGGGGATCGTGCAGCCGCTGCGACGGTACGTGCGGCTGTATTGCATCGGTATGTTCGCAAATCTGTTTCTGCCGACATCCGTCGGCGGCGACGTGGTGCGCGCCCTCCGGCTCGGCGCCCTCTCCGGCCGGACCCGGGAGGCGGCGTGCAGCGTTCTCGCAGACCGTCTCAGCGGACTCGGAATGCTGCTCCTGATCGCGGCTGTCGCCGTGGCGCTGTTGCCAGCCGACGTGCCGTTCTGGTTGCGTGGCAGCATCTGGGCCGTTACCGCGCTGAGCCTGGCTTTTGCCATCGTTTGCCGCTGGGCTCCCTCGGCTCTTCCTCAATGGCCCGGCATGCGCGTCGTGATCGATTCCGTGAGAGTCCAACTCGACGAGCCCCGCACCGCCTTGTTCGCCATGATGCTGGCGCTGATCGTTCAGGGTTTCAACGTCGTAATTGTCTGGGTTCTCGGCGTGTCACTGGACCTGCCGATCCCGACCATGTTTTACCTGGTGCTTGTACCAACGGTCTCGCTGTTGACGGTCTTGCCGATCAGCCTGAATGGTATGGGGGTCCGCGAGGGGGCCACGATGTTGTTGCTGGCGCCGTACGGCGTGAGCGCTGGGCAGGCGATCACGCTTTCGGTGCTGTGGTTCCTCGTCATGTCCGCGGTCAGCCTCAGCGGGGCCGGGTTCTATCTGGCTGGGACAAGGCCTGCAGCACGGCGAGCCGGCGACGCCGGCACGGTGGTTTCCACTGCCTACTGATGAATCAAGTGTCTTGTCACGACTTAGTTTTGGGGTAGCCGCGTTCGCCAGAACGCGGGCTGCCCGCAACCGAATCGCGCACGGTCATTAGGAGCAGGATGATGCTGAATCTATCGGTGGTTATTCCGGTCAAGGATGAATGCGACAACCTGACGCCGTTGCATCAGCGACTGGTGGATAGCCTCCGGCCGCTTGGCCTGAGCTACGAGATCGTCTTCGTGGACGACGGCAGCAGCGATCGTACCTTCGAAGTTCTTGAAGAGCTGGCGGTGCGTGATGAGCGTGTCAAAGTCGTGCGCTTGCGCCGCAATTACGGCCAAACCGCCGCATTGCAGGCCGGCATCGACTGGTCGGAAGGCGATATCGTCGTCACCATGGATGGCGATCTGCAGAACGATCCGGCCGATATTCCGCGGCTGCTGGAGAAGCTCGATGAGGGGTACGACGCCGTCCTTGGACTGCGTGCCAACCGCCGGGACCACCTGGTCATCCGCAAACTGCCGAGCTGGGTTGCCAACTGGTTGATCCGCCGCGTCACCGGCGTGCACATCAAAGATATGGGATGCACCCTGCGCGCCATGCGCCGCGACCTTGCCGACGACCTGCCACTCTACGGCGAGATGCACCGGTTCATTCCCGTCCTGGCACAGCAGCGCGGAGCCAAATTGGCACAAATCCCCGTGCTCCACCACCCGCGCCGCGCTGGTAAGACCAAGTACGGTTTGACACGCTCCGTGCGCGTCTTCCTCGACCTGATCACGCTCAAGTTTCTGCACAGCTACGTCACGCGGCCCATGCACGTCATGGGGACCGCCGGCTTGTTCGCCATGGCGCTGGGCATGGTGTGTTTTCTGGCAACACTGTGGATGAAGTATGGTCTTCCCATTGAAGAACGCGTGTTTCTGACGGGGAACCCGCTCTTGCTCTTCGGGGTGATGCTCGAGCTGGTCGGCGTTCAGTTCATTTCGATGGGATTACTCGGCGAGTTGATGACCCGGACATACTTCGAGAGCCAGGGAAAGACGCCGTACCTCGTGCGGACGACTTTGAACCTGCAGGCACCAACACGGCGCGAGGAGATGACGGCGTCGCGGAAGCAACGAGCGGCGTGAACACGTTCGTGCCTCGCTTACGCTTCGGGTTAGTGTAGTTCGCCATCGCCATCGCCTGAAAACGGCGTGTGCGCGATTTCGTGCGGCAAAACGGCGGGAGGCTCGGGGAGCGAAGGCGGCACGGGTTCTGGTACAGGGACCTCGTGAGCCGCGTGCGCGGCCCTCTCCACCTGCTGCTTCTCCGCAAGTGTCCAGTCTTTCCGCTCGCGCGATGAAGGGATATGCAGCATCTTGCGGTACTTCGTCACCGTTCGCCGTGCGAGGTTGTAGTGCAGCTCCTGCAGCTTGGCGACCAGGTCTTCATCTGAAAGCGGGTTCACCTTGTCTTCCTTGGCGATGATCTCGAGCAGCTTCTGCTTGATGGTCTCGTAGGCGACATCGTCCTCGGTACCGCCCCCGAAGAACCTCTTGAGGGGGAACAATCCGCGTGGCGTCTGCACCCATTTGTCGTCTACGGCCCGGCTGACGGTGGTCACATGCACGCCGACCTGGTCGGCGATTTGCTGCATCTTGAGGGGACGGATCAACTCAGGCCCTTCATCGAGGAAAGCCTTCTGATGGTGGATGATCGCCCGCGTGACCTTCTCCAGAGTGTTGCGACGCTGCTCGATCGACTCGATAAGCCACTGGGCCGATTGCAGCTTCTGCTTGAGGTACTCGCGCGCCTTGGGATCAGAAGCGCGGTCGCGGTACATCTGAATGTAGCGCGGACTGATGCAAATGCTCGGTATCCAGTCGTCGAGCAAACGCACGGTATAGGCGCCGTTTTCGTCCTTGCCCACCTCGATGTCGGGCGTTACGTAACTGCTGATTGACGCCGTAAACTGCGCGCCGGGGAGCGGATTGAGCCGAGTGATGACATCGCGCGCTTCATGAATCAGCTCCAGGTCGCAACCCGTCTTCCGTTGAATGACCGGCATGCGATTGTGCTCGAAGTCTTCGAGGTGGTGCTGAATCAGCGTTTGTACCAGGTCATGGTGCGGCATGTCGGGAGTAAGCTGCAAGAGCAGGCATTCCTGGAGAGTGCGTGCGCCGACGCCGGGCGGCTCCAGCTTCTGCAAGAGCTGCAAGGCTTCCTCGATCGCGGCCACCGACACGGGCGGCTCATGGCTGCTGGCTAACTCTTCCAGCTCGATCGGCTTGGTGACGTACTTCTTGTGCCGCCGCTCGTGGCCGGGCTCCTCCGGCACTTCTTCTTTGCGGGCAAGGTAGCCGCGCTCGTCCACGAAAGAAATCAAGTAACGCACCAGCTCGAGCTGCTCTGCGGTACAATCCAGAAACGTCGCCTGCTCGCCCAGGTGATCGTGCAAGGACGGTGGCCTATCGGCCATGTTCTGCATCGCCTCGTGTTTGCGGTCGCTTTCCTCGGCTAGGTGCCCACGGGACTGGCGATGCTCCTCGTTGAAGTGGTTCTCCCAGTCGCGGTTCATCGCCTCGAGCCGATCGAACTCGATGTCACCATCGCCCTGAACGTCGATATTCAATTCGCGTTCGCCCGGATCCGCCGCGGCTGCTTCCTCGGCGACGGGTGCCGGTCCAGGCTCCTCGGCCGCTTCGATGGCCTGAGTCTCCTCATCTTTCTCCGTGAGCTCCAGCACCGGATTCTCTTGCAGCTCCTGCTGAACGCGTGCTTGCAGGTCCATCACCGGGAGCTGCAGGATCTCCATCGACTGGATCATCCGCGGCGCTAACCGCTGTTCCATGCGCTGCGATTGGACCTGCCCAAGTTGCATTCCTATTCCAGACATAGCTGCGACCTCTTTCCGAATTCCGTTCCTGGAAGCCTATTCGGCGCCCGGCAGAGACATCCCGGGCGGCAGGCCCAATCCGGACGCCATCTTTGACGTCTCCTCGGCCACCTGCTGACGCACACGCTCGATTGCTTGATTCGCCGCCGATCGGATCAGCTCCTCGAGCATCTCGCGATCGTTGAGCTTGGTAGCTTCCTCGCTGATGCGGCAGGAGAGCACCTCGTAACGGCCGTTGACGCGGATCGTCACCACGTCTCCTCCCGCCGAGCCCTCCGCCGTGATCTGTCCCAGCTTCTGCTGGAACTTCGCCACCTCTTCCTTGATTTTAGGAAGCTGTTTGAACAGCGTAGCCATTTGCCCAAGCTCTTTGAACATCCTTCAAATCTCCTCACTTTCCATGGAGGAATCGACCGGCACCACCGACGATACCGTTTGTCCGTTACTCTCGAGCTCCTTGCCGAATTCGTCATCCAACCTCAGGATCTGCGCGTCCAGCAACTCCAGAGCCGCTTTGACGAGCGGGATCTTTTGCACTTCTTCCCTGTGCTTGCGCTTATCCGTGGCCGACCGTTGGTCCTGAGATGGTAAGGAGACAGGCGTCCTTTCGGAGTCCGGGCGCTGCGGACCGTCTCCCGCCGGCACCATGTCGGCCGCGCTCTCAATTCGCACTCGACACGAGCCCTGGAGAACCCTTCGAAAGCTCTCCTCGATCCGCTTGAACCGTTCTGGATCCAAGCAGTACTCTTTCTCCTGAGTATAGCTCAGAGGAAAGCGTAATACCAGATCGTTTGGTCCGGAAGTTGCTACCGACGCCAGCCGCACATGATGGGAAAGGATCTGCGGCAGCCCCCCCAACGCATGTTCGAGCACCTGCGGCAACGACTCCGGCGTCAGCGCCAACCCAAGTTTCGCGGCTTGCGGCGTAGCGTCCGGCAATGGCACCGTCGCCCGCCCGCCCGCTTCACCGTGCCCGTTCGCCGACTCATTAGCCGCGACCACGCTGCTCAGCTTTTTTTTTAACGTCGCAGGATCATCGTTTCGCGACGAACCCAGCATCGCGGTAAGCTGCGAAAGCGAAACAAGATCCTTCAGCCTTCCCAGCCGAACCAGCGCCATTTCGAAGAGCGTGCGCGCCTGGCTGCTCTGCCGCAAGCGCGCCCGCGCTGCTGCCAGCACATCCAGCCCCGCCAGGATCGCATCGAGGCTGAGCGATTCGGCATGCTTGACCAGCGTCGCCTGGTGGCGCGGCGCGACGCTCAGATCCGGTGCGTTCTTGCCGGCCACCTTAACCATCATCAGGTCGCGCCAGTAGGCCATGAGCTGGTCGAGCAACTCGCCGAGTTGCACTCCCTGCTCGGCCGCCTCGGCAAGCTGCGCTAGAGATTTGGGCATGTCACCGGCCAAAACGGCATCGGCCAGCGCGATCACGCGCTCCTCCTGCACCGTGCCGAGCAGCCCGTGCACCTGATCGGCCGTGAGCTGTTCGCCGCTGAACGCCAGCAACTGGTCGAGGAGAGACTGGGCATCGCGCATTGATCCGCCGGAGCGCCGAGCGATCATCTCCAGCGCATCGTCCTCGGCTTTCATGCCCTCTTGCTGTACGATTTGCCGGAGACGATCGACGATGGCCGTCTGCCCGATGCCGGCGAAATCGAAACGCTGACAGCGGGACAGGATCGTCAGCGGAACCTTCTGGATCTCCGTCGTCGCAAAGATGAATTTCACATGGGCCGGCGGCTCCTCGAGCGTCTTCAACAGTGCGTTGAAGGCCTCGCGCGAGAGCATGTGGACTTCATCGATGATGTAGATGCGATAGCGTGCGCGTGTCGGCCGATACTGCACGCTGCTGCGCAACTCGCGCACATTGTCGATGCCGCGGTTGCTCGCCCCGTCGATTTCGAGTACATCGACGTCCTCACCCGAGGTGATGGCGACACAGTTATCGCACTTGTCACAAGGATGAGCCGTCGGCCCCTTGACGCAGTTCAGCGCCTTGGCCAGGATGCGGGCCGTCGAGGTCTTGCCGACCCCACGCGCTCCGGTGAACAAGTAGGCATGAGCGACGCGGTTGGATTCGAGCGCGTTCATGAGCGCCCGGGCCACTGGCTCCTGACCTACGAGGTCTTCGAATTGTTGAGGCCGGTAACGGCGGGCGACGACGGTATAGGATTCAGAAGGGGGAGGCGTCAACGGAGCAGCACGTGTGGTTTTTTCCTTGGCCATGGCCGCCCCTTTGGTGCTGCGTTCAAAGTTGTCGTCTCTCGGTGGCTTGCAACCCCTCCGAGAAAGTGGATGGGAGAGGCTGATCCACTGCACAAGGGGGCATTGCTTATGGCTGCACCTTCCGGCCTGACCAGGTTCACAACTTCCCTTTGCGTGGGTCCCCTCCCATCCCTTTCGCGGATGGGGGCTATGTTCGCTTTGCGCGTCTGGCGCACACCTCCATCTTAGCAAGATGGCTTCCTGTGTCCACCCGGCCCAGCATTCCGAAAGGGGCCTTGCCCCGCAAGTCCTCGCCCCTGACCACTACGCCAAAGTCGACCACTACGCCAAATTTTTCGACCCAGTTGGCGTGTAAATGATCGCTCATCCCGTTGGGTTACATTGCGCCCCGGGCTCTCTCACTTGACCTACCATTGGGCCTAGCCCAAGTTACTGAGTTGCGCTGGTGCGTTTGTTGGTAAATAAGGACTTACGTTCGGTTTTTGGCCAAAGTCTTCACTACATTTGGGCCGGCTCCTCGAGTCGGCGCAGGCGCGTCGGCAGCGTGACACCCAGCCGATTGAGCAGAACTTTCTGGGCGGCGTCGGGCGTCGTCACGCAACGCAGACGGACTGCCCGATCGACTCGACCGTCGGCGCTCTGCGTCGGCAATACGACATCGCCGCTCTTGATCTTGGCCAGCTCATCGATCAGGGTTCGCGGTGCATCACCCAAGCCGCTCCGTTGCATCCATTGAGCCAGCGCCTTCCAAAGGACATAGGCCAAGAAGCACACCAGAATATGCGCTTGCACGCGTTCGTCCTTGTGATGCCAGATCGGGCGAATGGCCAACTCGTCTTTGTGGATGCGAAAAGCCCACTCGGCATCGGTCAGTTGAATGTAACGTTTCCAGAGGGTGCAGGCATCGACACCCACCAGATTGGTCCGCAGCAAATAACAACCCTCCGACAGCTCGGCCCAAGCGCGCCAGCTTTCGTCGCGCGTCCAAGTGATGGTCAGACACGGCGCTTTTTTCTTCCGCCGGCCTGCTTGTGCCTCGACCGTCGGCAGCACCGTGATCTTCACCTCGAAGGCAGCGGCCGCACGTTGGTAGCGTTGCAGCAGTCGGCCGAGGCGACGGTTGGCGACCCCAGGATCGCGAAGACGACCGCTCTGGGCCGCGGCCCGGAGCTTATGTAAGTCCGCTTCCAGGCGTTCCAAAAAACGCTGGTGCATCGCTCTTTCTTTTTCACGGCGGTCGGCGCTGCGCGCCAGCACAAAAGTCTCCGCGCCCTGGGGTCCGGCCACCAACTTGACTTCCACACCGTCCTGCACCGTGTGCCAGGCGCCTTCGGCCAAGGCACTTTCGAACTTGCGCAGCATCGCCTTGGGCGTACCCACGATGTACTGACCGCCGCGTTGGCGCAGGAACTCCAGGTTTTTCTCGCTGACCATGCCGCGGTCCAACACCCAGATGCGTTGCGCTTGACCATACTTCGCTTCCATGGCGGCGACGATATCGGGAATGGTCTTGCTGTCGTGGGTGTTGCCGGCGAACACTTCGTAACCCAGAGGAATCCCTTCCTCGGTGACGACCAAGCCGATGCACACCTGCAGGCAATCGGGCCGGCTGTCTCGTGAGTAACCGCGCTTGGCTTGGGGATTGTCCCGGCACTGTCCTTCGAAGTAGGTGCTGGTGACGTCGTACAAGAGCAGATCATATTTGAGATCAAACAAGTCCCCTAAGCGATCCTTCAGATGCTTCTCCAGGGCGGCCTTCTGAGGCAAGAGTAGATCCAGTCCCTGGTAGAGCCGGTCGGTATACACTTTGGCGACAGGTACACCCAACAACTCCTCCAAGGCGCTGCGCCGATACCAGGTATGTTCGATATGCAATTCACTGGACGGCTCGCAGAACCGGGCTATGACCAGGATGGCGACGACCAGCGGCCAGGGTACGTCTTCTCGTCCCTTGGGCAGCAGTTGTTCGAGCAGCACGTCCAACTCCACCAGTCGCCACAACCCCAGCGCCAACCAGGCATCACCGAAGTCACGAAGGCGTTCCAGACGCACGCCTTTGAGATTTACCAACACCGGCTCGTCGTCCGCAGCCTCCTCGACGGCTGGCGGATCGAACAGCGATGGCTGGGGTCGTTGTCGGCGGTCCAAGTGTCGGCCCAGCTCGGCCCAGCCGCTGCGCTCACTTGGCTTGAGCTCGCCCAAATAGGTCACGACACGCTGGCGGGATCCCTTCTTGGTCCGGTACGATTCGACCAGAGCCCAGTAGGTGTGCACCTTACCGGCCTTGCGACGTTGACAGCGGCGGAGAAACACGCGCCATCTCCATGTGCCTTGGCGACGACACACAGAATCGCACATCGCAACGGGCCAATGCAAGGGGGTAGGTCTTCACTACACAGCATTTTGCCGAAGCGCGCATTGACGGATAAGGACTTGCGTCACGAAATGGTCGGAAAATCGTGCTCTTTTTCTTCTAACTCAGTAACTTGGGCTAGAGTGAGCGTCGATTTTCGCCACTTTGCCTTGACCACAACCTTTCCCCAGTTGCGTGGGTGATTCTCTTTCGCCTGAGGTTTTTGCCAGTGTGTTTGCGATCCGGCCACCTACGATCCCTGTGGCATGGTCGCGCAACGCCTTTATCCCCTGGTCCCCTGCTCCCCCGGCAAAGCACTGCCATTGGAATCGTCCTCGGCGCCGACCAACGGCACGGATCCGGGGGCCAAGCGATCTCACCTGTGCCTGGGTGCGTCTTGTCCGGCCAGCCGAGAGTGGTTCGATCTGCGGCAACAAGCCGCGTTCTGGAAAACCCAGTTCGAGCGTTGTAAGGAGCGGGAACAGCGCTTGCGTGAAGAACTGGTCCAACTCCGCGTCGATCTCCACGCTCAAGCGCAACAACGCGAACAAGCCTTGCAACAGCAGATCGCTGCGCTGACGGCGCAAGTGCGAGTGCTGGAAGACCGCTTGCGTGGCCAAAAATCCGAGAAGAAAAGACATCCCGAGACCAGCCCCATGGCATGCGAATCGCCCAAACGACGGCGCGGCCAACAGCCCGACAATCCCGCGCCACCACGCCGCTCTTTGGATCACCTGCCCACGGTGCAGGAGGCGGTGACACTGCCGCACGAACAGCAACGTTGCCCCGAATGTGGCCAGCCTTTTTGTGCTTTCCCCGGCACGGACGGCGGTGACATTGTGGAAGTCGACATCCGCGCGCATCGCCGCCGCTATCACCGCCAGCGCTATCGCAAGACCTGCGCGTGCGCCCAAACGCCCGCCGTGATCACGGCCCCGCCACCGCCCAAGCTCATCCCCAAAGGCTATCTGGGAGTCTCCGTCTGGGTCTTACTGTTGCTCGAGAAATATACCGCCTACCAGCCCACCTACCGCTTCCTGGCCTTGCTCCGGAGCTTTGACGTCGACCTGCCCTTGGGCACCGTCACCGACGGATTGCGAAAACTGGTGCCCTTGTTCGAGCCTCTTTATCAGGCCTTGGTGGAACATCAACGACGGGAACATCATTGGCACTGCGATGAGACCCGCTGGCTGGTCTTCGCCGAGCAGGAGGGCAAAGTCGGACATAACTGGAGTCTCTGGGTCTTTTGCAGCCCGCAGGCGGTCGTGTTTGTCCTGGACCCCACCCGAGCCCACCACGTGCCGGAAAACCATCTGGCCGGTGCCCAAGGCATTGCCAGTGTGGATCGCGCCTTGGTGTACAAGGTCATGGACCAGGTCAAGTCCGGGGATATTACCTTGGCCTTTTGCTGGGCTCATGTCCGCCGGGACTTTTTGACCGTGCTCACCGGCTACGCCGAACTGGGGGATTGGGTCGGATCATGGCTGAAGGAGATCCGCGAACTGTACCGCCTCAACGATGCCCGGATGCAGGCGCTCCAACAGCCCAATCCAGCTACCGCCCAGGAGAAGTCCCTGCGCGACCATGTGGCGCATCTGGCGCAACGTCGCGATGCGGAATTACAGCAATCCGACTTGGCACCGGCTTGCAAAAAGGTGCTGGCGAGTTTGCAGCGTCATTGGTCCGGTCTGACCGTGTTCCTGGACCATCCTGAGGTGCCGCTGGACAACAATGCCGCCGAACGTGCCGAACGAGGTCCGGTCCTGGGACGCAAGAACTATTACGGCTCGGGGGCTCTGTGGAGCGGCCGCCTGGCAGCCATGATGTTCTCACTGTTCCAGACCTTGGCGCTTTGGAAGCTCTGTCCCTTCCGCTGGCTGACCGCCTACTTGACGAGTTGTGCCGCTTCCGGCGGCAAGGTGCCTCAAGACGTGACCGCCTATCTTCCCTGGAATCTGACCGAAGAACAAAAGCAGCAATGGTCACCGCAATACAATCAGCCGACCACATCCCCGGCCAACACGACATAGCCAAGACCTGCTAAGCAAACCGCACTGACCCCCAACCTTCGTCTGACCGTCCAAGCACGAGGGATGAGCGATCATTTACGTTGGCGTAGTGGTCGCTCGACATAACTAACAACACGCCAACAACTTAGACACTCCAATGCCTACCACTACGCCAAAATTTGGTGTTGGCGTAGTGGTCCCGCCGCTCGCGGCTTAGCGGCCAAAAAATCGAATTCCCGCGAACCTGACCCCGCCAATCGGCGTCTTAGTCACACGTAGCCGACCCATCGACAAACTCCAAAATGTTCCGCGCGGAACATTGCCCGCGTTCACTCGCCTCTCCTCAATGTTCCGCACGGAACAAGAAAATTTACTGAGTGCCGAACCTTCTCCATCGGGGGTCGTCATTATCATGAATGGGGAGACCGTTTCGATAGCTGATTGACCTGACATCACCGCATGCGTATTGGCCCGCGGTTCTCGAGCAATGCGAAAGCGTGCAGCAGGTTGTGCTCAACGACGTTGACAGGACTCGAAGCTACATCGAGGCTCTTGTCCGCACCGGGAAAAAATCGCGCGCCGAAAAGGAATTCGAATCACTCCTGAAGTCGCATCCCGGGGATGCCGAGCGCCTTCGTGAGTGGTGGAAAGGACTGTAGATGGAGGCGGGCACACGGATCAACACGGATGAAAACCGAAGAGAAACACGAAATGACGAAAGCACGAAAGCACGAAATCAGAACCAACAATAACCCGGACATTCTTTTCCGTGTTTCATCCGTGTTCCATCCGTGGCCGCTCTTCTATCTTTTTTCGTGCTTTCGTTCTTTCGTGCTTGAATTGATGGCCGAATGTGCCGACGCCACCTACAACCCCGACACCCTAAACGGCGGCAACTGAAAAGGCCCACGCTAAAAGAGCAAGATCAGCCACATGGTCGACTGCGCCCACTTCACCGACAAGTGGGCCGCAGTGCTCGACAACAACTTCCCCGGCGACGACAAGTACGAATGGATGGCGCCCGATGAGTTCCTCAACCGCTGGAAGGAGAGCAGCGGCGGCTGGGATTTGCCCCGAAGGGGCGCAACAAACCAGCCCAGGGCAGAGCGAACGAAGTGAGCGCCGCCCTGGGTCAACGACGCCAAACAATCAGTCGAGCCCTGAAAGGGCGGCACAGGCATCGATCAATCCCAAAGGTAGCGCTCGTCAAAGTCGATCTCACGCTTGCGAAGTAGCGTCCGAAGCTCATCCTGCATCGTCACCTTGTGATGGTGCTTTTCTTGACCATAAGGTTCTTGACGAGCGATTGCGACATGGATTCTCCCCTAGCTTGTGCCGCCCTTACAGGGCTTGGACCGATTGTGGTGACGATGTCCCTGGGCGGCGCTCACTTCGTTCGCTCTGCCCCGGGCTGTATTGTTAGGCCCTTTCAGGGCGGATACAAGCTGCTCATCACCGCCTTCGCATCCGACCACTGGGCCATCACCGGCGTCGGCCTGTCGCATGACGGCAAGTCCACCATCATCCTCCAGGCTCCTTCGCCCATGTTCGCCCATGCCGGACGGCCAAGGGCGAGGCATCGTGTTGCACGTGCAGCGGGATTACTCGGACGGTGCCGAGGAACTGGCAAAAGCCATCCGCAAGGCCGACCCGAGCTGCGACCCGAAGAAAGACCGCGACCTGCGCGTCTATGACTGTCCGCCGGAGTGTCCAAGCACCCCAGGCAGCAACTCGAACTGCTGTGTGCAATGGACGCGCGGTTGTCATCTTGTTGGGAATGAGGTTCCTGGTCCCCGACATCGTCTACGGTACCCGGTGGATCGCAACCAAAATGATGAGCTCAATCAAGAGTCACGCCAGCCAGGAGCTGGCCGTCCTTAAAGCCGAGCTGGCCGCCCTGAAGCAGCAAAAGCCTGCGGCGCCGTGATATGAATGCGGGCCACAGCCAGGAGTTCCGATCGCTCCGGGACTCCTGCAACACACCGAAAGGTATACGGGAGGGGTACGGTTACCTACTTCCGTGAAGCACGTCGAACATTGTAAACCGGCTTGTTGGCTATCGTCAGCCCTTTGCCAGAAAATGTCGAATTGAAGTATGGCCCGCTGTACAACACTGGCGAGTTCTTGGGTAGTGCGAGGATTCCGCGGAGCCAGTTGACGAACTCCGGCACAGCCGACGCGATCAGCGCCTGCCTCGCAGCTTTGTAAACTCCGGATGAAACTGCTCCAGCTCGCACGTAAACCCGCGGATACGGGACATTCTCGTTGGGCAGCCAATACATGCCCTCAAGTATCGATCCACCGCCCTGAGGGCGCCAATAATGAAGATCAATATGGCAATCAATACCCGCGCTCAACAAAGCCTTTGACAAGTCTGAGGTCTTCAAAACGTATGACAATCCCTTAGGTAGTTTCGGCTTGGAAACGGACGCAATCATGATCAGCCCACTAAAGCCTCACATCACCCGAGGGCTCACCCCATAAAAGCCATCAGCATCCACCAACCCTGGTCGTCCCTGATCACGCCGCTGTTACAGGCCGCCACTGCGGGTCGCGTCTTAATCCCTTATACTCCTGCACCGAGAGCGGATACTTCTCAAGTACGTGAACTTGGTGCTCCGCCAAGCTAATGCCATTCGGTCCGTTGTCCGAGTAAGGATCATCGAATTGAACGCCACAATCTTCCCAGTGGCACACCTGGCAGATCACGTATGTACCTCCCGGCGGTTCACTAAGGACCAGGAAGCCACAACCAGGACACGCGTATTCTGAGGAGCTTGACATGAAAGCTATTAGTATCCACCAGCCCTGGGCTTCGTTAATCTCTCTCTGCGAGAATCGCTTCGAAACCCGCAACTGGAAACCCCGGCACCGCGGCCCCATCATCATCCACGCTTCCAAATCCTTCAGCAAGGCCGAGCAAGCACTCCTGCAAACCGAACCCTTCAATTCCGTTCTAGCCCGCCACGGCATCGAGTCAATCACCCAACTACCCACTGGCCGTCCCGTCGCCATCGCCACACTGAAAGACGCCTACTTCGAAATCCTCGACGATCTTCTACCGCCTTGCCTTTTTCAGCGACCGCTTGCGGCCTACGTCGCCTGGGCCTTACCTCTCTTCTCCCCAGGTAAAAAAGACGCTCGCGCGTGGGGACAGGTTCGGAGGCAACTCGACGTTTTTCGGGGAGGTTGGGCGACGGAGTGCTGCGCCCTGATACCCGGATTCTTGGCGTAGCACTCGCGCTGCGTGATGTAAGTCATTGTCGTGGTTGTAGATGTGAACGAAAAGTGGTGCGCCAAACGGGGTGCTGAATTTGGCGCACCACTCGGAGTTGGCGTACCACCCTGATGCTTCGCAAATGACCGGGTTCGCCGGATTTTGAGATTTGTTCGGTCGACGTTGGAAACTGTTGACCGCCCCCGATTCCTGACCTACGCTTTCCACAATCCCCCGCTTTGGCAGTAGAGAATGAACGCGCGTCTGTTATCGCTAATGCTGATCCTTCTATTGGCTGCGCCCGTGGCACCGGGCCGCAAGGCGCCTGTCATTTCCAAATGCCGGCCGTCGAGTGTGGAGCGCAATGAGTGCGCCGTCATGTCCCAGAAGTATCGCCAGTATTTGTTTCGTGTCCTTGACACGATGGACAGCAACACTTGCGGAGCTATCGAAGTACCATCGACGATCGTGCCGGGCACACGATTCATTCAGGCTCCGCCTGCGATTTCCTTCCGCGATCCCTGCTATGGCTTCATGTCACTTCAGTTGTAGCCGCTACCTCACGATCGTTTTGCCGTCAGTGCCTTTTCTCAAGGGGAGGAGCATTCCCGCG
>Ga0207097_1043_pt1 | contig 23159 bp, 18 predicted proteins | sample Alteio_BWMinHeat_87_FD_153541 | JGI IMG/M metagenome (GOLD analysis project Ga0207097, IMG submission 153541) | Enriched cells from forest soil in Barre Woods Harvard Forest LTER site, Petersham, Massachusetts, United States -... | ecosystem: Environmental > Terrestrial > Soil > Temperate forest >...
TAATTTGGATTAGTTCCTGCAGCAAAAGGAGCACCTGCTAATGCCGAATAACCAGGAAATGAGTCCATGGATTGAACACCTGCTATTGAACCTGTAGCATCGCTCATATAAACATTCCCCACATTCGCAGTACCACTTGTTGTAGTAACAACATAGTTAAATACTGCTCCTAAAGTAACAGAAGGAAACATCGCTGTCATCATATTGGCATTAGCATTAATAACAGGTACAAATACCCCATTAACAAATACAATATAAGCCATGCGCCCAATACCCGGCGTTACCGAAATAAAAGGAAGATAAGCTATGGCCCTCCCCATCATTCCCGTACCAGGACCAAGAGAAGTATGAGACAAATTCGTCTGATCAACAAAATGGGTGAAAAACCCTGCACCTGTAGTTGGTACTGCCACGGTGTTTGGCGGACCACCTGGACAAGCTGCAGCAAAGACAGGACCCATTATGCCAGCAGTAATCGTTCCAACGCTCAAGTAGGGAGAGGTTGTAGAAAACACTTCGATTGCATCAATAGTCTGAGTGGGAATAAATACTTTAGACCCATCTACTGCAACAGCGATCCACTGAGGAGAACCCCCCATCGTCATCGGTACAGTTGTTGCGGTTTGCGCATTCACTGAAGTTTGAATCACACTCATTGAAGCAGCACCTGTATTTACAACAAACACTTGCGTTCCATCAGGAGTTACCACCAAAAAACCGGGATTCAATCCAACTGTGATTGTGGCTAAAACCATGTTGGTACTGCCATCGATAACACTTACAGTTCCATTAGTTGTATTCGATACATACACTTTGGCTCCGTCTGGAGTAATAGCCACATATTTAGGACCGGTGCCTACAGGCACAGTTGCAATTACCATATTGGTCGTCGTATCAATAACACTGACAGTGCCATCACTCATATTAGGGACATAGGCACATACCCCTACAGCAAAAGAGCTTGAAGGAAGAAAAATTCCAAGCAAGAGAGCTACACAATAATTAAAAAATTTCATATCACACCATTCCGTTTGACTTTTTGATCTTAACATTCTAATATTTTACGGTAAAATCTAAAGTTTACGGAGTCCCCTCATGATTGATATTAAGCTCATTCGCAAAGATAAGGCGCAAATAGAAGCAAAGTTAAAAACAAAAGACGAGACAGTCTCTTTGTCCCGTGTTGTTGCCTTAGATGAGCGCACAAGAGAAATCAAAGCTGAAGTCGAAGAATTAAAAGCAAAACGCAACCATCTTTCTAAAGATATCGGCGAGAAAAAAAGAAAAGGTGATGATACAACTTCCCTTATAGAAGAAGTATCCGGGTTTGGAGAGAAAATTAGCGTTCTGGATCATGAGCTTGTTCAAGTAGAAGAAGAGCTTAAAACCGAACTTGCAAAAATTCCTAACCTCCCTATGGACGATATTAAAGTCTCTCCTGATCCTAAAGATAACGTATGCATTAAAACATACGGAGAAAAAAGAGAATTCACTTTCCCCTTTAAAAACCATGTGGAACTCAATGAAAAACTTGAGATGTTTGATTTTAAACGAGGCGCCAAAATTTCTGGAAGCGGCTGGCCTGTTTATAAAAATATAGGAGCGCGCCTTGAATGGGCTCTTTTAAATTACATGCTCGATATTCACCTAGAAAATGGCTTTATCTTTTGTTTACCTCCTCATTTAGTCAGACCAGAAATCATGTTTGGTGGCGGACAGCTTCCTAAATTTGAAAAACAACTCTTTAAAATCCACGACGAGGACTATAACCTTTACCTCATTCCTACCTCTGAACTTGCTCTTAATGGCCTCCATTATGATGAAATTCTTAAAGAAGAAGAGCTCCCCATTAAATACGTCTCCTACTCTCCTTGCTTTAGAAGGGAAGCTGGCGCTGCAGGATCTCAGGAAAGAGGGCTTATTAGAATGCACCAATTCAATAAAGTAGAGATGTTTGCTTTTACAACCCCAGAGCAAAGCAGTAAAATGTTTGATGAAATGGTGGCAAGCGCCGAGCAAGTGCTTCAAGGATTAAACCTTCACTACCGCAATATGCTTCTTGTCACAGGAGACATGTCTTTTGGCGCTGCGCGTACAGTCGATATTGAGGTGTACCTTCCTGGACAAAGTAGGTATTACGAAGTTTCTTCTGTTTCTAATTGCACAGACTACCAAGCAAGACGCTCCCACATACGCTTTAAGAAAAACGAAGAAAAACCAGAGCTTGTGCACACCCTTAACGGCTCAGGCGTTGCAACCTCTCGCTTAATGGTTGCCCTCCTAGAGAATAACCAAAGAGAAGACGGCTCCATCGCAATCCCGCAAGTCCTCCACAAGTACCTAAACGGCATGAAAGAAATCCTCCCTTGCTAAATTAACGTGCCCGTGTGCGTGCCCGTGCCCGAATTAAGATCGGGCACGGGCACGCACACGGGCACGAAAAGAGGAAGTGAAAAAAGTTTTTGCAATTGAGGCTGTGGATCTATATCATGGGGTTAAAAGGACTGACATGGCAGAACATATCTTACAAGATCTTAAAGCATTTCTAGATACATCTCCTACATCTTATCATGCAGCCATGCAGCTTGAAGAAAGATTTCTTGGAAAAGACTTTATCCCTCTTAGTGAAAAAGATAAGTGGAGTTTAGAAAAAGGAAAAAGCTATTTTGTCCGGAAAGAAGGAGCCTTATGCGCCTTCACACTCCCCCTAAAAGCGCCTCTAAAAGCCACAATCCTCGCTTCCCATACAGACAGCCCTGCATTAAAACTTAAACCTTCTCCCCAAATCCAAAAAGAGAATATGTCCCTCTTTGGCGTTGAGGTATATGGAGCCCCCCTTTTAAGCTCTTGGCTCAATAGAGATTTGGCCATCGCTGGGAAAATTGTTATGATAAATAATGAAGGGTCTCTTGAAGAAAAAACCATCTTTTTAGACGATGCTCCTCTTATTATTCCTCAGCTCGCTATCCATCTTGATAGAGAAGTGAATGAAAAAGGCCTTATTTTAAATAAGCAAGAACACCTCTCCCCTCTTTTCAGTCTCAATAAAGACCTCGATCTTGAAGCTCTTATCCGGAGATCCTACCCTTTTAAAACCCTTCTAGGCTTTGACTTATTTCTTGTGCCCTTAGAAGAGAGCCGTTTTATAGGAGCTGATTCTGAAATGCTAGCTTCTTATAGAATTGATAATCTTTTAAGTGCGCATGCAGCAGCTGCAGCTCTTGCAAAAGCAAAAAATGAAAAATCCCAAACGCTTCAAATAGCCTTTTTTTCTGATCATGAAGAGATTGGATCGAAAACAAAAGAGGGAGCAGCCTCCCCCTTTTTAGAAGAAGTACTCAAAAGGATCCTTCCCCTTTATTCTTTAAGTGAAGAAGACTTTTTTAGACTTAAAGCAGAGTCTCTTTGCGTCTCTATTGACATGGCTCATGCTCTTCATCCTAACCACACAGCCAAGCACGATCCTCAGCATAAGCCTCTTCTAGGGAAGGGCATTGTTCTTAAATACAATGCAGACCACAAATATGCAACAACAGCCCTTAGCGCATCAAAGATCATGCTCCTTTGCAAACACCTTGCGATTCCCTATCAGCAATTTACCGTCAAATCGGACATCCCTTGCGGCAGTACCATTGGCCCCGTCATCGCATCAACCCTCGGGATTCCTACAGTAGATATTGGCTGCCCGCAGCTTTCTATGCACTCGATCCGAGAAATCACAGCCTGCCAAGACTACATCGACATGGTAGCCCTCCTCACCAAAGCTCTACATTAGATCGTCATCATCCGAAGAAACTTCTTCAAGCTGTAATCGATCAGGAGGATTGCTGTAACGATCCCATTCCATAGCCGCGTCTTGAATTTCTAGATCGGCTGTGGACCTCATAGAAGCAAGCACCATAGAATGCCCAAACGCAGTAACATAACAATTTAATTGATGATCTACAGACCTACCCTGTTGATGTTCATTTACTTGCCTTATGATCACTTCAGAAGAACATATAGAATTTATAATGATTTCATTTACAACCCGATGCATAGAAAAAACCCTTCCAATGACATCGTGTTGCAGCCTTCTTTCTTCTCCATTTTTAATGGGCATTAAGCTTAATCTTCGCGCACGCTCAATTAACATTCCTTCTAAAACGAAATGATCTCCTTGCGCCATCTCCTTTGAGAACTTCTCTAATCTTTGTAAAACATTTCTCATAAAAAAAGATTCATTTGCGAGATTTATTGAAGTCTGAAGAATCAATTCTCTTCCACCAAGATCAAGCTCTGTTCTTACAGTCATCATAAAAACCCCTTAATTAGCTAATAATAAAAAACAAAAACAAAATAATACATCAAAAAATTATATAATTAAACATAAATAAAACTATTTACGCCAAAGAAACTTCAAAAATTGGGTAAACTCATGATTTTGGCTAAGGTTTTAAGGAATTGGCGGCAAGGAAATGATAAGAATGATACAATGATAAGAATGATATTTTTTTAGGAATCAAAACTGCAGCTCAAAATGCTCCCTGTTAATTCAGAATGTGGCAAATTATTTTTTTCTTTATCATTCATATCATTATATCATTTATATCGCTGCTTTTGTCGCTCGGCTTCCAATGCTTTGACTATGGTGTTAGACTTAAGTCTCGAACGCCCTCTCTCAGAGAGAAGAAAGAAAAAAAACCTCTCTTATGCTCTCTTTCAAGAAGTTCGTTGAAAAAATTATTTTAATAGTGTTTATTGGGGAAAAGACCAAAAAGGGATGCCTCATGCCAAAAAATGAAGAGCTACAGCACGCTATAGAAAAAGAAAGAAGCAACTTTGAGAAATATTACGTGTGGCTAGAGAAGCATATGCCTCCTAAATTTTTTGAAGAGGCCGGCAAAGAAAATATCCTCCTTGTAACACATAGCTTAATGAGCCTGCATTTACAAAATAATTTTTCTGAGATCAATCTCAAAAACCAAGCAATTATTATTTGCCTAGATAGCCCTGATGCGGATTTACGCATTTTATCTAGGGTAAAAATGCATGGAATAAAAAACTATAGAGCCTTTGTTTCAGATGAACCTCTCCCCTTTTCAGCCACCAAAGAGCATTTGCGTATTGCCACCATTTTTTTCACGCATTATGTAGAAAAAAAAGAGGATCTTGCAAAGGCGCTTCCTAAAGATTTAGAAAAAGAGGTGTTTAGCGAAATCAAAAAAAGAAATGACGCGATCTCAGAAGAAGAATTCCATGGCCTCCTAGAAAAAATGAATCCTCGCTTTTTACGCTCTCTTACCAAAGAGAGGCTTTTAATAGCCCTTGATCTATTTTTCCAAGCAAAAAAAGAAACACCTTGCAAGATAGAAGTTAAATACAACAAAGACTGGAAAGAAAAGGGAACGCCTTCTATTCAAATCGTTTTAGCCTGGAAAAATTGCCCTAAGTACAATTTTTTAACCCAAATTGCTAAGACAATTTATAGACATCATCTTGTCATGAAAAAAGTCAATGCTGCCTATATCGATCTTGAAAAGTCCCAAAACGTTTTACTTATGTCTCTTGGTCTTGAGGGGATAAAGGGGAAAGCGGCATGGGAAGAAGCTGATATAGAGGACTTTTTACAAGAGCTTGTGACGATTAAGTATTTTGAAGGAAATGAAAATATCGAAACACTTTTTGTAGATTCTGGCCTTGTTAGGGGGAATTTAGGGAATCTTTTAAAGAGTATCCCTTCCTTTATCCATCAAGCTCTTCTCCATGAAGATCCCCACATGTATTCCTTTAACCATATAGAAGAAGCCCTACTTAGACATCCCGAGCTCACTGTTAAAATCTGCAAAGCCTTTGAAGAAAAATTTCACCCGGAAAAAGCTAATAGCAAAAACTATGAAGGAACCAAAAAAGAGTACCTCAGCCTTGTTGAGCAATTAGATACAGGGCATGAAGCCAACGATAAAAGAAGGAAGAACATTTTAAAACAAGCGATTAACTTTGTTGATTTTACACTAAAAACTAACTTTTACAGGAAAAATAAAACAGCTTTTTGCTTTCGCCTTGACCCTCAATATCTAGAACACCTTCCCTATGAAAGAAAAGAAAAATTCCCCGAGCTCCCCTATGCTATTTTTTATATGAAGGGAAGACGATTTATAGGCTTTCATATCCGGTTTAAAGATCTTTCTAGAGGAGGCCTGCGCACTGTAATGCCAGAAAGGATGGAGCAGTATCTCAATGAGAGAAATAATATTTTTGCAGAATGTTATGGCCTTTCTTACACACAGCAGAAAAAAAATAAAGATATTCCCGAAGGAGGAGCCAAAGGAATTATTCTTATAGAGCCGCATGAAACTCTTCTCTTCGAAGAGAAAATCTACCAAGAAGAACAAGTAAATCCGGAGGACCTCTCCGAAAAAATTCAAGAGTTTCGCAAAAACCAAAAACTAAGTGCTCTTTATGAATCTCAGTGCTCTTATATTGAGAGTTTCTTGAGCCTTATCAATTGCAATGACGATGGAAGTTTAAAAGCTAAACATATTGTAGATTACTATAAAAAACCCGAATACATCTACCTTGGCCCCGATGAGAATATGCACAATTCCATGATTGAGTGGATTGCTGAATATAGCAAGTATTATGGATATAAACCGGGAGCCTCATTCATCTCAAGTAAGCCGGGCGCAGGCATTAACCATAAAGAGTATGGAGTGACCTCTTTAGGGGTAAATGTCTATATGGAAGAAACTCTCAAATATTTAGGAATAGACCCATACAAACAATCCTTTACCATAAAAATATCTGGCGGACCTGATGGAGATGTTGCAGGAAACCAAATCCTTAACCTCTTTAAATATTACCCTAAAACAGCTAAATTGCTTGCCTTAACAGATGTATCGGGAACCATTTATGACCCCAATGGCCTTGATTTAAAAATCATGGCAGACCTTTTCCATGAAGCGAAATCTATTCGATTCTACCCTCCAGAAAAACTTTCTGAAGGAGGATTCTTACTTGATCTTCGCACAAAAAAAGAACAAACAGCTTATGCGCAGCAAACCCTTTGCTACAGAAAAAAAGAAGGCAAACTTATAGAAGATTGGCTTAGCGGTAATGAGATGAACCACCTTTTCCGAAGCAACGTCCACCAAACCAAAACAGATATCTTTATCCCAGGAGGAGGACGCCCAAGAACTCTCAATGATACAAATTACAAAGATTATCTAGATCCTACCGGTAACCCCACCTCAAAAGCGATTGTTGAAGGAGCAAACCTTTACCTGACCCCTTGGGCAAGGCGTTCTTTAGAAAAGCTAGGCGTTCTTATTATAAAAGATAGCTCTGCGAATAAAGGAGGCGTTATCTGCTCCTCTTTCGAAGTACTTTGCGGCCTTGTACTTTCTGAAGAGGAATTCATTCAAAATAAACCTGTTCTCATGAAAGAAATCCTAGAAATCATTAAAGGAAGAGCTAAAGATGAGGCAAATCTCCTCCTTTCTACCCATAAAAAAACAGGAGCTTTCCTTACAGATATCTCTGAGTGGGTATCAGAAAGAATCAATTCCTACATGTATGAACTTCTAGATTATTTCGGAGCCCAAACTCTCTCCAATAGCCCCGAAGACCCCCTCAATAAATGCCTCCTCAACTATTGCCCGGCATTCATCGCTAAAAACTATCCCGATAGAGTGCTTAAGCAAATCCCTGACATCCACAAAAAAGCCATCATCTCCTGCTACATCGCCTCAAGACTTGTCTACTCCAAAGGCCTCGATTGGGCCCCCACCCTCTCCGACATCCTCCCCCTCATCGCAAACGACCCTCACATCATGAACCGCTAAAAAAACAAAGAGAGATTAAAATTTTTTCTCTCTCTCTTTCCCCCTCTGTGGTTTCTTCCCTCTGTGGTTTTATCTTTGGCTAACAGTTGAGCTCACAAGAACTTGCATTTTTTAAACCACAGAAGACTTGAAACCACAGAGGAAGAAAGAGCGAAGATTTATCTATAAAATCCTTAGTGGTTTATGATTAAAATTAGCGCTTGATAGCGCTGAGTGCTAATTTTTGTTGGTGTTAAAATTCGAGGGTTGTTATAATTCGGCTTATAACAACAAAACCCTTAATTTTATGAGACCATTAAAAAACAGCTATAGAGAAAAGCCCGCTAAAGACCAAAGAGAGCGCCTGCTCCTTCTTGGTCTTGTAGAGCTCTACCTCGAAACGGGCAAGCCCATTGGCTCTAATACCTTAAGGGAAAATGGCTTTGAAGCCCTAAGTTCTGCTACCATCCGCAATTATTTCTCTAAACTCGAAGATTTAGGCTATCTTAAACAGCAACATTCTTCAGGCGGAAGAGTCCCTACTCCTCTGGCTTATAAACTTTATGCAGACACCTATATCCAAGCAGGAAGCTCTCCAAATTTTAATAAGGAAGGGCTTAAAAAAACCCTTTTTACAGAAACTAGACAAATCACCAAATACTTAAGTAGCGCAGCTGAAATCATTGCAGAGTCTACCAAATGCGCTGTTTTTTTATCAGCTCCTCGCTTTGATCAAGACTTTGTTCTTGATATTAAGCTTGTACGCATCGACAACTCTAGATGCCTTTGCATTCTGATCACAGACTTTGGCTTAGTTCACACAGAAAGCCTTTACACCGATAAAAAACTCTCTAATTTCAGCATTAAACGCATTGAAACCTATTTACACTGGCGCCTTACCGGAATGAATAAACCTGAAATTAGCGCAGAAGAAGAATTTTTAGGCTCAAAATTTTATACCGAAATCATGCTGCGCCATATTGTTAACTACACCCACTTTAGCGCTGAAGATATCTATAAAACAGGATTTTCAAAACTGCTCAATTACCCAGATTTTAACGATGCCTCAGCTCTTGCAAACGGCCTTTCTTTATTTGAAAACCCTACAACGCTGCGCCTTATTTTAAATGAATGCAGCCTTAAAAATGAGCTTTGCTGCTGGATTGGAGATGACCTGCATAAATTAGCGCCTAATACAAGCGCCTGCTCTGTCATTGCAGTTCCGTATAGAATCCATCAGTCAAATGTAGGAGCTATTGCCATTTTAGGGCCTAATAGAATCCCTTACAAAGAGCTCTTTAATATTTTACAAACAGCTCAAGAATATATTAGCGAAACTCTTACAAAGAGCCTTTACAAATTTAAAATTAGCTATAGAAGTCCTGAAACTTCTAGCTTAAGCAATCAGCAAACACCCTCATTCCAGGGGAAGACAAGCTGTCTTCTTTTGGAAGATAAATCATAGGATTAAACGGCATGACAGAAGAAGAAAAAGAAGGAGTCACTCCTCCTGAAGAACTAAAAATTAAGCAGCTTGAAGAAGAGCTTAAAGAAGCAAAAGACAAGTACCTGCGCAATTTAGCTGAAATGGAAAATGCCCGTAAAAGAATGATAAAAGAAAAGCAGGACACGAGCCGTTTTGTGATTGAAAACCTTGTCTCTGAGTTTTTAACGCCTATGGACAACTTCGAAAACGCTTTAAACTATACCGAAGGAATGGGTCCTGAAGTAAAAAATTGGGCCATGGGCTTTCAGATGATTTTAACGCAATTTAAAGACGTGCTTCATCAAAACGGGATAGCCCCTTTCAAATCGGAAGGCGCCTTTTTTGATCCTTATTTACATGAAGCTGTTGAAACAGAAGAAACAGAAGAACAACCAGAAGGAATGATCCTTCAAGAATTTATTCGTGGGTACAAATGCGGTGAGCGCATCATTAGACCAGCAAAAGTCAAAGTTGCTAAGAGTCCCACAAAAGTAGAAAAAACTGAAGAAAAAGGAGAAAATTAATATGGCTAAAAAAGGAAGAATTATTGGTATCGATTTAGGGACAACAAACTCTTGCGTAGCGATCATGGAAGGGGGCTCTCCTATTGTGATTGCAAACGCAGAAGGAACACGTACAACTCCCTCTATCGTAGCGTTTAAAGGAAATGAGCGTCTTGTAGGGATTCCTGCAAAAAGACAAGCTGTGACTAACCACGATAAAACAATTTACTCCTCTAAGCGTTTTATTGGACGTAAATACTCTGAAGTGCTCGATGAAATTAAAACAGTGCCTTACAAAGTGACACAAAATAGCAACGGCGATGTTGTTTTTGATGTCGATGGCAAGATGATTAGCCCAGAAGAAGTGGCAGCTCAAGTTTTAATTAAAATGAAAGAAACAGCAGAGGCTTATTTAGGAGAAAAAGTTACAGAAGCAATTATTACAGTTCCTGCCTACTTTAACGATTCTCAAAGACAATCAACTAAAGACGCAGGAAGAATTGCCGGGCTTGATGTCAAAAGAATTATCCCAGAGCCTACAGCTGCTGCTTTAGCTTACGGCCTTGATAAACAAAGCGATAAAAAAATCGCGGTGTTTGACCTTGGCGGCGGTACATTTGATATCTCTATCCTAGAGATTGGAGACGGCGTTTTTGAAGTGCTTTCAACAAACGGCGATACCCACCTTGGAGGAGATGACTTCGATAACGCGATTGTGCATTACTTGCTCGATGAGTTTAAAAAAGAAAACGGCATTGATCTTAGCAAAGATAAAATGGCACTCCAGCGCTTAAGAGATGCTGCTGAAAAGGCCAAGATTGAGCTTTCTGGCACAATGGCTACAGAGATCAACCAGCCCTTTATCACCATGGATGCAACAGGACCTAAGCACTTATCTATTACGCTCACTAGAGCGAAACTAGAAAGTCTTGTTCATGCTCTTATAGAGCGCACAGAAGGTCCTTGCCTAAAAGCGCTTAAAGACTCAGGCCTCTCTAAGGATCAAATCGATGAAGTGATCTTAGTGGGCGGAATGAGCCGTATGCCTTCTGTTGAGAAAAAAGTAAAAGATATCTTTGGCAAAGAGCCTCATAAAGGAGTGAACCCTGATGAAGTTGTTGCGATTGGCGCAGCGATTCAAGGAGGCGTCATGACAGGAGAGGTGAAAGACGTTCTTCTACTAGATGTTATTCCTTTAACACTTGGAATTGAAACGCTTGGCGGCGTACTAACTCCTTTAGTAGAGAGAAACACCACCATTCCTACTCAGAAAAAGCAAGTCTTTTCAACAGCGAGCGATAACCAGCCAGCTGTGACAATTGTTGTGCTTCAAGGGGAGAGAAAAATGGCTAAAGACAACAAAGAAATTGGCCGTTTTGATCTAACAGAAATCCCTCCTGCACCAAGAGGCATGCCCCAGATTGAAGTGTGCTTTGATATCGACGCAGATGGAATTCTCCATGTATCTGCAAAAGATGTGCAATCGGGTAAACAACAAAAAATCCGTATTGAAGCAAAATCTGGTCTTGATGAAAACGAGATCAAGAGAATGCTTAAAGACGCAGAAGAACATGCTGAGGAAGACAAGGCTCGTAAAGAAGAGATTGAAGTGCGCAATGAAGCAGATGCTTTAGCTTTCCGCGCACAAAAATCTTTAGATGAGTATAAAGACCGTCTTCCAGCAGATGTCACATCAGAAATCCAAGGCAAGATCGATGGCGTGAAAAAAGCTCTAGAAGGACAAAATACAACAGCTATTAAAGCTGCAACCGATGAGCTAAACACGCACATGCAAAAGATTGGAGAAGCAATGCAAAAGCAAGGTGGTCAACCTAGCCAAGCAGCCCCTTCTCAAGAACAAGGAAAGCCTGACATTGAGGAAGCCGAAGTAGAAATCCTCGACGAAGAAGACAAAAAATAAACCCAACAAAAAGGGGGCTAAAAAAGTCCCCTTTTTTCATTTTCCTAATGCAAGATCATGGCTACTCTCAACCTCGAAAGATACAATCCTCATTCTATCCATTCCTTGGATCCTCAAGAAGAAATGAAAATAGAAGATTCTTCCTTACGTACTTCCCAAGTTTTTTCTAGTAGAAATGCTCATCCTCAAATGAGTCTGGATGCACAAACAAGAGAATACCAAGCTTTAAATACCACTACACCTAACGCTCTTTTTTTTAGAAAATATTGTACGCTTATTGTTTTTGATCCGCATGCGCCTGAAAAATGCGTAAAAAAAGTATTTAGTGTTTTTAATCTTAAGAATACAGCCTTAGAGAGACCAACACTTTTTGATCTAATCATTAATAACTGGGAATTAGATACTCCTAATCCGCATTACCCAAAAACAGAAATCCTAGAAGACGGAACAATCAAGTTCAATTTAAATGCTATTCTTACAGATCCTCTATCATCTTTTATTGCAAATTGTCCTTCTATTCTTGAAGCCTATCAACAATATAGATATGGGCAACCTATTACCTCATCCTTTTCTCCTCAAGAAACAGAATTTCTTATGTTTTTTAGCGATTGCGTCGATGAACTAGGCTTTGGAGCAAGCATTCCAGAAAGCCTTCTATTTATGATGCAATCAGCCCAGATAGTTAAGTATAGAGAATACCTCTTTTATCAGGTGGTTGTTGGACCTGCTGCACTGGATTTCACTTCAAACATCTATCCTCTTTTGGAAATTGTTATAACAAACCCCTTTCTTTGGATCGAAGAACCCTCTCCTGCAGGGAAAAGCATCCTCATAGAGCAAGCAAAAAACTTACACCCCTCTGCTATGACAGCTGTTCACGCGATTTTGCATCATGACGTTGTTAACTTAGCCATCACTACTGAAGGGCTCAATGAACTAATAAAAAAATTACCTAAAGAATGTCACGAACATATTTTACACACAGCATTGAAAGCTAATGCTGGAATGCTTGACAAAGAAACATTAAAGACATTTAGAGAAAATCATACTTCAGAAAAATCCCTATCTCTTTTTAGTGAAAGCGTAGCTTATACATCATTTATCAATGAAGAGCGGATTGATGATTTGGAAAAAGGGGCTAAAAGAGGCAGCTTTGCAGCCATGAGCATTCTTGCTGAATTCTATTTAAGAAAAGCCGATGAAGAAAATAAAAAAAGAGAGCATTCCCTTCTTGAATCTTCTATAAAAAAAGCAGCATCGAACCCCGCTTTAACACTCTCCTCTTCTTATCTATTTGTTACGAACAGCCTCGCCTGGCTATATCTATCCGTAAAAGCGAGAGAACAAGATCCTCTTCTCGCTCTTTCTTGGTATGAATCAGCAGCAAAAAAAGGGCATCTAGAATCTATGTTTGAACTCGCTCTGCTATATTTAGAGGGAAATGACATTGCACAAAATTGCGATTTAGGTCTTTATTGGCTCAGCTCTGCTGCAAGCAAAGGCATGATTAACAGTTTAAATCTATTAGGATTGATTTTCATGCATGCCTTCTATGGAATAGATTTCAATCCCGAAAAAGCCATTCCCTATTTTGAAAAGGCCGCTAAAGAAAAAGATCCATTTGCTATTTGCCACCTCCACGTATGTCATGCAACAATAAGAGCGCCTTGCTCTTCTGAAGTTACTCAATTATTTAGCGCCATTCTAGAGAAAGACATGAGGGAATACCTCCTCACTATAGCAGAGTATGTAGTAGCAAAACAAATCGAAGAACAAGTCCTTATCACCGCTTTTGATTTGTACGGCAATCGCTTTCCAGATAAGCGAAATGATCTAATGAGCTTTAGCGGTATTTCAAAAGCCCCTTTTCAACCCAAGCTTTTATACTTTATAAATTGGCTAGATGGAATATTCAAGACAACCCAAGAAAAGCGCGCAAAAGAAATTGTTAGAAGATTACAGGAATAAAAAATGTCATACTACGAGTGCATTTTACAAGAAAAGTAAATCTAAAAAAGCCCCTTTACTCTTTATTAAGACATTCTTAGGCTTTGAGACATCTAGCCCTGCATTCTCTATAAGCTGTTACAACAAGATCTATAAGCGCCAATAGAATCCCTAAACAACACACTTCCATTACACCACGTACAATGTGATTGGCTCTATTTGGAAAGTTAGCAGTAGAATTCGTGCACGCATGGTGAACGCGTATACCACCTAGAATAGTTCCAACTAGGGGAATATATGCCAATCCCTTCGATCGGTTTACTTGAGAAATTCTCTCTATACAAGATTGTTCAGGCTGATTCTTTTTATAAAAAGACATAGCATTCACATTTTCTGTTTCAAATCCAAAAGCTGGTGGGCTTGATAAAGTAACCATATTTCCTCCTAATAGTTTTCATTAATGCCAAATAATATCAAAAACTAAAATAAAACAAAAGAAACAACGTATCAGCCAAATTAAAATATTAAAAAAATATTTTTTAATTTTGAGAAGAAAAATAACAAGATCTCAGGAAGGCAGAGGAGGATAAAAAACTTTAGCCGTTTTCTTCAGGCTCAAAGAGCCGGCATATTATAGCCCAGGTTGGAGCGGGAGCGAAGGCCTGGGTAGAAGACAAAATAAAATTTGAGCCCTACAGGGGCGGCATAATATTGCAAGTTTATGCCGCCCCTGTAGGGCTCCTTATTTGGGTTCACCTTAACCCAGGCCTTCGCTCCCGCTCCAACCTGGGCTATAATATGCCGGCTCTTTGAGCCTTAAGAAAATGGCTTTATACTCTTCTTATTTACCTGTTATGAAGCTCGCATGGCGAAGCTCTGCAGCATGGGAAAGGTATCTAGCCCGGCATTCTCTATAAGCTGTTACAACAAGGTCTATAAGCGCTAATAGAATCCCTAAACAACACACTTCCATTACACCACGTACAATATGATTAACTTCATTTGACATCCTGGGGGATTTACTCTTAATCTTGGGGGTATTAGATAACTCCCAAATACGAACCCAGCCTATAATCATTCCAATCAAAGGTATGTATCCCGCTATTTTCATCACTTTGTCTATACGGATATCCTCGTCTAGATCACGGAAGCTATACTTACAAGGTCCAACATTCACATTTTTTGTTTGAAATCCAAAAGCTGGTGGGCTTGATAAAGTAACCATATTTCCTCCTAATAGTTTTCATTAATGCCAAATAATACCAAAAACTAAAATAAAACCAAAGAAACAACGTATCAGCCAAATTAAAATATTAAAAAAATATTTTTTAATTTGAGAAGAAAAATAACAAGATCTTAGGATGGGCAGAGGAGGGCAAAGAGCTTTAGCTGTTTTCTTCAGGCTCAAAGAGCCGGCATATTACAGCCCAGGTTGGAGCGAAGCGAAGGCCTGGGTAGAAGACAAAACAAAATTTGAGCCCTGCAGGGGCGGCATAATATCGCAAGCTTATGCCGCCCCTGTAGGGCTCCTTATTTGGGTTCACCTTAACCCAGGCCTTCGCTCCCGCTCCGACCTGGGCTATAATATGCCGGCTCTTTGAGCCTTAAGAAAATGGCTTTACACTCTTCTTATTTACCTGTTATGAACTCGCATGGCGAAGCTCTGCATGACGGGAAAGGTATCTAGCCCTGCATTCTCTATAAGCTGTTACAACAAGGTCTATAAGCGCCAATAGAATCCCTAAACAACACACTTCCATTACACCACGTACAATATGATTGACTTGATTTGGCAACTTCTCGTGTTCACTTCTAACTAATACACCCCAAATACGTGCACAACCCATTATAGTTCCTATTATAGGGATGTATCCTGCTATTCTTGAAATTCTCTCCATATTGATATTTTCCTCTAAAGTATGGAGGCCATATTTACAAGAAGATCCGACGTTCACATTTTTTGTTTGAAATCCAAAAGCCGGCAGGCTTGATAAAATAATCATTTTTCCTCGTAATAGTTTTTATTAATGCCAAATAATACCAAAAACTAAAATAAAAACCAAAGAAACAACGTATCAGCCAAACTAAAATACTGCAAAAAATAATTTTTAATTTTAAGAAGAAAAACAACAAGATCTTAGGATGGAGAGAGGAGGATAATTTAGCTGTTTTCTTCAGGCTCAAAGAGCCGGCATATTACAGCCCAGGTTGGAGCGGGAGCGAAGGCCTGGGTTAAGGTGAACCCAAATAAGGAGCCCTACAGGGGCGGCATAATATTGCAAGCTTATGCCGGCTCTTTGAGCCTTAAAAGAAGCCTTAGCTTGAGCACCTATACGCTTCCGCGGTTAAAGACGGATCCCCTATAGGGTTACGTGGATTGCATTAATACAAAAAACCTTATCTCATTAATCATATTTACAATTTCTTAAACAAATTAATAAACAATTTATTTGAGTTTTACTTATAAAAATGTTAATATATTTATATTATTTTAAATAAAATGGGGATTATATGAGTTTTCGTCATGTTGATAGTTTTGCATACGGTTTTTATTTTGAATGGAATGAGAGAGCATTTGAGGAGCGTCAAGACTACGAGGGTGGCGACCCACATTATAATTATCTTAATCACCTTCCTTGGACACACGATCATCTCCATCTTTCTGCAGAAGCAGACATTTTGTGCGGAAGCCTTGGGGAAAAAATACAAAATTCATCAATAAAATGTAAGTCTCCTCTTCTAGTTGCTCTTGGAATCCTTGGATTTATAACGATTCCCTTAAAAGGCGTTGCTAGAATCATCGCAGGAATTGCCTCAGGGGTATTTTACGGTTTTAAATATTTGCTAAACACATGTGATTCTGCAAGATATAAAAGCATGAAAGGATTTGGCATGGCAGCAAGAGGGATTGTACAAGCAACTTTTATTGGGGAAATCCTTATGCTTATCGGTAGCAGAATATATAAACTGGCGCACACTCTTAAAGAAGCTAGGGACCGTACTCCTAACGAAGCTAGAAATCAATCATGAATTTGAGGCTTCCTCCTTGGAAGCCTAAGTCACCATCTTGATGCTTTAGAAAGGCAGCTGGAAGTGTTGTGTTTCCACTGCCATTGGGGAATAACTGCTCCATCTTTTGCATCATCTGGTTTTGGTCAAACCACTCTGACATTTCGTAGCCTAAACTAATGGCTAGCTTATAATCCCCAAGAGCAATCACCTCTTCCCATGTAAAGCCAATAGCGGCTTGAATATTTGCACGTGTTCTAGAAAAGTCTTCGTTCAGCTTGGTTGTAACGCCGTAACTCCCCTCTAATGAAGGTGTAGGAAACGCCCCTTTAAATTTCTCATACACTTTAAATCTTCCATAGAGAAGAGCTCCTGAGATTTGTCCATAAATGCCAAAATTTTGACAAAAATGCCACATCATGTCAGAGCCAGCTCTTACTCCAATCCCCATAAAATCATTTTTCATGGAAAGAGTGCTTGTAATAGAGCCAATAGCAGGGTTATAGCTCGCGTTGTAGGCTTGATCAATAATCGCGCCTCTAAGTCCTAAGTGAGGGCGAATAGCCAAGTCTTGCGCTACGAAATAATCTCTTCCAAGCTCTAAATCGAGAGTGTTTAAATTTACATGTAAGTGAGCTGAAGCATTATTAGAAGCAACGCCTAAAATAAAGCCATCCCAAGCCGGCAAAATAACGCCTTGAGAAGCTCCAATGCTTGCGCTCCCATGCGCTTTATTATTAATGCGTGTGTAATTTAAAAAAAGATCCCAATGGTCATGGTCTCCAAATGTTCCGCCAGCACCTAATCTAAAGCCCGGATTCCAGCTAAAACTTAAGTCCTCTACTGTACTATTCGTATTGGGGTAATTTCCCCCGGCATTTCCTATTCCTGAGGTGATCTTAGAAACAGTTAACCCTTGCACTTTAGTTCCATATTCAAGGCCATCTTCATCAGCCTTCCAATATAAAAATTCCCCTGTTATGAAAAAGCGATCGTTATCATAGTGAGCCGGAACTTTCCCTCCCCAACACTCATGCACAGTTTCCATGCCCAAACAACAGATTTGTTTTTGTATATCATCAATTTTAGAAGCTAAAAGCTGCATTTTTTGATCAGTTTTTAAGCAGTCGCTTCTGATTTGTCCTGCAACAGATTGATCTTTAGGCGGACACGGCCCCTGAGGCGGCTTTTCCCTTCGCGTACATGAAGCTAAAGCCATGAGAATAGAAGTAAGCGCTATAGCCTGATACATGGGCTTTTTGTTCATGTTAGTCCCCTTTTTTCCATGACTAACATGCAGCGCGCTTATATGTCAAAAAATTTATTTAAAAAACGAAAGAAGAAGAAGAAGAGAAGAATTACAGGATGGACAGGATAAGGCAGAATAAACAGGATGAAGAAAGAAGAAGAGGATTTTTTTCTTTCTTTTCTCTGTGCTCTCTGTGATCTCTGTGGTAAAAAAATATGCTAACACGTTAGATGCAATGTTCTGCGATAAATTTTTCACCACAGAGATCACAGAGAGCACAGAGAGAAGAAAGAAATATATATTCCTCTCTTTCTTCATCCTGTATACCCTGCCCCTATCCTGTACATCCTGTAATTCTTCTCCTCTCCTTTCTTTCTTTTTTCTTTTCTTAGAAGAATTTGTGGAAGAGGCGCGAGATGTCATTGTAGGTGACGTAGAGGAAAAAGCCTACCATCAAGATGACAAAGGGGATGATGAGTCTTTCCATTGTTTTTGACTTAAGGGGCTTTTTGGTAAATTTCTCTATAAGAGCAAAGCAAATATGGCCGCCATCTAAAACAGGAATAGGAAGCAGGTTTAAAAAGCCTAGGTTCAAGCTTATCACTGCCATCCAATAAAGAGCGTCTTTAATGCCGTGCGTCCATCCGTAATGCATCACTTGCACAATACCCACAGGGCCTTGCATCCACTTAGGATTTAAAGAGCCTGTAAAAAGAGCAGAAAGAGTGCGCCACGTCTGGTCAAACACATCGCCAAAAAGCGATAAAGGAGAAGGATTATACTGCACTTCTCGATCATGTAGCATAAGTCCGAGCATCAGCCTTTTTTGTCTTTTCTCTAGCATTTTTAGGGCTTGAGCTTGTGTTTCAGGATTTTCTATTTGTTCAATCTGCTGCTTTTCCCCTTCCATTCTCGCCTCTATTTGGGCAAGCTGCGCTTTGGACGCAGGGAATTCATCCATAGCAATAGGCTCTACAGGGTTTAAAAGCACTAGATTCCCTATTTGATTAATAGGAGTAGGAGTTCCAATAGACGCGATCATTTGACGTAAAGCTAGGCTATCAACACCTGCATAAAACTGCTTATCTTCATTTTTCCAAGAGATCCTGTCCCAGCTTTTTTCTCTTTGAACAATCAGCTGAACATGACGCTTCTGGATATTTTTTAAAAATTCAAAAGATGAGGAAATAGCTAATCCATCTACAGCTAAAATCTTATCGCCTTTTTGCAACGTTGCATCAGCGATTTTTTCTTCTGAATTCTCATCAATAAATGTTGTAGGACCTTCTACAACAGCTAAAGCATTTAAGTTATAAGGAATAAAATAAAGCTGCGAAAGTTTTGCATTTAAGCGCGCTTCATGCTGCCAATCGTCAAGCTCAGCTTTTTGGGAGCTTTCAAGTCTTAAATCAGAAGCTTTTAGACGGGATACTAAAGTAGTAAAAATTTTACCTTCACGCTCGATAGTTAAGAGAACTTTAGGCACATTTACAATAGTGCTTAGTTGAGATTCTGAAAAAACGAGCTCTCCATTAGCCCATAAAAGGCGATCGTTATCTTGGATGCCGCTTTTTCTAATAGGGGCGTCTTTTGCTACAAACGCATCGGAATAAATAAGGTAACTTGCAGGGTGTATCACTCCAATTGTCGAAAGGCCAGAAGCTCCAAAGCGAGGATCTGGGTACATATCAAGGGTATAAGTAAAAGCTGTGTTCTTATCCTTCAAGAAATCCGTATTATAGCCTTTGATTTCAAGCTGCTTGCCCCCCATGACAGAATGGGTCATTAAATCGTTAAATCCTGTAAAGGGACGGCTGCCATACCGAGTGATTTCATCTCCAGGGCGTACACCTAAGTCATAAAGTTTTGAATGGGGATCGACATATCCAATAAGATGCGTGTATTCAGCAAAGGGCTTTCCTGTACCGCCTAAAAACCAAATTGCAGAAAAGGCAAGAAAAGCAAAAATAATATTAACAACTGGACCTGCCAATGCCACTTTAATACGAGCCCAAGGACTTTTGCTATAAAAACCTGAAGGAACTTGGTAAGGCTCAAGATCGCCTTGTTTTTCCATTCCGGCAATACGCACATAGCCGCCAAAAGGAAGCCAGCATAAATTCCATTTTACTCCATCACGCTCAAAAGTATAAAAAGGCTTTCCAAATCCAATACCAAATGCCTCTACTTTCATCCCGCATCGTCTTGCAACAAAATAGTGCCCAAGCTCATGAATAAATATAAGAAAGCCAAGCCCAAAAGCTGCGAGCGCAATGTAAAGAATACTCAAAAACATACTATACCCTTTTTAGTCCTTATCCTAAAAGGATATAGGGGTGAGCTGTATTTTGCAAGAGATCAAATAAAGGAGGCTTCCACTCTAGCTTCCCTGTCAACCTCAAGAATTGTATCTAAATTTAAGGTTTTTTCTGGGGTGTGTTTTTCTATGAGATGGCTTAGTTTTTTTCCAATATCTAGCCAAGAAATTTGTTTATTCAAGTAGCGCTCCACAAGCACTTCATTAGCGGCATTGAGAAAACAAGGAGCGCTTCCCCCTAAACGAAGGGATTCATATGCAAGCTCTAGACAAATAAATTTTGTTTTATTAGGCGGCAAAAACTCTAAACGATGGTATTTGGTAAAATCAAAAGGCTCAATAAGGCACGCCTCTCTTTTGGGATAAGTAAGCGCATACTGAACAGGAAGGGCCATATCATTATTTGAAAGCTGAGCCATAATAGAGGCGTCTTTATATTCAATCATACTATGGATAATCGATTGGGGATGGATCACTACCTCAATCTTTTCTAAAGGAATTTTAAATAACCAAAAAGCTTCAATAAGCTCTAGCCCTTTATTCATAAGGGTAGAGGAATCAATTGTGACTTTAGGCCCCATTTTCCAATTGGGATGCTTAAGAGCGTCTTCAATGGTGGTATTTTCTAAATTTTCCACATTTAAAAAGGGGCCGCCAGAAGCTGTTAATATTAAGCGCCTTATATCTTCTTTTCGATTCCCTTGAATGCACTGAAAAAGGGCTGTATGTTCGCTATCGATCGGAATAAGAGTTGTTTGATACTCTTCTACAAGATCCGTGATGTATTTTCCTGCAGAAACAAGGGTTTCTTTATTCGCAAGAGCTACATGTTTTTTATTTTTAATAGCCGCAACTGTAGGAAGAATACCCATAGAGCTCGTAAGAGCGTTTACAACGGTATCAACAGATGCTAGGGAGGCTGCTTCCTCTAAGCCTGCTAACCCAGAAACTACGCGAAATGAGGGCAGCCTTTTTTGAAGCTCTAAAGCTTTATCAGGATCATAAACAGCAATAAGCTCTGGTAAAAACTCTTTTGCTTGGCGCTCTAGCTGATCGATATTCGATTTTGCCGCAAGGGCCTTCACACAAAATTCCTTTGGCAAATGACGCACCACCTTCAAGGTGTGCTCCCCAATAGACCCGGTACTCCCAAGCAACGCTATATTCTTCATCCTACCCCTATAAAAGACAATGAAGAGAGACGATTTTTCTTATTTTCTCTCTCTCTTTCTTCCTCTGTGGTTTCTTCCCTCTGTGGTTAAAAAAAATACAAGTCTTTGAGATCCTTCGTCTTAGCCAAAGATATAAACCACAGAGGTAAGAAAACCACAGAGGAAGAAAGAGAGAGAAAAAATCTCTCTTTGTTTTATTATGCTCTTCTTTTTTTTGCGGCTAGTTTAAGTGTTTTTTTAGCCACGAGGATAAGAGTGTAGCATAAAGTCATAAGAGTTACAACGATTCCTGCAGTAGAGAGGGGGATGTGGTAAAAAGATAAAATATGTCTTGAAAGAGCAACGCCGCAAAGCGAGCAAAAAAGACCTAAGCTGCAAGCTAAAAAGAGGAGTGTTTTCAAATTATTTGTTAAAAGGCGCGCGCTTATTGCCGGAGCAACAAGAAAGCTTAATACCAAAAGCACCCCTACCGCCCTAAAAGCGCCAATAGAGGTCATGGCAACAAGAACCATAATGAGGTAATTAAAAAACTTAGCAGATATTCCTAAACTCGTTGCTAACACAGAATCAAAACTAGTCAGCTGAAATTCTTTAAAAAATACACTAAAAGCAAGCGCATTAATAAGCGTTACAAGTCCAATAAGTTTTAAATCTGTGACATGCAACGCATCCACATTTCCCATAACAGCTTCTATTCCAATGTGGCTACTGCGAGAGAGTGATGTGACAAGTACAACGCCAAAAGCAAATAGAGAGGTGAAAACAAGACCTATGCTTGCATCTTCTTGGAGATGCACTGTGTGCGTTAAAAATTGCGTAAATAGTGTTGTTAAAAAAGCGCTAATTAAAGCTGCAATTAAAAGAATTTCAAAATTAATGGAAAATTCTTCTCCTGCATAAGTAGCCAAGGATCTTGTGATCACAAAAGCAAGCACAATACCGAGGAGAATCGTATGAGAAAGGGAATTTGCAAGCATCGTAATTTTTCTTAAAACTAAAAAGACCCCAAGTAGACCGCAAGAGATAGCAACAAGTGCTAAAACAAATACCTGAACCTCATCAGAGGCAAGATCTGTTAAGGAAAGCTGTCCTGTTAAAAGATAAAAAAGACGAGAAAAGAAAACTGAAAAAAACTGAAAAAAATCTTTATCCCAATAAGGATTTATCGCTGAAAAACCCTCTCTCATAGCTCACCTATCTTTGCAGGAATCGGCTGCTTATGAGGATCTATTTTAGGATCTTTTAAAAGCTCTGTAAGCTCTCTTTCAAGCTCTGGAGTGATAATATGCTCCATCTCTTCTGCATTTCTGTGCACTTTTTCTACTTTTTGTCCAAGATAACTGACTAAATAAACCTCCCAAAGACGATGCAAACGCACAATGCGCGAAGCATACTCAAAACCAAAGGGAGTCAGTTGGTAATTCTTAGAGGGAAGTTTTTCTACCCAACCTTGTCGTACAAGTTTTAGAAGGACAAAAAAAGAAGAAATTCTTGTGATTTTTAAACCATCAAAAATCGCTTGTTTTTTAGCGCCCTCCCCTATCCCCTTTTTCCAGAGCGTCTTTAAAGCATTTTCCACTACACATTTTCTTCTAAATTGAATAATGCGCATAGAACGGCTTAAAAGTCCCGTATGAGGCGCAACTAAAAAAGAGAGAGCACAGATGAAGGCTGCAAAAAGAAGGATCATGGGTCCTGTTGGCAAAGAAAATGTTTTCTCTCCTTCTTTTTGTAAAACTAAAGGAATGAAAAC
>Ga0207097_1044_pt1 | contig 22757 bp, 19 predicted proteins | sample Alteio_BWMinHeat_87_FD_153541 | JGI IMG/M metagenome (GOLD analysis project Ga0207097, IMG submission 153541) | Enriched cells from forest soil in Barre Woods Harvard Forest LTER site, Petersham, Massachusetts, United States -... | ecosystem: Environmental > Terrestrial > Soil > Temperate forest >...
TTAAATAGCCCTTATGAAGCCATTGGAACGGGGCCTCTTTCTTTAAATGAAGGGCAGCTATCAAGGTTTTTAAATGCCATGAGAAAAGAGATCCTGATTCTAGCTAAGAATACCCGCCCTGATGCCGTTGCAGGAAAGCCCAATCTTTTAATTGGTCTTAAAAACGCAGGAGTGGAAAAAGCTATTCTTGAAGGAAGTACTGTTTATTTAGATGTAAAGCAATCTTCTTCTAATGCTCCTTTAGTGTATTCTTTTTCTGAAAAAAGAACGCCTCTTTGGATAAAGCCTGTAGGCAAAGATTCCTCTTCTGTGATGATTGAAGTGGGTGGGGATAGACAAGAGGAAAGGGGAAAGTTTTTAGCAAGGAGCCTTCCTCAAGAAAATTTAGAGGGGAGGCTTGATCTCTCTTCATTTAAAGCTCTTCAAGAAGCAGAGCTTTGCGGCAAGGATAAGTTTCTCGAAATTTATGGGGGAGAGGAATATAAAGACAACATGTCCAAACATAAGCTTCTTTTAAAGGACGAAAAGTGTTTTTATGTTTGCTATGTTTCTCTTGGAGATTATCTTGTTTGGGAAGAAGGGCGGTGGAAGGTTACTTCTTTAAAACTTGCGGCTCAAGGCGCTAGCCTCTCTTATGTAAAGAGTGCTACTCCCGATGCCGTAGAAATGCTTTCTTGGGATGAAGAAGGATTTTATCCTCTTGAGCTAACCTTAGTAAGAAAACAAGCATCTAAACCAAGCAGCAAAATGGAAGAGGTGATAACTTCTATGCGCCTTCGAACCTCTTCTCAGGTTTCTTGCATGGTAGGGAAAAAGCGGATGCTTATTAAGCCGGGAGATTGGCTTTTAAAGACCTCTTTTGGTTGGCATAAGTTAAGACGTCTTTCTGAAATTGAGGATTATTTATCTCATAAACTTATGGGAGAGCTTTTTGTTGTGGACTCCCTTGAAAAAGAACAAGGGAAAATGGTCATAAGAGGGCTTGTTTTTGATGAAAGAAGAGCCCAACCAACACATTGCTCTTTAGTTGTAAGCGATGAGAAAAAAGGCCAAATAAAAACAAAAAAGAAAGCCTCTTTTTTGCAAAATGGTAATAATAAATGAAAAAAATAACATCTTTTTTAAAAATTTCTCTTTTAGCCCTTCTTTTGTCTAGCACCCTATTCTCTCAATCTATTTCCGAAAAAAAGGGAGAGAGTGTTCTCCGAAAAGAAGAGAATCAGGAAACTCCAGAAGTTGTTCTTGAACGTGTAAATGGAGAGCTTTCCTATCTTAGAAAAGAACTTGAAAGTTGCTATAAAAAAAGCTCTGAGTTGTTTTATAAAGACGCCCCAGGAGAGGAGTATCAGGTCCTTCTTGGAGAAATTAATGAAAAAAAGGCTAAAATACTAGATTTAGAAAACAACTGGAGAGATCTTTCTGTTGCTGAAGCCAAAAAGGAAGAAGATGGATACGGCCTTTGGGATCAGGAAGAAACAACTCTAGCTCAGCTTGTTATGGAATATGGGGCAATGGATTACGTGTATGTAGTTCCCCCTGAAATGATTCATTTAAAGCTTAATATCCATTCTGGGATACCTGTTCCAAGAGAATCCTGGGGAGAAGTTCTTGAAATTATTTTGGCCCACAATGGCATTGGGGTAAAAAAAATTAACCCTTATGCGCGGCAGCTCTATATTTTTAAGCAAGATCCTTCTTCTGTTGGCGCTATCGCTTCAAATATGGAAGATCTTCCCTTTATTCCCGATGGGATGCGTATTTTTTATCTTTTATCCCCTCCTCTAGAACAAGTAAAAAGTGTATTTCAATTTTTTGAGCGCTTTGCCGATATTAAACAGACCTTTATCTATCAGATTGGAAGTAAAATCGCTCTTGTTTCTTCTAAAGAAGAGATCATAAAGCTTTTAAATCTTTATAATACCATTTGGGAAGCTTCAAAAGGAAAAGTGTCTCGCGTTGTGCCTGTAACAAAAATGGGCGTTAAAGAGATGGAAAAAATCCTTTCTAGTTTTTTTGGGGAAGCTATTGAAAAGGGAAGAGCGCCTTTTGGAAAACTAGAGCAAGAAGGTCTTTCGATTTTTGCTTTAGGGCAAACAAATGCCCTTATTCTTATCGGGCAGCAAGATGCTGTAGAAAGAGGCGAAAAGATTGTTAAAGAAACAGAGGAGCAGCTTCAAGATCCCTCAGAGATGACTGTTTATATCTATTCTTGCCGCCATAGCGATCCCTCAGATTTGGCCAAAGTTTTAGAGAAGGTTTATAATTCGCTGCTCATTGTTGCCCCTGAATCGCCTAGAGAAACAGATATTTCTTATGCAGCTCAAAGCCCTACAGGAAGAGTTCCTCCTGATGGTTACCCTAATACTCCTCCTCTTGTTGTTTCTCCAACTCCTATTCAACCGGCAGCTTCGTCTCAGATTAAGATTGAAGAGAGTCAATCGGATCACTTTATTCCCGACCCCAAAAGCGGAAACCTTTTAATGGTTGTTAGAAGAGATGCTTTAGCTAAAATTAAAGATCTTTTGCGTAAATTAGACGTCCCTAAAAAGATGGTTCAGATTGAGGTTCTTCTATTTGAAAAGCAGCTTAATTCTGAAAATAGCTTTGGTCTTGATTTCTTAAAGATCGGGGGGAAAAACTCCGTTTCCTATAATGGCTTTAAACAGCACATTAAGGGAGCTGATAGGCATTTTGGTCTTTCTGGATTGCTTGAATTCATGTTTAAGAATAAAAAAAGCAGCCATTTCCCTGCCTACGAGATCATTTACAATTTTTTAATGACCCAAGAAGATATTCAGTTAAATGCAGCCCCTTCTGTAATCACGGTGAATCAGACCCCTGCAATGATTTCGATTGTGGATGAGATTTCCATTAATAATGGGGCCGCCCCAATTGATACGAATAAAGGGATTGCTTTTGAAAAATCTTTTTCTAGAGCGCAGTATGGTATCACGATTGAACTTACTCCCACCATTCACTTGCCGGATCAAGAGGGAGAGGTTTCAGAAGAAAATAAAGGATTTATTACTCTTCAAACAGATATTACTTTTGATACGCCAAAATCTGATCATGATTCTCGCCCTGTTGTAAGCAGAAGGCACATTCAAAATGAGGTGCGCGTTGTAGATGGGCAAACAGTTGTCATTGGGGGCCTTAGAAAAAAGACGATTCAAGATAAAGAAGAAAAAGTTCCTTTCTTAGGGGAAATTCCGGGGATTGGAATGTTTTTTGGAAGTACAAGGCTGATAGATCACAACACAGAGATGTACTTCTTTATTACGCCGACCATTATTTTGGACCCTCAGGAGCAGCTTGATTGTTTCCGCGAAGAAGAACTAAAAAAACGTCCTGGAGATATTCCGGAATTTTTAGAGTGTCTTGTAGAAGCGAGAAAGCAAGAAGAGGGCAGGTTTTTTACCAATAGTTTAAAAGCATTTTTTAAGAAGAACTAAGATGAAAGAAGATATTGAGATTAGCGCTGCTAAGTATGGCCTTAAGGTGGTTAAGAATCTTGTCTCTTCATTTTTTGTTACGGAAAGAATTCAAAAAATACCCTACTCCTTTGCAAAAGAACATATGGTTCTTCCTATTTATGAGGAGGAAGGGAAGCTTTTTGTTGCTATTTCTTCTCCTTTTTCCATGGAAGCTTTAGAGGAAGTGGGATTTATTACGAATCTAGAGATTCAGGAAGTCTTAGCTTCTAGAGAAGAGATTGAAGAGGCAATTGATAGGTGCTACCATCAAAAAGAAGATGCAGCATCTGTTTTAATGCAAACGCTTCAAGATGAGTCTAAAGGCAAAAAGGCTCTCGATTTTGAAGATAGCCACGATCTTTTCGAGCAAAGATCTGATTCTCCGGTTATTCAAATGCTCAATATGATGCTTATGGAAGCTACCATGCAAGGAGCCTCCGATGTCCATTTTGAGCCTTTAGAGCAAGGGATGGAAGTCCGCTACCGGATTGATGGCGTTTTGCAGATGAGACACGCTCCTCCAAAAGAATATCAAGCTCAAATCATTGCGCGTATTAAAGTGATGTCAAAGCTTGATATTGCTGAACATAGGCTTCCCCAAGATGGCCGGATAAAGCTTAGAATGGGAAATCGGGAGATCGATTTTCGTGTAAGTACTGTTCCGACAGTTTTTGGAGAAAGAATTGTTTTAAGAATTTTAGATAAAAGTAATGTCCTTGTTGGTTTAAATAAGTTAGGGATTAGGCAAGAGGTTTTAGACGCTTTTAAAAAGCAGATCTGTTTAAGCGAAGGCATTGTTCTTGTAACAGGTCCCACAGGAAGTGGAAAGACAACGACTTTATATAGCGCCTTATCGGAGATTAATTCCAAAGAGATCAATATCATGACCATTGAAGATCCTGTAGAATATAAGCTGCAGGGAATGGCCCAAATTGGTGTGAATCCTAAAATTCATTTAACCTTTGCAACAGGACTTCGTCATATTTTGCGTCAGGATCCGGATGTCATTATGATTGGGGAAATTCGAGATAAGGAAACTGCTCTAATTGCCATTCAAGCTTCTTTAACAGGGCATCTTGTTTTAAGCACCCTTCACACGAATGATGCTCCCTCAGCCCTTACACGCCTTGTAGATATGGGGATTGAGCAGTATCTTTTGTCATCTTCTGTAGTAGGCGTTTTAGCTCAAAGGCTTGTAAGAAAAATTTGTGCGTTTTGTAAAGAATCTTATACCCCTACAGATAAAGAACTCTTAGAGCTTTCTCTTAAAAGAGAAGATTTAGAGGGAGGGGCGCTTTTTAAAGGTAAAGGATGTGAGCAATGTTTTCATACAGGCTATAAAGGCAGGTGTGGGATTTATGAGCTTATGCCCGTTGGCGCATTGATTAAAAGACAAATTGTGCAAAGCGCAGATGCTGCTATGCTTCGTAAGGTGGCTATTGAATCAGGGATGATCACTCTTCGTCAAGAAGGCGGCCTTCTTGTTAAAAAAGGGCTTACGACTACCAAAGAAGTCTTGAGGGTTTCAAGAGGATGCGATGAGGAGTAACTAAATGCCATTATTTAAGTACAAAGGTTTCGAAGGAGGCGGTAAGCGCGTAGCAGGGGTTATTGATGCTGACTCTTATGTAATGGCTAAGGAAAAACTCCATAGACAAGAGTTTTTAATCACTTCTATTTCTTCTTTTGAAAAAAAAGATAAGGAAGTGTTTTTAGATCATGCTCTTTTGCTCTCTTTTACAAGAGAACTCTCCCAGCTTTTGCATGCGGGCTTACCTCTTTATGAGAGCCTTTTAACCATTGAAGAAAAATATAGAAAGCATGAGGCCCATCCTTTATTTCTCGATCTTTGCGATCGCTTAAAAGGGGGATCTTGCCTTTCTTTGGCGCTTGGGCGCTACCCTAAAACTTTTGATAGAATTTATCTTTCCATGATTCAAGCAGGAGAGCTTAGCGGCTCCCTTTCCCATTCCTTAGAGGAGCTTACAGGTCTTATTACAAGGGCACAAAAACTTAAAAAGCAGCTTGTTTCTGCTTTAGCTTATCCCGCATTTCTTGGCAGCTTCTGCTTTATCGTCGTTCTCTCTCTTCTGATTTTTGTTATTCCTTCTATGCAAGAGCTTTTTGAAGGAAGACAGCTTCATCCCATGACGTACTGTGTTTTAGCAGCAAGTCATTTTATCACAGAGTATGGAGCTCTTCTTTTTGCCTTCTTTATTATTTTAGGGGTTTTGGGATTTTTGTTTTTTAGAGATAAAAGAGGCAAAATCCTCTTCCAAAAAACGTTAATTAATTTTCCTTTATTTAAGACCCTTTTTATTCAGGCAGCAATTATTCGCTTTTGTAGGTCAGCCTCAGTGCTTCTTAATCATGGGGTGCCTCTTACAGAAACGCTAGCAGTCTCTAGAAAGCTCATGAAGAATGCCCTTTTAGAGCAAGCTGTAGAGGTTGCGGAAAAAGGGATTGCAGAAGGTAAAAAATTAAGTGCAGGACTCCAAAAATCCGTTCATATTCCCTCTTTAGTCATTCGCATGCTCTCCCTTGCCGAAGAAACGGGAAAAACTTCTGATATGCTTGAGAGCCTTGCCAATATTTACGATGAAAATTTGGAGAAAGACCTTTCTCGATTAACCGGGATTCTTCAGCCCGCTTTACTTATTCTTTTAGGAGCCGTTGTAGGAATTGTAGTCCTTTCGATACTACTCCCTCTTACTGACGTAAGCTCTTTAGTTTCAACATAAAATTTAAGGTACATATGAAAAAAATGAAAAAACGCCCCATCACACTTCTTGAGATCATGATCGTGATCTTTTTGATTGGTCTTATTGGAGGCGTTGTAGGGTACAATATGAAAGGAAGCCTTGATGAAGGCAGAGCCTTTAAAACAGAGCAAGCCTCTTTGCGCGTAAGAGAAATTCTTCTTCTAGAAGTCGCTAATGGCGCAGAACTTGATCAGGTTGTTGGAGATTCTTTTTCGTGTCTTAAGAATTCAGGACTTTGTGAAAATCCTGATAAGCTTTTAAAAGATGGATGGAACCAGCCTTTTGTTATTAAGAAAAAAGGAAATCACGATATTTCGGTTGTCTCTCAAAAACTCAAAGATTATAGAGCTAAAAAAAATAAAGGCAGAGGTGTTCAAGAGCAAGTGGATGATGATGCAGAAGATTAAGAGAGGATTTACTCTTTTAGAGCTTATTGTTTGCATCACCATTTTAGGTCTTGTGGCATCTTCTCTTGCATGGAATTTAAAAGGCCTTTTAGATAGGTCTCGCTTAGAACATGCCAATTCTAAATTCCGCCTCAATGTAGAGGAGCTTAAAATGGTAAGCCTTACGCATCAAGCAGATTCAGGAATGGAGTTTTTCTTTAAGGAAGGCTCTCTTTATTATAAAAATTATACAGAAGCTCCTATTAAAGGCCTTAGTACAGCAGACCACTTAATGGGGAAAAATTATGAGCTCCTTCTAAATGATAAAGTCATTTCGGGATGTAAACTCACTATTTTTTCTGATGGAAGAATAGATCCGCAAGGGGTTTTAAAAATTGTACCCAAAGGAGCCTTGACAAATAAATAATTCATAGCCTACCTTCCAAAATATAGGCTATGGAGGCTTGAAATGTCAGATGTTATATGGTTAGCTACAGTGTTTGGTCCTTTGCTTTTTATTACAGGGCTTTGGATGCTTATGTTCACAGGTAATGTAATAAAAATTGTTGCTTCTGTTAAAGATTCGCTTGCAGCTTTATGGCTTATGGGCTTTCTCAATTTGCTTTTTGGTTTAGGAATAGTGAGCTTATACAATAGATGGACCTTTAGCAGCCTTGTATTTGTGACTATTTTAGGATGGGTTTATATCATCCGAGGCTTAGCTGCTTTATTTGTTCCTAAGTTGATTATGTTCTCTAAAATTAAAAACCCTCGTGTAGTCAAGATGATAGGATTGATTCCTTTAATCTGGGGTGTGATCCTTTGTTACGTTGCATTTTTTAGATAGTTTTTAAGCCTTGGGTCACCTAAGGCTTAAAATAAACTTATAGCTAAAGGAGTGTGAGATGAACCAAGAGATTGTTTTTATTTTCTCGAGAGAATTACCATTTCTCGAATCCTCCCTTTACGAAACCCCCTTCATCGTCTACGACGAGCTCCTCTGAAAGAACAGAGAGAGTTTCTTTCTTTCTTCCTCTGTGGTTTTTTGTCTCTGTGGTTTTATCTTTGGCTAAGTCGTTTGACTACTCGGCTTAGTCAAAGATAAACCACAGAGACAAGAAACCACAGAGGAAGAAAGAGAAGAAAAAAGCTCTATGTTGGTTTTTTTTATTTTTCGTTGTGTTTTTTGAAGTAGAAGAAGAGGATGCAGGCGGTGATGAAGATGAGCACTGTTAGGATGTCATCAATTTTAAGCTCAATGTTTGCGAGCATGCTTAAGAAATAATTGCCGAAGAAGTAGCCAATGGAAAGAAATAAGGAAGCCCAAAGAAAGGCTCCTGTATAAGCATAAAGGGCAAAACGTCTGTATTCAAGAGCTGTAATTCCTGCAAAGATCCCCGTAAAATGACGCACCCCGGGGATAAAATACCCAAAAAAGAGGGACCATGTCCCATATTTTTCTACCCAGGCGTGGGCTTTATCGCGCTGTTTTTTTGTAATTCCTAGCCATTTAGAGCATTTATCTAAAAAATAATTTCCAGCTATTTTCCCTAAAAAATAACTTAAACTTATGCCGCACATACTCCCCAAATACGCTGCTAAAAGGGTCCAACCCATAACGAGGTGTCCTTTGCGTATAAGGGTGCCTGCGATGACCATAAGCGTTTCTTCGGGCACAGGAAGGGCCAAAATCCCTAAAACAAGAAGGCAAAATAAGGCAATACCCCCATAGTGCAGGAGCCAAAAGGAAAGGGTCTCATTGTTAAGTAAACTGTCCATTATTTTACTTTAACTTTTTAGCTACTTGTCCAAAAGGCTAATTTATTATAATCTGACCAAAAACATTTTTTCAGGGGTGATTATGAAAAAAATTAAAAAAATAAGTTTTCTTTTGTTGTTGTCTTATTCTTGCTTAGCTAATGGCTTTGCAGCCGAAGGCGCGTCTCTGCCTCTTAAACAAAAACTTCCTCATTGGCGTCCAAAAATTGTTGAGCATCATCCTGATGGCTCTCCACAAAAAGTTGTTTATTATGAAACTTCTTCCGATAAAGAAGTGGCTGTAAAACAACTTCGTTTTTTCCCGACAGGAAAAGTTCAAGAGGAAACCGATTTAATAGAACTAGCTGCCGATGCCGCAGCTGTTCCTCATGGAACAAGTGTGGCTTTTTACCAAGATGGGAAAGCTGAGAAAGTAGGTTTTTATAAAGAAGGACTTTTAGAGGGAGTAAATTTTTACTATCCTAATGGAAATTTAAAAGCTGTATGCGGTTTTTCTGAAGGGAAAAGAAATGGAAAAACAACTGTCTATTACGAAGATGGCACAAAATTAGAAGAGATCGTTTATAAAGACGACAAAGTTATAGGAGAGCATCTTCGTTTTTATCCTAAAGAACTAAAGGCTTCTGTTCTTCCTTATGAAAATGGGCAGCCTCATGGTGTTGCTTTTGAGTGGTATGAAAGTGGAGCTTTAAAAGCTACAGCGCGTTATGTGGAAGGAAAATTACACAGCGATGGAAAACACTCAGCTTTAACTTCTTATTATGAAGATCAAACTGTTAGAGAAATTCAGGACTATAAAAACGGAGAGCCCATTGGAACGCATACTCTCTATCATCCAAATGGAAAAGTGAGCGCCAAGGTGACTTTTAAAGAGGGCAAGCGCCATGGGAAAGAACTGTTTTATTCAGCAGAAGGATCTCTTCTAGGGGAAGGGATGTATGAGCAGGGTAAAAAAGTGGGCAATCATTATAGAAAACATTTAAATGGCAAAGATGCCTTTATTGCTCAGTTTGATGCTAAGGGAAATCTTTTAAAACCTATTGCGGAATTCAACGATGAAGGGCAAAAAGTTCTTGAGTATTCCATAAAAGATGATATGCGCGAAGGCAACTATTTTGAGTGGTATAGCGACGGGAAGGCTAAAGTAGAATACCATTTTGCGAAAAATATGCTTGATGGCGAGCAAAAGGAATACTTTCCTAATGGACAATTAAAAGTGCATGCATTTTTCAAAGAAGGCAAAAAAGAAGGTCCTTATGAAGAATGGCATGATAATGGAAAATTTGCCATAAAGACATCCTTTAAAGCCGATAAGAAAATAGGCAAATCAGAAGAGTGGTATGCGTCTGGAAAAGATAAAATTACAGAATTTTTTAAAGATGATGAAGTGCGCGATCAAGAGAGAAAAGAGTGGTATGACAATGGCTCTTTAAATTTTGTTGGCAATTTCAAAGAGGGCAAAAAAGAAGGATGGCATAGACATTGGGATGAAAATTCCATTCTTCTTTATGAAGTATTTTACGAAGCTGATGCTCCTCATGGTCTTGCTAAAGTTTGGTATGGCAAGGGAAGACTTAAAGAAGAAGTTCCTTTTTCTCATGGTAAAAAAGAGGGAAGGGAAGTTGAGTATTTTCCAAACGGAGCTCAAAAATCTACAGCGATGTATAAAGAAGGCCTTGTAGAAGGAGAGATCAAAGGGTGGTATGAAGATGGAAGCCCTTTATTTGTAAAAAGATTTGTCAAGGGACAGCCCGTTGGAGAACAAGTGGAATATCATCCTTCTGAGAAAGGAGATAAAAAAGTTCTAAAAGTGGCTAGACAAGTTTTTTATAATAACGATAGTAAAATGGAAGGGGAGCAAAAAACGTATTATGCTCATGGCACTATCCAATCAATTATCACTTATAAAGACGGTTTTCTTGAAGGACGAAAAGCTCTTTGGGATGATAAGGGCAACCTTATGGAAGAAGCCTTTTACGAAAAAGACATGCTTTCTGGAAGGTTTTTCCAAAGAACACCTGAGGGAAGAGAATTTGTATTCCATTACAAAAACAACAAAAGAGAAGGTTTGCATGAAGCTTATCTTCCCCTTCATGAAGTTTTTGGAAAAGTTAAATGCTTAGAAGTTTCTTTTGTTAATGATAAGATTGAAGGGATGGCTACAGAATATGACGAGGCAGGAAATAAACTTGCAATAACTCCCTACAAAGATGGAGTGAAAGAAGGAGAGGCTGTTATCTTTGACCATAAGGGCGCAACTGTAATGAAAGTTCAGTTCCATAATGACAAAAAAGATGGACTTTCAACACAGTATTTCCCAGATGGAAAAATTTTCAAAGAAATTTCCTATGTCAATGATTTGAAAGAGGGAGCAGAGAAAACATATCATATTAATGGAACGCTTGGAGCCATTGCCCATTACAAGTCAGATAAACTTGATGGCGTTTCTGAAGAGAGAACAGCTGAAGGCATTCTTGTTTTTGAAGCAGAATATAAAAATGGTATGCGTCATGGTAGGGTTAACAAATACTATGACAATGGTCTTCCTAAAGTTTTACAAACATTTGTAAATGATGAGCTCACAGGAACTAAAAAAACCTTCGATGAGAAAGGCAATATTGCCGAAGTCAAATACGAAAACGGTAAAAAACTCGGCTAATATTTCCCTTAGCCCATAAACTAAAAGAGAAAACAAAGAGGATAATTTTTTTCTCTCTCTTTCTTCCTCTGTGGTTTCTTGTCTCTGTGGTTAAAAAAAATGCAAGTCTTTGAGTACTCAAGTGTTAGCCAAAGATTTAACCACAGAGGGAAGAAACCACAGAGGAAGAAAAGGGGAAGAGAGGAAATTTAGTCCTCTTTGTTTTCTCTTTTAGGTTTATGCGTATGCCCTGCAAGGGCGGCATAAAATTGCAAGCTTATGCCGACCTTGCAGGGCATGCGCATAAACCTAAGTCTGTTTTGGCTTTTATTGACGCAAAGACGCAAAGGCGCGAAGAAAGCGCAAAGGTCAAGCATCTCGACTTTGGTCGAGATGCTTGACTATTGTTTTAAGGAAATGCAGAGAAAAACAATCTCTAATGAAGTAACATGTTTGAGCAATTTCTCTGATTCTCCTTTAAATACAACAGTGAAAACAAAAAGATTTTTAAGAATGCTTTTGCATTCTTAAAAATCTTTTTGTTTTCACCTTTGCGACTTCTTCCTTTGCGTCTTTGCGTCAATAAAGGCTTAAATAGACTTAGGTTTATGCGTATGCCCTTGCAGGGCTCAACTATTTTTTTATCTCTACCCAGGCCTCTCGCTACGCTTCGACCTGGACAACATGTCGGCTCTTTGAGCCTAAGAAAGTCGTAAAAAGTGGAACATCGAGTTTTAGGTTTTTGAGTACAAGTCTATGTCCATTTGGGCGTTTAACCAAAAATCAGGTGTTGTTTTAAGGAAAGCCGCAAGCTTGTTAGCTATTTCAGGAGTAACCCCTGTTTTTCCATTAATAATTTGATTGATTGCTTTGTAATCGCAACCAAGGTGTTCTGCAAGTTTTTGTGGAGATATTTCTAGAGGCTTTAAAAATTCCTCATTTAAAATTTCTCCTGGGGATGTAGGTTTTCTTTTCATAATATGAGTCCGTGGGATTTTTTTAGGGTGAGGATTTTGTTGAGGGAGTGGTTTAGTCTTTCTTCTGTGATGCGGCCGGTTTGTACTGCGTCTACGAGGGCTTTGTGTATGGCTATTATGTCTTTGGAGGTGAGCTCAAATCCTGTTTTGCTTCCGTTTAAGATTTTGCCGCCAAGGAGGAGGATGTCAGAGCCGGCTTCAAAAGCAAGAAGGGCTGCAAGGGTCGGGGATCCTGTTTTTTTTAATACGCCTTCCATATTTAATGAATCGGAGATGATAATTCCTTTGTAATCAGAGAGGAATTCTTTAAGGATTTTGGAAGAGAGAGTTACACAATTTTCTTCGTCTAAAGAAGGGATTAAAACATGGCCTGTCATGATCATGTCAGCTTCATCCCCTAGTTCCTTAAAGGGAAGAAGCTCTGATTCTTCAAGCTTATTTAAAATGGGTAAATCTTCATGGGGATCAAGAGTTACTTTCCCCATTCCCGGAAAATGTTTTAAACAGCAAATCATGTGTTCTTGTCTGTAGCCATGAAGAGCTCTTTTTGCAAACTCTATGACTTTTTCGGAGGTATCTCCAAAGGAGCGGTTATTAGGAAGTGCATGGATGTCTACAACCGGAGCAAAGTTTACATTAATGCCTACTGCAAGCATTTCCTTTGCCATAGTTCTTGCAGCTTCTTCTGCAAGAGCTGGATTATTTGTCTCTCCTATTTGTTTATTTCCGGGAAATGTTGTAAAGCCTTGACTTAACCTTGTGACATTGCCCCCTTCTTGGTCTATTGCAATAAAAAGCGGGTATTTGGCATGCGCTTGGAGGCTACGGCTTAGGGCTTCCACTTGGGCAGGACTTTCAAGACCATTTGCCCAATTGTAGTAAATAAAGCCTCCCACATGAGCTTTATGAATAAGCTCAAGAGCTTCTTCATTGAAAGCCTTTCCATTAAAATGCACGATAAGGAGCTGCCCTACTTTTTCTTCAAGAGTCATTGAAAAAAGAGGAGTGAAAGCAATAAGAGCTAGATATAGAAGGGATGATTTATTTGACACTTGTTCCTCCAAAATGGTATATATTCAATTTTTGTAGGGGTTTTTATGAAGAGAATTTTCTTTTTGCCTATTGTAATCGTTCTTGGCATTTTAGCCTTTTTTTTCTTTTATGAGAGCGATAAGGGAATGTATTTATGCAATCACGAGTATGCGCTTTGTACCTCTGCTCTATGTGTGCCAGATCCAAACCATCCTGATCAAGCGATTTGTTTTTGTGATGTAGAAGAAGGCTCTAGTATGTCTACAACACCTTGCAATATGCTTATGCCGAGCGCAGATGCTCATGGGGTGCGCACTCTTTACTCAACCTATTCTTCTAAGCAATTTGCAGAAGGGAAAAAAGGCATGAAATGCCCAAGCGGGACGCCTTGGACGTGGTGTCTTAATAAGCGCTGCACCGTAGATCCTTTTGATTCTAAAAAAGCCATTTGTGTTTGCGATATTATGCGTACAGGAGAATGGACAACGCTTGGAGGTAATTGTGATACCACTACTTGTAAAACCGGTTACTATTCAGGCGCTTCTGTTAAAGATGCAGAGCAAGGAAATGCTTTTTTGATGAAAAAATTAAAAATTGCTAAATCTCCTTTAAATTGGTGTGAGGCTAAGAGTTTATGAAACGCTTAGGAATCCCTTTTTTAGGAGTGATTGCTTTAATTTTGCTATTTTTAAAGATGCCTGAAACTCCAGATATTTTAGATCTCTTTAAGTGCAAAACATGTTCGTTAAGAGATCCTTATTTACCTCTTATTGGAGCAGCCTATTTTTCACTCCTTATCTTTATCTCTCTTCTTTTTCCTTCTTTTCCAAAAAAGCCTCTTGCCAAAGGAGGCCTTGTAGGATCTATCATCTTAGGCTTGGGGTTAACGTATCTTAGTTTCCCAAGAATATGTGTTATATGTTTGATAGCGCACTTATGTAATATCTTCATTTGGCTTATTTGGGTAATTGCTCCTGTGGGTAAAAAAAACTCAGGGGGTAGTGTTAGAGAAAAATTCTTACTTCTTTTTATTGCGCCTATTTGTGTTGTTTCTCTTTTTGCAGCGCTCAATCTTACCTTTATGGCTTATAGTCCAGCCGATCAGAGGGTAACAGATTTAAACATAGGAGACCCCGTCCCTCCTATTAATGAGATCCTCCTGCAAGGAGCCCTTATTAATTTTGTCTCTTCGAATTGTCCTTATTGCGAGCGGCAGCTTCCTATTCTCAATGAAGTTGCTAAAGAATTAAAAGTGATTGGAGTGACTCCTTCCTTAACCCAAGAGATGCGGGAAAAATTTCCTAATATCGAATGGATAGAAGATAAAGACAGCAAGTTGCGCTCTAGCTTTACCGTAAGAGGCTTTCCCACCTTATTCATCATAGATGCAAGGGGAAAAATCAAAGAAGTCATCCCAGGCCTACCCCAAAACCTAAAAACTCACCTCCTCGAGCAAAAACAAAGAGAATAATTTTTCTCTCTCTTTTTCTTCCTCTGTGGTTTCTTGTCTCTGTGGTTTATCTTTGGCTAAGTCGTTTGACTACTCGGCTTAGCCAAAGATAAAACCACAGAGACAAGAAACCACAGAGGGGGGAAAGAGAGAAAAAAAGTTCTCTTTGTTATTCTTTGTTATTCTTTGGTTTTGTATTGGTGGAGGAGGGAGTGGCTGAATCTGCGGGTGTTTTTGAGGGTGAGGTTTTTAAGATTGAAGGGGTTTTCTTCAAAAGCTGAGGGGCTAGCTTCTTCGATAAAGAGAGTGCCCTCTTTGGCAAGAAGATTATTTTCATCGATGAAGGTAACAATGCCTGGCAAGATGCGCCCCGCTATATCATAAGGGGGGTCAATGTAGATGATGTTAAACTGCTTTCCTTGGGCTGCAAGCCCTTTTAAGGAAAGAGGCACATCTTTCATGAGGACAGTTGTTTGGGTCTCTATTTGGAGGCTAGAAATGTTTTCTTTGATGCTTCTTATAGCGTTTAGATCTTTCTCAACAAAGGTCGCATGCGTAGCCCCTCTACTTATAGCTTCTAGCCCCATAGCGCCGCTTCCTGCAAAGAGATCTAAAAAATAAGCTCCGTCTACTTCTCTTCTGCAGATATCAAATACAGCTTTTCGAAGAATCCCTGAAGTAGGACGCGTTTTATCGCCTTTAGGGGTCTGAATTTTACGCCCTTTAAAGGTGCCTGCAATAATGTTGATCATTTGCTATATTTTTGGGCTTTGTCTAAATAGGAAGAGTCTTGTTTTTCTAAAAAGAGTTCGTAGCATTTTTGGGCATAGATATTAGACCAAAGAGCTTTATGGAAATTCTCTGCTTTTTTGGCTTTTGAGAAGCTAATTGTTTTTTCAATATTTACAAATTCATTTCCGTGTTTTGCTTGGATAAGAACGGTAAAATCTGTAAGAGAATCAATTGTTCCTGCAATTACATAAGGAGAGTTAGCATGTATATTAGTTCTTTTAGAAGAGGAGGGGTAAAAAAGAACTTTGGCATTTTCATCTGATGTTACTGAAGAGATTCTCACATTTGTTGCAATAGGAGAGCGAAGATCTAATACCATTTTAGCTAATTTTCTTGGGAAAGAGGCGTTTGTATCTACCTGAAGGAAATTTCCTTTATTTAGCGAACTTATTAGAGAAAGAAGGGGCTTGTTATTATTAATTCCAACCGAAGCTGTATAAAGAGAGAGATTCTTCGTATGATTTGCAAAACAGCTCGCAAGGATTTTTTGTTGTCTTTCCGGCTTTATGGAAACTGTTCCATCAGAGAGTAAAATGGCTGTATGGATTCCCTCATTAGCAGCAATTTCCGGTAATAGTTTTTCAAGATTTGTGCAAAGATCTGTTTTGAAAAAGCTTCTTTTGGCGTCTTCTTTATTTAAAAATTGCTCCACTTCTTCTAGAGATTTTTTAGAAAAAACGGCGTTTTCCTCTTTAAATTTTACAAGCTTTTGATCGAAGAGATACACATTAAAGCTATCTCCTTCGTTTAAAGAGGTAAGGGCTTTAAGAACGCCCCTTTTATAGGCAGCAAAGCGGTGTTTTTCAATGGAGGGTGACCTATCGAGAAGGAAGTGGAAGTTCTGCTTTAATTTTTGATCAGTAAGGTCGTTTGTAGGCTCTAAGGTAAGGAAAAAAACGTAGTGGCGATGTTGCTGATCGGGAAACACATGAAGATCTACTTTAAATTGATCGCTCCAAGACTTTCCTAAAGGTCCTTCAGGGAGCTGATAGTGCGCTACATTAGGAAGGATATTTTCAAGGGGACTTTGCTTGGGTAAAATATTTAAAGAAAGAGGGGATTCTTTCGAAAGAATAAGAGCGTGGTTTCTTTCTACTTGTTCTTTTAGAACGATATTTTGTTTGGCGGACTTTTTAGATGGGTCTACTGTGATATCTGTTATGCTCGTCTGCAAGCTAATGTCTTCTGCAGCTTCGTGAGCAGGCTCTTCTATTACAAGGGAGATCATTTTATTTAAAGAGTCATCGATTTGCTCAGGAAAAGAAGATTTAAGCGTTAGCATATCTAGAAAATTTGTAGGAGAAGCTTCATCTTCCTCTGAAAATAAGGGAAGATCAACGGGGGTGTTTTCATAGGAAATCATTTCAGATTTAGCTTCTTTTAGACTCTCTATTAAGATAGGCGTGCTTTTGTAGGTTGAAGCCTCAGATAAGGTTAATTCTTCATTATAAGCAAATTCTGTATGGATAAGATCTTCTTCTTTAGGTTGCATGGCTACTTCTTCTAGAAAGGAAGCATTTCCATCCATTCCTTTATTTAAAGAAGGTGCGACTACAATATGATTTAAGGCTTCTTCTAAATAGAGAGTTTTTTCAAGATTCTCTAAATTTTCAGAATGAAATGTCATGGGATGGGAAAAGCCTGATTTAAAAAAGAGTTTTAAGGGGCCTTTTAAAAAAAAGGGATTTTCATAAATCACAAGCAAAGCCATTAAATGAATCCCGACGGATGCTATTAAGCATCCAGTGAGGAGTCTTTTATGTTTTTGCTCAGGAAATAAAACAGCTTTAATCATTTAAGCGCTTCCATACTTTTTTCAATACGTGTTTTAAGCTCGAAGCTAAGAGAATCTTGTCCTAATAATCCTTCTAACTGAGCTAAAGCTTGCTCTTGGAGTTCCTTCGCGTACTCTTCTTTGCCTGCTTGTTTACCAAGAAGCGCCTCATTTCTTAAAATTTCAGCTTCAATAAAGCGCATATAATTTTTTACAAGGAGCTCTTTTTGTGGGTATTGCTCTTTTATAGAATAGTAATCTTTCACAAAAGGATTTTCTTCTGAAGAGAAATCTTCTCTAATCTTTTTAAGCTCTCCAAGGTAATTTTCTACTTGGGATTCTGTTACTGAGGCAACAATTCCTGCGTAGTCTAAAGCAGCTTCTACATGAAGAGGTTCAGAGGAAAGATTTTTGGCTAATTCGATATTTTTTAAGATATGCAAAACTTCTTTGTAATCTAAATCGGCTTCATTTTTTTTAGCATCTTCTAAAAGAGCATACTTCACTCTTGCTTTTTGTAGAAGAGCTGCCTGAGAAATAAAGGAAGCCCCAATTTTTAAATCTGCAAGAGATTCGTAAAGAGGAAGGGCATTTTTTAAATCTTTATGTGTTTCATAAGCTTTAGCAAGTTCAAAAAGTGTTTGCCTTTGATATTTCCAGCCATCTTCTACTGCAGATTTTTGAAGTTCATTTAACTTGGTTAAAAGAGAGATTTGCTTTTCAATTTGTCCGGATTTTTGATAAAGGGTGGCAAGTTTTAAAGCCTCTGTTTCTGTAAGAGGAGAAATGCTTGAAAGCAGATGTTCAAAGTGCTCTATAGCGCGAAGCGTTATGGCCTCAGAAGGATCACTTTTTGTTTTTCCATAGTAGAAATTAGCAAGCCAAAGGCGATTTTCCGGTTTTATAGGAGAGAGAAGGCTTACTGCATGTAAATGTTTTGCTCCTAACTCTAAAAACTTAGGCTCATTTAATGAGACATAAGCATTAAAAAGTTGAAGGCGTAGGCTAATATGGCCTACAACATCAGGTTTTAGCTCTAATGCTTTTTCTGCTTCTTGAATAAAGAGATCAATCTTCCCTTCATTTTTCTTTTTGCACATGGCCATAAGAAGGTGTGCTTCTGCTACATTTTCAAATTCAGGAAATGCTTGGAAACAGTTTTCTAATTTGCTTTCAGCTTGGGAGAAGTTTTTAAGTTCGTATAAAATTTTAGCCTGAACAAAGCTATAGTCTTTTTGTTCGTTTTCATTTAATACATCTTTTTGGCTAAGAACCCATTCAAGATCGCTTGCAAAATTTTCTTTTTTCTGAGCATTGGGTTGTTTTGATTCTTGAATAGAGCAATAAAGAAATTGTCTAAAGGCAGCTTTTGTATGCTCACTTGTAGATTGCTCTTTTAAATAAGAGATAAAAGTTTCTCTACTCTCTTCCCATTCTTTATTTTCAAAAAGCAGATTTGCTAAGTTGTAGGTTGCCATCTCCTTTTCTTCCGCATTTGGAAAGCGAGAAAGAAGCTCTTTTAAGGCCTCTTTTGCTCTTTGTTTTTCATTAGAGGAAGATAAGATTTCTGCGTGGTTCATAAGAACTTTTGCAAAAACTTCATCTTGCTCATAATGCGTGCGAAGTAAGCTAAGTGCTCCATCAAAAAGAGGTAGATTGTTTTCTTTTTCTGCGCAGTTAACAAGAGAAAGAAGCGCTGTTTTTAAGGAAGGACTCTCTTCTTTTTGACTACTTGCAAAGGCAAATAAATAAGGGGCTGCATTTTTAAAATCCTCTGCTTCATAGTAGCTCCAGCCAATAAACCACTCGGCTAAAGGTTTTTGCTCTTCTGCTATAAGAGGAAGGATCTCTTCTTTAACTTCTAAAATTCTTGTATATTCTTTTTCATCAAAAAGCAGAGTGAGGAAATTGTAAGAGGCGGCGGCAGATTTTTTCCCTTTTAAAGTGCTGATTTTAGCAAATGTATTTGCTGCTTGCTCTTTGCTATATTTTAATTCTAGCGTTGCAGCAATGAACAATAGGTCTTCTTGCTTACTTGGAAATTTTTCTGCAAGTTTTATATAAGCTTCAGCTGCCCGCTTTGGCTCCTCTAGAATTGTATAAAGTTCTGCTAGAGGATAAAGAGAAGCATCTTCATATTTTGTGTTTTCAAGCTTTTGGTATAAAGCTACAGCTTCTTTTGCAAACACCTCTTTTACTTCTGCTTTTTTTGCTAGAGAGTAAAACGATTCTGCACATAAAAATTGGAGCCGATTTTCTGTATTTTTATCTAGGTTTTTAGAGATTAAAAACAAAGATCCATTTGTGCTTACAGCTTCATATTCTTTAAGTTCAAATAAAGCCCGTATTTCATTTAAAAAGCAGCGCTCTTTGTATTCTGTTTTGGCAATTTCTTTGTAGGCACTAAGCGCTTCTGCGTAATTTTTTTCTTGGAAATATAAATCTCCTAGCATAGCAAAAAGGGAGTCTTTAACGGCATTTTGGGGAAATACCCTTAAGAAGCTTAAAATTTCTTTTTTTGCTTCATTATAGCGTCTTTCTTTCCAATAGGAGGAGATTCTTCTAAGATATAATGTTTCCTCTAGGCTTACTGCATAAACAGCCCCTTGCCCTTTTTCTTCTACTTGAGATTGTTTGGTTTCTACTTTTAGTAGGTCTTCTTTGTCTATAAATTCCCCAGCTATTTGATTCTCCTTAAATCCTTTTTCGTGAATGATGAAAGAGGAAAACGCATTTGTATTCATGGCTTGCATGGCCACAATACATGCAAAGGAAATCTTGGTATACTTTGACATAAGAAAACTCCGTGTAGAAAATCTTGCAATTTTTTTTGATTATACGCACCATCTATTATTTCGCAAAAGAAACAATTAAAAAGGCGCCTTATGGGAATACAGTTTATTTTTATCGCATCTATTTTTGTTGCAGCATCTAATTTATGTTTTAGAAAAAGCATTGACCAGGGCGGCACTTCGAAAGCTTATTTAATGATACAGCTTTTTCTTACATTTCTTGTAGCCATCCTTCTAAATCCTGTGCGCACAGGCAATTATGAATGGAGTAATTGCATGGGAGCTTTTGGTCTTTCTGGCGGGATTGTATTAGGTATCATGATGGCAATTTTGGGAAAAGCGCTTGAGTCTGGCCCTGCAGGCCTCACCTTTGCTATTCTTAATTCCTCAACTGTAATGCCTATGATTATAATGGTTCTTCTTTTTGGAAGCGCCTTTGGCTATGTTTATACAACCTCTAATGGGGTAGGTTCTTTTTTGGTTGTTGTAGGCCTTTTTTTAGCAGCTGCAGAAACGTTAAAATCCAAAAAAATGGCCAAGTGGGTGCTTTTTGCTTTTGGAGCCTTTATTCTTCATGTGATTTTTCTTGTATTTATGCAGTGGCGCGCACTTTTTATAAATTTCCCCGGAGAAAACGGACTTCTTATTTCTTTTGCTACAGAAGATATGGTTAATGAATGGTTTATGCCTATGGTGTTTTTAGCTGCAACATGTATTCAATCAGTTATTTATATCACCTCTCTTAAGCGCCTTCCCAATCGATTTGAGGTGATGTATGGGATTTTAGGAGGAATAGCTAATGGCATTGGAACCTTCTTTCTTATTCGTGCTACAGAGGTTTCTACCTCTTTTGAGCACGCCATCATATTCCCCCTCTTTTCTGTAACCATCATCCTTTGCTGTAATCTTTGGGGCAAATGGCTTTACAAAGAAAAGATCAACTGGAAAGCCAATGCCTTCTGCGTTTTAGGCCTCCTCATCGGCACCCTAAACTGGAAAGTCCTCCTCGGCTAAGCATTGTGGAACCACAGAGGTGTATTTAGTTAATGGTAAGGTAGTCGTAGAGATCTTTTTGGTTAATTACGAGGCAGGTTTTATAAAGCTCGCAAAGAGAGCTTCCTGCATGGATGATTTCTCCATCTCCAACGCCTGGCAGGAAAATCGCGGAAAGATTTAGAGGGATTTCTTTATTTTGTAGCAACTTGATCCCTTTCATGTAATCTTCTCTGCTAAATCCTTCTTCTTCCACTCTAAAGTAAATGAGATCTCTTTCATATAGAAGCGCTTGAACGGCATAATTTAGCCCTAGGCTTTCCTCAGGCGGATTGCCAAAGGTATCTGCTAGCTCAGGAAGTGTTTTACAAAGATAAGGAGTACAAAACTCTCCTTTTTCTGCTGCACCAAATAAAAACACCACGTGCTTCATCAGACCTCCTCTTTCTTTTTGCATAAACTTTATTTTAAAAATAAGCAAACACTTTTTATGGTAGAAAATTGTTGCATAAGATTGGAGTTTTTATTAGAAATTGTAAAATTTCCAAGAGGCTAAAAAAATGATGCTTTTTATATCTTTATTTTTACTTATCACTAGCGCGCTAAGCGCTAAGCAAACTCTTCAAGTGCTTCCAAATAAGGCTGTCATTTATACTCAAGAGGAGCTCAAGTCAAAAGATTTGGGGCGTCTTCAGGTAACGGTTGATAAAAGGCTCCAGCCTTCTTATGCCCACACCTTTGACTTTTCTCCTGCCAATTTAGAGGACATTGAACCTTTCTTGGCAGATTGTGCAGCGGGAATAGGCCCTAGCTGTGAGGGGCTTAACCTTATTGCTGTAGGAGATTTTTCTTCAGAAGATATGCAAAACCTTTTTGCTCACCACTTTTCTCATATACAAATAGAAAAGCCCTATAGTTTAAAAAAGACATCCCCTTCTTTTAAGGGAATGGGTCTTTTTAGTTCTACAGAGCCTTTTTATGAGATGCCTTTACTTGATTGGGAGATGAAAACGATCCATAAGATCATTTCTAGTATGGCGGAAAAAAATGTCTTTCAGTTAGCTTTAGAAAAAAAGACGATAGAAAAAAAAGGAAAGAAAATACGCCATGTGCATCCTCTTAGATTTATAGGGTATATATTTGGGGACGCTCATCTTAAGAGATGTATGCATGAAATAAAAAAGAGTTTTTTTAAATGGCATTCCTTTATAGAGGGTTTTAGCGATAAGATGAAAGAAGAGCATCGCGATGATAACCTTGAGCGCTATGTGCCAGGTTTTGCGGAGTCCCTTGGAGTGAGCTCCACAAAAGTCATGCAATACATTGACGATAAGGATTGGGAAGAATTAGTTAAATTTCTTCTATGAAAATTAAAAGAGAGGAGGATGTATGTTCTTGGTTGCTTCTGCTGCCTGTTTGCTAGGTACAATTGTTACTATTTCACAGAGTTCTTCTCCTGATAAGGAAGTTACTCTACCCTCCTCTTTTCAGGTGTTTACCCACCTTCCTTTAGAAAATTCTGAAGAAAAAATCATTAAGTACATCATTACTACCATGGCCGAGAAAAACCTTTTGCAGCTAGGTTTTGAGAAAAAAAGTCTTAAGAGGCAAGGTAAAAAAATTGGCCATATTCACCCCTTGCGTTTTGCAGGTTTTATTTTTGCAGATCCTCAATTAAAACAATCGATGCTAAAAATTACCAAAAGTAAGTTTAAGTGGAAGGGGTTTGTAAGAGGTTTTGCAGGAAGAATGCAAGAGGAAGCTGTAAAAAACAATCTAGTCCCTTATATTGAAGGCTTTTCAGAAATGTTGAATGTGGATTCTGAAGTTGTGACTAATTATGTAGAAAATCAAGATTGGGAAGGTCTTCTTAGATTTCTTTGTAGTTGACGATATATTCTAAAAAATT
>Ga0207097_1045_pt1 | contig 22723 bp, 21 predicted proteins | sample Alteio_BWMinHeat_87_FD_153541 | JGI IMG/M metagenome (GOLD analysis project Ga0207097, IMG submission 153541) | Enriched cells from forest soil in Barre Woods Harvard Forest LTER site, Petersham, Massachusetts, United States -... | ecosystem: Environmental > Terrestrial > Soil > Temperate forest >...
CTCGTCGGCCGGCGCCGGCGCCCTGGGAACTATCTTGCTGCTGAACTTCTCGGAGTTGGCGGCTCCAGCGGTAGTGGGCACCGACATCTTGTTCGGCATCGTGCTCGCAATTGTCGGAAGCGTGTTTCATGTGGGCTGGGGATCGATCAGCGGGGTCACACTGATCAAGCTGCTGGCCGGTGGAATTCCCGGCGTGCTGCTCGGATGCGCCTTCTCCAAGAAGGTTCCCGCGGAAAAATTGCGAACGGTGATCGCGGTTGTTGCAATCGCGCTCGGCCTGCAACTGGTCTGGATGGGAAGTGCTCCTTTCGTCCGCTCGCGGATCGCCCGGCTCGACCTGCCGGCTCTCAAGCAAAGCATTTCTCCGGCGACCGTTGCCCTTGATTCTTTCGCTGCCCGGTGCCGGCAAGGAAACGTCATCGCCCACCGCGAGCTTTCTTCGAATATTGCTGACCTCGTACCTGCCAAGGCCTCACCTGCGCAAGGTTGTCGTCCCTAATACCGTTCATCCAGTTCTTTATTGCACACCAGCAGCGAAGTAGGTGCTGCTCGGCCAGAGTCGAGAGAAGTTCGAACGACTTTGAAACAGGAGCAAGATGTGCCGATATTGTCCGCACACGCACGAGGATTGAGTCTGTTGTTGGCGATTGCTATCAGTTCCGCCGCGGTAGCACAGATTGTTGGAGCTTCGGTATCAGGTGTCGTTCACGATCAAACCGGCGCCGCGCTTCCCGGGGCTGACGTCACGATCACAAACGTGGAAACCGGCGCAAAACGCGCGACTGTAAGTGATGACAGCGGCCGATATGCCGTGCCTTCCATTCCCGTGGGCCTCTACCAAATCCGCGCCGCCAAGCCGGGCTTCCAATCGCAGGTGAAAACCGGAATCCGCTTGGTCGTAGGGCAGAGCAGCATCATCGACCTCGCACTTCCGGTTGGCCAGGTGGTGCAGGACGTGACGGTCGTCGAGGTAATTCCACCCGTCAATCTTTCTACGCAAGATACGTCCGGCTTGGTAAGTGAGCGGCAAGTGAAAGAGTTGCCGCTTAATGGACGCAGTTATGACCAGCTCATAACTCTGAATCCTGGAACTGTGAACTACACGTCGGAGCGCTCGGGAGGGGTTGGCACCTCCAATTCGTCAGTGGGAAATATGTTCGCGATCTCCGGACATCGTCCCCAAGACAACATTTTTCTGCTGAACGGTGTGGAGTACACCGGGGCCTCCGAGATCAACGTCACACCCGGCGGGGCAAGCGGACAGCTTCTCGGTGTCGATGCAGTGCGAGAGTTCAACGTTGTGTCAGACAACTACGGCGCCGAGTACGGCAAGCGCACTGGAGCCCAGATCAGCATTGTCACAGCATCGGGCACGAACCAGGTGCATGGCACGGCTTACGAATTCCTGCGCAATCGCGCGCTCGATGCGCGCAATTACTTCGATCAGGGAGGGATTCCGCAATTCCAGCGCAATGTCTTCGGCGGCGCATTGGGCGGCCCGCTCCACAAGGACAAACTGTTCCTTTTTGGAAACTATGAGGGATTCCGGCAGCATCTCGCCGTCAGCGACGTAACTCTAGTTCCTGACAATGCCGCTCGCGCGGGATTTCTGCCCGCAGCAAATGGAACTCAACAGACTGTCGGGGTTGCGCCTGCTGTGGTGCCGTTGCTTTCATTGTGGCCGGTACAGAATGGCCCAGAGTTAGGGGGCGGAATCGCGGAAGCGTTTAGCCATCCGATGCAAGCCATTCGCGAGGACTTCGGCACCACCAGACTCGACTACAACCTCTCGAACAACGACACACTATTCGGTGTGTATACGGTTGACGACAGTGCGGACGATACGCCGTCGGTAAATCCGCTAAGTCGCGTGATTGAGAGTCTCCGCGAGCAGGTCATCAGCTTGCAGGAGCAGCATGTAGTTACTCCAAACATTCTCAATACTGCGAGGATCGGCTACTCTCGCGCCAGCTATTTTTTCACCGGGCGGACTCCGGTAAGCATTCCCGGTTGGGTGGGAAGTAATCCCATTGGCGCGCTGGTGATCGGAGGAGGCACGGCGCTGAATGGAGCTTCGCAGATTAGTCCCGCGGGAATAAACGCAGGAAGTAATCTGAGGACCGCAAGAAATCTCTTTACCTATGACGATCACGTGTACATCATGCATGGCAATCATCAAGTGGAAGTGGGTGGGTGGTTCCAGCAGATCCAGGCCAACGACAATCTGGCGCAGTACCAGTTTGGGCAGGCGTCGTTTGCAAGTCTGGCCGGCTTCCTCCAGGGGACTGTCTCGACGTTCACGGTGATTCCTTCACCTACCCCGCTGAACTGGAGGTCCCTCGAAGCTGCTGGTTTCGTTCAAGATACGATCAAGGTCAGATCGAATCTCGAACTTCGACTTGGATTCAGATTTGAGTCGACTAACGGCTGGAACGAAGCCCACGGCCGGGGTTCCAACTATTTGTTCTCAAACGGTGTGATCCAGACGCAGCCCCAAATTGGAACCCCGGTGTTTACAAAGAATCGAGCAAAGTTTCTGCCCGAACCGCGGCTTGGCATCGCATGGGATCCATTCGGATCGGGGAAGACAGTGCTTCGCCTGGGTGGAGGAATTTATCGAGCCTTGCTGGACAATCTCGATTACCGCCTCGACCAGAACGCTCCGTTCAATACGACCCAGACCACAAGGAATGTCCCGGTGGCGAATCTTTCTCAGGTCGCGTCCGGGGAGAACTCCGCCGGCCTGATCTCGCCCAGCGGCGTTCAACCCGACGCATACACTCCGACCGTGGTCTCCTACAGCCTGAAAATCGAACGACAGATCGCGCCGCAGACGTCGCTGAGCGTCGGTTATGTGGGATCGCACGGCTATCACGAGATGTTGTCTGAAGACGTAAACGAACCTATTCCGACGGTATGCCCGGCTACTCCGTGCCCCGCCGGTCTTGCCGCGGGCACCATCTACTATCCGAAGGGCGCTCCGCTTGCGAATCCGAATCTCGCGAACACCACAACCTGGGTGTCGGAAGGAGTGAGCTCCTACAACGCTCTGCAGGTGGATATTCAACGCCGCTCCAGTCGGGGTTTCCAGCTTCGTGGAACTTACACCTATGCAAAGAGTCTGGACGACGGAACCGCGTGGAATAGCAGTGTGGGAGCCAATGCACCAGGCTTCGTGATGTTTCCTCTCCAGCCGAAGCTGGACTGGGGACCATCCACGACCGACGTGCGTCATCTCGCTGCGATCAACGGAACCTATGAGTTGCCGATTGGACGGGGAAAGACATTTCTCAAGAACGTCGCTGGACTTTCCGACAAACTGGCGAGTGGCTGGATGCTCAGCGGAATCACAGCTCTTCAGTCCGGATTTCCCTTTACGCCTCAACTCGCCTTCAATCCCACGAACAATGGGGACAGCCGTAATCCCATTCGGCCGTCGTGGAACCCAGCCTTCAGCGGACCTGTAATTGTGGGAAGACCCGATCGGTACTTCAATTCCGACGCATTCATCGTTCCCACCTTGGGAACTTATGGGAATGTAAGTAGAGACACTCTGACTGGCCCCGGCATCGTCGGGCTGGACCTATCCGCGCTGAAGACAACGACGATCTTTGAGCGAGTGAACCTGCAATTCCGGGCGGAGTTCTTCAACGCGCTGAACCATACAAACTTCGGCACACCGAATACGGTTGTGTACTCGGCGGCAACCTCGGCTCCGTCGCCGACTGCGGGTGTAATCACGTCTACCGCCACTACATCGCGGCAGATTCAATTCGGACTGAGGGTCAATTTCTAGACTCACCGTGATAAGGTTCACTTCATGATCGCAGGCGTCGATACTGCCCAAAAAGTTACGCTCGAGGCAATCGAGGGTGCGCTGGCCCGCATCCGCGACGCGATTTGTGTATCTCCCTGCGCGCAGTCGTCCGCCCTATCGGCACTCACTGGGAGTCCGGTATTTCTAAAACTAGAGAATCTGCAGCGCACAGGGGCTTTCAAAGAGCGCGGAGCGCTCAACAAGCTTCTGTTGCTGACTCCAGAAGAGCGCAAACGCGGATTGATTACTGCGTCCGCCGGTAATCACGCACAAGGCGTTGCGTATCACGCGGGCAGACTCGGCATCAGGGCCGAGATCTGGATGCCGCTCACCACTCCGTTGGTCAAAGTCTCTGCAACCCGGCAATACGGCGCTGAAGTCGTCCTCCACGGCACTAACTTTGACGAAGCTTATGAAGGCGCACAGGAACATTGCCGGGAAACAGGCTTGACGTTTGTTCATCCGTTCGACGACGAGAGCGTGATTGCGGGGCAGGGCTCGCTGGCGCTCGAAGTCCTGCAGCAAGTTCCAAACCTTGAAGCAGTGATCGTCCCCGTCGGCGGCGGCGGACTCATATCCGGCATGGCAGTTGCGCTGAAAGAAACCAATCGCAACATTCGCGTAATCGGTGTCCAAACATCGTTGCTTCCTTCGATGGTTGCCGCCGTACGTGAAGGACATCCCGTGAAGGTTCCCGGCGTCACAACTTTGGCGGATGGCATCGCGGTGCGCGTTGCCGGAGAGAAGACTCTTCCCCTGGTCCGAAAGTACGTCGACGATCTTGTAGTCGTGGACGAAGAAGAAATCGCCAACGCGGTCCTATTTCTCCTGGAGCGTGAGAAGACACTGGCCGAGGGCGCCGGAGCCTGCGGCGTAGCTGCCTTGCTCCATCACAAGGTCAGTGCCATCGGCAAAACGACCGCAGTGATCATTTCCGGCGGCAACATGGACGTCAACTTGCTCGCCCGCATCATTGAGCGAGGGTTAGTTAAGGGAGGGCGGCTCGTCCGCCTACGAATCGTACTGCCGGACCATCCTGGAGCGCTGCACCAGCTCACGAATGTAATCGCCACTCACCGCGTAAACATCGTCGAGACCAGCTATCATCGCGCCTTTTATGGGGCCAGCCTGGGACACACCGTGATCGACCTCACGATGGAGACGCGAGGTCCCGAGCACAGCGACGAGTTGATCGACGCCCTCCGTCAGGCCGGATATAACCACGAACGGATCGTTTAATTGTTGCCGAGAGCTGCGCCATAAACTCATCGAAGCAGCCTTTCGTAGTCTAATGAAGTATGGCAGTCTCAGTTATCGAAGAATCCAAGGCTCCTAGTCGCCCAATCACGCGCCGCACCTTTATTCGGCGCGCTACTCTTACCGCGGGCACGGCTGCTCTGGGACTCGCCGGCTACTCTGGCCTGATTGAAGCCAATGAAGTCGATGTCAAAAAGATTGAACTCAAAGTCCAAAGACTCGCGCCTGCTTTCGATGGTTTCAAGATCGCATTGCTCGCCGACTTGCACTTCGGACCCTATACAGGTAAACACGAGATTGGCGCCGCCGTCAGTGAGGCGAATCGGCTTAGTCCCGACGCCGTAGTGCTGTTAGGTGATTTCGTTTCCGAATCGCTGCTGGGTAAGAACAAGGAAGCGGCGAGAAACGCTGAACCATGCGCCGAGGTGTTGAGCGGGCTGCGTTCCCGGCGTGGTTCCTTCGCGGTGCTGGGCAACCATGACTACAACACCGATCCGGAGTTCGTCGCCAGCGCGCTCGGCTCACACGGAATCAATGTTTTGCGAAATGCCAATCGCGTGATTGAACAGGACGGCGGCCGGCTCTGGCTTCTGGGCACAAACGACGCGATCTTTGGCGAAGTCCGACTCGATTCCGCTCTGGCGAACGTTCCCCCGAGCGAAACGAAGATTCTCCTTGCACACGAACCGGATCTTGCCGACCAGTCTTCCCGATATGGGATCGACGTACAGTTTTCCGGTCACTCGCATGGTGGTCAAATCCGTATTCCTGGACTGCGGCCGGCATGGTTGCCGCCGCTGGCGCGCAAATACTACGACGGCTACTATCGTGTGAACGGGTTGCAGTTGTACACCAACCGCGGCATCGGAACTGTAGGTGTACCGTTTCGCTTCCTTTGTCCTCCGGAGGTCACCTTGGTGACTCTGCGCGCCGCTTAGAACGAGACCGTTCATGAAACACATCGGAATCGTGGCTTGCAGCGCCGAAGGAGCAGCACTGTGTTACCGCACGATTGCGCAAGCGGCAGAGCAGTACGTCGGGGAGTACAACCATCCCAAGGTAACCCTGCATTCCATTCCCATGGCGGCATGGATGCCCGCTCTCGACGCAGCCGACTACGAACAAGTTGGCGACTTGATGCTGGAGTCCGCCACAGTCGTCGCGCAAGCCGGTGCGGACTTCGCTATATGTCCCGACAACTCGTGTCATCTTTCCTGGAATTACTTCATCGACCGCTCGCCCATTCCGTGGCTGCACATCGGAGAAGTTGTCGCCACTGAAGCGCAACGACATAAATGGCGCAGAGCCGGTCTGCTGGGCACCAGATTCACTATGACCGGGCCGATGTATCGCGACGTATTCGGCAGCCGTTCGATGGAGGCGCTTCCACCCTCAGTCGAAGACCAGGAAATTGTTGACAGCGTGATCTGGAAGGAGCTGGTGCGCGGAGAATTTCCCGAGAGTTCCAGGCTGCGGTATAACGAAGTGATCGACCGGCTCAAGATTCAAGGCTGCGATTGCGTGATCCTCGGCTGTACCGAGATTCCGCTCCTCGTGCGCGCCGATGACTGTCCCCTTCCGGTCCTCGATTCCACGCGCCTGCTCGCAGAAGCCGCCGTCCGGCATGCGATTGGAATTGCAGAGGGGCAATGATCGATTGGATTACGAACCCCGCTTGGTAGTCCTTATAATGAGAAAGGCTCTCTGCTATGAGCCTGATAGTTCTATCAAGCGATGACGGATTCGACTTCACAACAAGTAACCGCCGAGCCTGCCAAGCGTCCGCGGCTGCTCTGGAGCTGGGGACGCGACCTCCTGCTGGCGCTGGTTTTCTCCGCTTTGTTCATCGTTTTTCTCTACCAGCCAGTCCGGGTAGAGGGAACCAGCATGCTTCCCGGTCTCCAGGACCAGGAACGCATCTTTATTAACAAGTTCGTCTACAAGCTCGAGCCGATCGACCGGGGCGACATCGTCGTATTCCATTATCCCTTTGATCCATCGAAGAGTTACATCAAACGCGTAATCGCCTCGTCGGGAGATCGTGTGCGCATCATCGAAGGACAGGTCTACGTGAACGGCCGTCCACTCAAGGAAAGGTATGTTCCCGGCGAATACTTCGACTACCGCTCCCTGAGCGAGATCACCGTTCCCCCCCACTCCTACTTCGTTCTCGGAGACCACCGCTCGCTCTCAAACGATAGTCGCGACTTCGGTCCGGTGGACGAAGGCTACATCTATGGCAAGGCCGTATTCGTCTACTGGCCGATGGATAAGCTCGGGATGCTGCGCTGACCGGGAACGGCGAACACGAAGGGCACGAAGGCTCAGAAGCAAGGTCATAGAGATTTGAGGATCGATCGTCGGAATCCTGAATGCTTCCTGACATTTCGATTTTTCCTTCGCGACCTTCGTGTTCGCCTCTCCCGTGCGTGATAAAATCTGTAAAATCCACCCCCGGAGAAACAGGTGCAAGCAATCCTTGCGCTGGAAGATGGCCGCATCTTCCGAGGCAAAGGCTACGGAGCGAAGGCAGAGTGCTACGGGGAAGTCGTTTTTAATACCTCTCTCACCGGATACCAGGAAATCTTCACCGATCCTTCTTATGCCGGGCAGATCGTAGTTCTCACCAACCCTCAAATCGGCAATTACGGCACGAATCCCGAAGACAACGAAGCTGTCCGACCCTTCATTGAAGGTCTCGTAGTCCGCGAGTTTTCTCGCATCAGCTCCAACTGGCGCTCGCAGCAGACTGCCGACGAATATCTCGAACGCTTCAATATCCCCGTCATCGCAGATATCGATTCGCGCGCCCTCGTTCGCCACTTGCGTACGCACGGAGTCATGCGCGGGGTGATCTCGCTGATCGAGTCGGATACTGACAAGCTGGTCGCCAAAGCCCGCTCGATCCCCAAAATGGACGGCACCGACCTCGCGCGCGTAGTCAGCACCAAACAGCGCTATTCGTGGAATCAGGGACCGGTGGTCGCGTACGCCCAACAGCCTGCAAAAGAAGTTGACCCGGAGAGTGCGTTGCATGTGGTGGCCTACGACTACGGAATCAAGCAAAACATTCTGCGCATGCTGGTCGATCAAGGCTGCAATGTCACGGTGGTTCCGGCAGAGACCGGCGCGGACGACGTGCTGGCCCTCAAACCGGACGGCGTCTTCCTATCCAACGGACCGGGCGATCCGGAGCCGGTGACGTACGCCCACGAAAGCATCCGGAATCTGGCCGGGAGAACTCCGATCTTCGGCATCTGCCTCGGGCATCAATTAGTCGGGCTCGCTCTGGGCGGCAAGACTTACAAGTTGAAATTCGGGCATCACGGGGGCAATCATCCGGTGCGTCAGGAACGCACCGGAAAAATCGAGATCACGGCCCACAATCACAATTTTGCTGTCGATCCCGATTCAATGAAGGAGAGCGAAGTCGAGATGACTCACTTCGATCTCAACGACGGAACGCTCGAAGGTCTTCGCCACAGGACAATTCCCCTTTTCACAGTCCAGTACCATCCGGAAGCATCGCCAGGCCCGCATGACTCGCACTACCTGTTCGGTGATTTTGTGAAGATGATGAAGGAGTGGAAGGGTTGAAAGGTCAGGCCCGCCATCAGAAGCTTCTCATCGGCGCTCTGCTGATTTGTTCACCCGTTGCACTTGCCTCTACTCTCAAGCTCAAGATCAAGACTAAGCACGGCAATGCTCTCGAAGAGCGTAAGCGGGAGCAGATCGAGAGACTCGCGCGGCAGTATGACCTGAAGAAGTACACGCTCACCCGCGACATCATGATCGAGCAAGGCGCAATGAATCATTCAATGCCCGAGCTCACATTGAATCCCGGGTTCCTGGATGATGATGATCTTGCGCTTTCCGCTTATATCCATGAGCAGGGACATTGGGTGATCGTCGAGCGTCATCGCATGGACAATCCGCGAATGTTCCGCGACCTTCAGTCCGTGTTTCCTCGATTGCCGACTGAATGGCCGCAAGGATCGGGCGGATTGCAGGATAGCTACTTCCATCTTGTCGTATGTATGCTCGAATGGCAGGGAATGGAAGATTTGGTAGGAGCTGGGCGCGCTCGCCGCGTGATCGAACTGAAGGAGCACGATCACTACACCGCAATCTATGAGACGGTGCTTCACCATCGCGAGAACATTGAAGGCATTATGAAGAGATATGGAGTCAAGTTCTAGTTAAATGCCTCGTCGCAACGATATCTCGAAGATTCTGGTGATCGGCTCCGGCCCGATCGTCATCGGTCAATCGGCTGAGTTTGATTATTCCGGCACGCAAGCGTGCAAGGCACTCAAGGCCGAAGGCTATGAAGTAGTGCTCGCTAACTCGAATCCTGCAACCATCATGACCGATCCCGAGCTCGCTGACCGGACCTATATTGAGCCGCTCACGCGCGAGTATCTCGAAGAGATTATCCGCGTCGAATGCGAGATGAAGATTGGCGGAAAGTTTGCTCTGCTGCCTACCGTCGGTGGACAGACGGCGTTGAATCTCGCCGTTGAACTCGCCGACTCCGGAGTGCTCGAGAAGTATGGCGTCGAACTTATCGGTGCGCAGTTGCGCGCCATCAAGATGGCAGAAGACCGTCTGCTCTTCAAAGACGCAATGACCCGCATCGGCCTCGATGTTCCCAAATCAGCACTGGTTAACAACCTGCGCGACGGTCTGGAATTCGCCACCAAGATCGGTTTCCCGGTCATCATTCGCCCCTCATTCACTCTCGGCGGATCGGGTGGCGGCATCGCCTACAACCGCGAAGAGCTGATGGAGATCCTGGCACGCGGACTCGATCTTTCCCCGGTTCACGAGGTCCTCATCGAAGAGTCGGTACTCGGTTGGAAGGAGTACGAGCTCGAGGTGATGAGGGACTTGAAAGACAACGTCATCATCATCTGCTCGATCGAAAACTTCGATCCCATGGGCGTCCACACCGGAGACTCCATTACCGTTGCCCCGGCGCAGACACTCACCGACCGCGAATATCAGTGCATGCGCGATGCGGCCATCAAAGTAATCCGGGAGATCGGCGTCGAAACCGGCGGATCGAATATCCAATTCGGAATTCATCCCACTAACGGACGCATGGTGGTAATCGAGATGAATCCACGCGTCTCGCGATCCTCCGCGTTGGCATCGAAAGCCACCGGATTTCCGATCGCCAAGATCGCTGCACGTCTGGCGGTCGGCTACACGCTCGACGAAATTCCCAACGACATCACCCGCAAAACGCCTGCCTGCTTCGAGCCGACCATCGACTACGTGGTCGTGAAGATTCCGAAGTGGCAGTTCGAGAAGTTCCCCGGGGCCGAAGAAGGGCTCGGCCCGCAGATGAAGTCCGTCGGCGAGGCCATGGCAATCGGCCGCACGTTCAAAGAAGCCCTGATGAAAGGCGTCCGCTCACTCGATACCGGCAGACGCGCGACGGCGGAAGACATCGAGCCGCGCCGGTTGATGCAGCGCCTTGTCACTCCTCATCCGGAGCGTCTGATGTATCTTCGCTACGCTCTGCGCGAAGGTCACAGCATTAAGGAATTGGCACGGGTTACCGGCATCGATCCCTGGTTCCTGCACCAGATGAAAGAGATCTCCGACATGCAGAAGGAGATCGAGAAGCATTCGATCGAATCTGCTCCGCTGCCGCTCGTGCGCGAGGCAAAGCGCATGGGCATCTCCGACGCACGGCTGGCCGATCTGTGGAAGATCGGAGACAGCAAGGGAGCGGCGGAAAAGGTACGGCATCTGCGCATGAAGAACGGTCTGAAGCCTGTCTTCAAGCTGGTGGATACCTGCTCCGCCGAGTTCGAGAGCTACACGCCCTATCTCTACTCAACATACGAAGAAGAAGACGAGGCGCCGCCGACGGATAAGAAGAAGGTCATCATCCTGGGCAGTGGGCCCAATCGCATCGGGCAGGGAATTGAGTTCGACTACTGCTGTTGCCACGCTTCCTTCGCCCTACGCGACGATGGATACGAGACCATCATGATCAACTGCAATCCCGAAACGGTCTCGACCGACTACGACACCAGCGACCGCCTCTACTTCGAGCCGCTCACGCTCGAAGACGTTCTCGCCGTATACGAACACGAAGCCTCAAGCGGCGCTGCGATTGGGATGATTGTGCAATTTGGCGGACAGACTCCGCTTAATCTCGCGCTTCCACTCAAAGCCGCAGGCGTGCCGATCATAGGAACTTCGCCCGAGTCCATCGATCTGGCAGAAGACCGCAAGCGCTTCGGCAAGCTTCTCGAGGAACTCGACATCCCGCAACCTCCGGGTTCACTGGCCACCAGCGTGGAAGAGGCGGTGAAGGGAGCTAATGCGGTCGGCTATCCCGTCTTGGTACGCCCGTCCTACGTGCTTGGCGGACGCGCCATGGTCATCGCCTACGACGACGCTTCAGTGATTCGCTACATGAAGGAAGCAGTCGAATACTCACAAGAGCGGCCGGTGCTGATCGACCATTTCCTCGAAGCCGCAACCGAAGTGGATGTAGACGCACTCTCTGACGGGGATGACGTAGTCGTCGCCGGCATTATGCAGCACATCGAGGAGGCCGGCATTCACTCGGGCGATTCATCATGTGTCCTCCCCGCAGTCGACATTGCGCCACATCTGCTCGACATCATGCGCGATTACACCTTCCGCCTGGCACGAGCGCTGAAGGTGATCGGACTGATGAATATCCAGTTCGCCATTCAGCGGGACAAGGTCTACGTGCTCGAGGTGAATCCGCGTGCCTCACGAACTGTGCCGTATGTCTCGAAGGCGACAGGAGTTCCGATGGCCAAGATCGCCGCGCGTCTCATGACCGGACGTAAACTCCGCGAGTTTCTGCCTGAATACGTCGAGCGAGGCGCCGATCTGGACACCGGTGAGTGCTTCTTCGTAAAGAGTCCTGTGTTTCCGTGGGTGAAGTTCCCGGGCGTCGACACCGTGCTCGGTCCAGAAATGAAGTCGACTGGCGAAGTGATGGGGGTCGGCGATTCCTTCGGCGAGGCCTTCGCAAAAGCTCAGCTCTCCGCTGGACAAACCCTGCCGACCGGCGGCACGGTCTTCATCAGCATCGCCGACCGCGATAAAGCAGATCTAGCAGAACTTGGACGCCGTTTCGTCGAACTTGGATTCAACCTGGTCGCGACCCACGGCACTGCGAACATCTTGGAAAATGCGGGTCTTGCTGTCGAGAGAGTTTACAAAGTGAAGGAAGGGCGCCCGAACGTAGTGGATCTTATTAAGGGCGAGCGCATCCAGCTCATCCTCAATACGCCCCAAGGCCAAGACCCATGGTTTGACGAGCAGGCAATTCGGCGTGCAGCCGTCACCCAGCGCATTCCGGCTCTCACAACGATTTCAGCTGCCCGGGCCGCCGCCGACGGCATTGCCGCGTTGCAGCGCGGACAGATTTCCGTACGTGTTCTCCAGCATCTGCACGCAGAGAAGACTGCCGCCGCGCGATAGCCTCTTCCATCCCGCTAATTGCTATTGCCCGCACCAGAAGATCTCGACGTGATATCTGTCGAGCAGGCGATCCGTAGTCATGAGCGTCATATTCTCGCTCAGAGCTTGCGCGATCAGCATCCGGTCGAATGGGTCCTTGTGGTGGAGGGGCAATTCCCCAGCAGACAGACCGTGAATCTGGGTTATCGGTAGAGACCTGATTCCATGCAGAGTCAACCGTTTCGGAACATAGGTCGAGGCTGGTTCGGGCAGTCTGAGCTTTCCCGAAAACGATTTAATACCGATTTCCCACGAGCTCGCGGCCGACAAGAAAAACTGATTCTCCGTCCCGGCAAGGAGCTTCTGCGTCGCCGCACTTAGCCTGTGGGGAGATCCCATGCTCCAAAGGAACACTCCGGTGTCTAGGAGATATCTCGTCACTTGCGACGCGCCCGCCTGCCTTTAGAGGACTTTGTTCCATAAAAGAGAGCTTCGAGTTCAGGATCTGGAGCGTCGAAATCGTCCGACATCCAGATCTTGCCTTCGTCCATGCCCAACCGGCGTCTCGATTGCGAAGGCTCAATCGGCACTAAGCGCGCCACCGGCACGCCGGCATTCGCTATCACAATCTCCTCCCCAGCCGCCACGCGTTGCAGCAGCCGCGACAGATGAGTTTTAGCCTCGTGAATGTTTACTTCCATGCGTTCAACATAGACTAAGTCATATGACTAAGTCAACCTAGCATCGAGGCAGGCGATCTCCGATTGGTGCCTTGGCATCACACCTCAAGGTGGAGGTATGCCCTCATGATGGAACGGAGCGTTAGTGTCCCTGAGTTAATCCTGATCGCTGGTACGCGAGTAGCTCTCGGCGTCGGCATCGGTTTGCTGCTTTCGGAACGGTTCAACAAAGATCAACGTAAGGCGGCCGGATGGGCGCTCGCCGCCCTCGGCGCCGCCACAACTATTCCGTTGGCGATCGAGGTGATGGGCAAGAATAACGGCATCGTCGAGATGAGGCGGGCCGCATGAAATCGGCAAATGCAAAATAGTTCTAGAGAAGCGAGTTGGGTTATGCCAGATGATCTGAGAATCACGATTGACGAGTTGCGACGCAGAATGGAAGCAGGCGAAGACTTCGCATTCATTGACACACGCAATCCGCAAGCCTGGGCGCAATCGGACGTGATGCTGCCGGAAGCGATTCGCGTCCTGGCGGATAAGTTCGAAGAGCGCCTCTACGAGATTCCCAAAAACAAACCCATCGTTGCCTATTGCACTTGACCGAGCGAAGGTTCAAGCGCCAGTTTGGCGCGAAAGCTTCGCGAGCGCGGCTACAAGAATGCCTGGGCGCTGCAAGGCGGATTCGACGCGTGGCGCAACGCGGGCCTGCCCGTCGAGTCAAAACAGGAAGCAGCCTGAGGATTGCGATTGCCATGAGCGACAACCCGGTAAAAGAAGTACTCAGCGACCTATTTCCCTATCTCGAATCGTTGGAAACGAAGTGTGCCGCGATTCTGGCCTTCTTGAAAGAGAAGGGGATCACGACCGATGAACAGCTCGCTCCCTATTTGGAACAAGCCGCGGACGCAAGCGGTGTAAGGTGGCACGCCGCGCGCCTGAGGATGGAACATCTCTTCGCGGTCGCACCTGGGGTCGCAGCCCAGCCTTCCAATAATGTCCCCGAAAAGGCTGCCGGGAGCAGGAACAACAAAGAGAACAAAGAGAAAGAGGAGAGCTCTGCGAGCGGCGAGAAGGACACCTCTGCCGAAAAGACTCCGACAGCAAAGGCTGCGACTACGCAGGAAGCCGATAAGTCTACCGATAACCACTCCGGTCAAAACTCCGATAACGATCCCAAGAACGGCCGCTCCGACAAAGATGTAACCGCGAAGACCAGCAAACCCGATGAGGGCACCGCTCAACCAGACGAACATCAGGAAAAAGATGCAGCGTAGTGATTAAGATAAGCTGCATAGCGCAAACGCCAGCCGCAGATTGTTCGCAGAATTACTGATCGTCGATGTCGATTCTCCTACCCTTCGCACGTTAATAAGCTGAAAAGGGGCACGGATCAACCACCCGAGGTTTGAGACCGTCGAGTCCCAGGAACGAAATACGAAGGAGACAAACAAAATGGCGCAATACATGCTCTTGCTCTACGACAATCCGGCCAACTGGGCGAAGCTGAGTCCGGACGACATCCAAAAGGCCATCATGAAATACCACGCCTGGGGCCAGAAGCTGAAGGACAAGAAGCTCTGGGTTGCCAGCCACAAACTTGCGGACGAGCCGGGCAAGGTGCTGCGTGGCAGCGGCAACCAAGCGCGAGTGAGCGATGGTCCCTATAGCGAAACCAAGGAATGGCTGGGCGGCTACTACCTCATCGAGACTCCGAACTACAGTGCGGCGGTGGAAGCAACTCGCGACTGCCCGCATCTCGAGTACGGAGGCACCATCGAAGTGCGGGAAGTGGACGCGATGGCAAGCGCCGCCAGTTCCAAAGCATGAGCGAGGCTCGAAGCGGAGCGGCTCCGCGGGTCGAGACCATGATCGACCATCTGTTCCGCCAGCGTGCGGGACAGATGGTCGCCTGGCTCACTCGCGTGCTAGGTCCTGCGCATCTCGAACTGGCGGAAGAAGTCGTTCAGGACGCGCTGCTCAAGGCGCTGCAACTCTGGCCTCACTCCGGCATCCCCGACAACCCAAGCGGATGGCTCTACCAGGTCGCCCGCAACGGCGCGCTCGACGTACTTCGCCACAATGCGCTGCTGCAGGAGAAGGCTCCGCAGATCGTCGCGGAACTCGAGCACCGCGAATCACAGATGAATTCCGGCGAGTTCGGACTCCCATTTCAGGACGACGAATTGCGCATGCTCTTTATGTGCTGTCATCCGCGGCTCTCGCGCAATGCCAGTGTCCCGCTAAGTTTGAAAATCGTCGGCGGATTCGGCGTGCGAGAGATCGCGCGAGCGCTTCTCGCCGAGGAGTCCACTATGGCGCAGCGCCTGGTACGCGCGAAGCGCCAGATTCGCGATGAGAGTATCAGCCTTGAACTGCCGGCAGGCCGTGAATTGCCCGCGCGTCTCGATGCCGTACTCGAAGTCGTCTACCTGATCTTCAACGAGGGATACGCGGCTACGTCGGGCGACGATCTCGTCCGCCTCGATCTCTGCCGCGAAGCGTTGCGGCTCGGGCGGCTGGTCTCAGAATCTTCGGTCAGCGCTCCCAAAGTCCATGCTCTGCTCGCGTTGATGGCCTTCCAGGCGGCGCGTCTTCCCGCTCGCGTGAACGACCAGGGAGACCTCGTGCTGCTGAGCGAGCAGAACAAGTCGCTCTGGGACCGGCAGCTCATCGCGGTTGGATATCACCACCTTGCGGAATCGGCTGAGGGCGATGATGTCTCCGAGTATCACATCCAGGCGGCCATCGCGGCTCATCATTCCGGCGCGGACGTAAATGAAGCCGATTGGAAATCCATTTTGGGACTGTATGACGACCTGCTTGCCCTGAACCCTTCGCCGATCGTGGCCCTCAATCGCGTGGTCGCTTTGGCCGAAGTGTGGGGAACCGAGGCCGGACTTGTGCAGATCGCAGAACTCGAGAAAGACGAGCGCCTCAAAGGCTACTATCTGCTTCCTGCCGTACACGGCCACCTGCTTTACAAAGCTGGAGACCGGCAAGGCGCAGCCAAATACTTTCGAACGGCAGTGGCATGCGCGTGCTCAGCGCCGGAGCGTCGCTTCCTGGAAAGAAAAGCCGCGGAGTGCTCCTGAAGTTTCCGCGCCTTCCGAGCTGGCGAATGGTTTACGCTGTCTCCGCCAACATTCCTCCAACCGGAGCAGAGAATGCTATGAGACATACACGGCTTCTATCTTTGTTGATGGTGGTCCTGATGTCGTTCACAGCCGGCGCGCAGAGTCGGCCGCGGAAGGCGCTCCGAGCTCCGCAAATCACCGGTGCCCAGCGCAACGAGGCGGAAATCCGCGATTTGTACGATCAATGGGCGAAGGCCTTCCGCGCTCACGATCTGGACGGCATCATGGCGCTGTACGCGCCCGGCGATGCTGTGATCGCCTATGACCTTATTCCACCTCTGCAGTATGTGGGTCATGAGTCTTATCGCAAAGACTACAAGACATTCCTCGACGAATTCGATGGTCCGATCGACATCCAATATCGCGACCTGCACATTGTTGCCGGGAACGACGTTGCCTTCATCCACGCCCTTGAACGCATGAGCGGCAAGCTGAAGGACGGAAACAAATTTGACGTATGGTGCCGTGCTACCAGCGGTCTGCGCAAGATCAACGGCAAATGGCTCATCGTGCACGACCATATCTCCGTGCCGGCCGACTTCGACACCGGCAAAGCCGTGATAGATCTAAAGCCGTGAGGAGTACACAGCTCTCAGTCATCGAATAGATCTTTACATTCATCATCCGCGCGGATACCTTCTTGAGCCAGTGAAAGCTACCAATTGGGAATTCAAGAATCGCGCGCTGATCTTTGGCGTGATCTTTGCCTGCGCGTTCCCGCTGTACGTTCTGGACCATCAGAACGCGGCCGGGGTTTTGGCCAATTGGCTCGCAGCAAGGCTGCACATCGATGCGGATTTCATCGCTCATCTTCTCTTCGCATGCGCCGCGGTCTTACTGAGTGTGGCCGCGATGATACGTACCTGGGCTTCGGCATATCTCCAAGCCGATGTTGTTTACGCATCCGAAGTGAAGACCGCGTCCCTCGTGGCCGATGGCCCTTATCGTCGAGTCCGCAATCCTCTCTATTTCGCCAACGTACTGATGGCCATTGCGATGGGCTCTGTAATGAGCCGCCTCGGTTTTATTGTCGCAGTGCTCGCGATGGTTGTGTTCTGTTATCGCCTGATACTGCGGGAAGAGGGAGAGTTGCAAGTGAGCCAGGGTGCGCAATACCAAAGCTACCTCAGGGCGGTGCCGCGCCTCTGGCCCGCCCTCTCTCCGTGCATCGCCTCTGCCGGCCGCCGCGCCAACTGGATCGACGGATTCAAGGCGGAGTTCTGGTACTGGGGATTCGCGTTCGGACTCGCAGCGTTCGCGATCACTCTCAAAATCGCGCTGTTCGCCGCCATCACCACGGCGAGCATTGTCATTTTCTGGGTGTCATCCACGGTTCTGCGAAAACGATCAAGATCGCAAGGAGCAGGGCAGTAGCGACCTCGCACTGGAAGCGGACATCGTGCGCCGTGGGAGAGTAGGATGTTGCGCATTTCCAATAGGAGATCTGCATGCGACCGTTCCTAATCCGATTCAGTCTGCTCTGCGTTATTCATGCGCTGCCCGGCCATGCCGCGACGATTTCTGTTGGCACGGCGACTGCCGCGCCGGGACAGAAAGCTACCGGATACATCGAAGTTCCAGCCGGAGTTGACCCCGGCACGAACATTCCCGTTGTGGTCATCAACGGCAGCAAGCCAGGTCCGGTGCTCGCTCTCGTCTCCGGCGCGCACGGCACCGAGTATGCCTCGATCATCGCGCTCGAAAAGCTGATTCAGACTGTCGATCCCGCACAGATCTCCGGCACGGTGATCATCGTTCCCCTCGTGAACCTCGCGTCATTCGAGCGCAAAGTGCCGCATGTAAATCCGGTGGACGGCAAAAGCATGAACCGCTTCTATCCCGGGAATATGAATGGCACGCAGACCGAACGGGCTTTGTTCATGATGACGAAAGAAGTCGTCGAGAAATGCGACTACCTGATCGACCTCCACGGAGGCGACCTCGACGAGAGCCTGCGGCCCTATTCCTACTGGTCGAAGACCGGCGACGCCAAGCTCGACACCGCCTCGCGCGGCATGGTGCTGGCCTTCGGTCTCGATCACATCATCGTGGTCAGTGATCGTCCCAAGGATCCCAACGCGTCGCGCTATCTCGACAGCACTGCCAGCACGCGCGGCAAGCCCGGCATTGCCGTGGAGGCCGGACACGCCGGCACGACCGAGCCGCAAGATGTCAACGCGCTGGCCGACGGCTGCCTCAACGTAATGAAGTTTCTCAAGATGATGCCGGGCGCGGCAGCACCGATCGAACATCCGGTCTGGATCGGAAAAGTCTCGAGCGTAACCAGCGAGAGCCCCGGTTTCTTCTATCCGCTGGTGAAGCGCGGGACGTACGTTGAGCAAGGCATGAAGATCGGCTACGTAACCGACTATTTTGGGAAGACCGTCTGGGAAGCTCGCGCCCCAACAGCAGGCGTAGTCCTCTACATCTGTGCCGTGCCGTCGATGAAGAAGGACGACAATGTTGCCAACATCGGGCAAGTAACGACGGAGCCGTAAGGCCGTCCGGAAAACCAAAAACTAGAACACGGATTGCACGGATTTAACCGATCGAACAGATAAATCCAAGAAGAAAGTCGGTTTCGTCCCCGAATCATCTTCTGACGTTCAATCACGCGATGGCCCGATCACGCGATGGCCCGATCACCCGATCACCCGATCCCATTTCTTCTCGGTGCCTCCGTGTCTCCGTGGTGAAAACGTCTTTCGCATCCATTTACAATAATCCGACCCGACGATGGCTCACCATTCATCCGATGTAGATCTGCGCGCAATTGCGGAACAGGTAGTGCGGGCGCGAGGCTTCAACCCGCAGTTTCCGCCTGAGGTTCAACATCAAGTCTCGCAAATCCAGCGTGATCCGCCCGCTACCACAGTCGGCGCAAGCGTTCGCGATCTGCGCGCACTGCTGTGGTCGTCCATCGACAACGACGATTCCCGCGACCTTGACCAGATCGAAGTTGCCGAGCGCCTCTCCGGCGATCAGATCAAGGTGATGGTCGGAATCGCGGACGTTGACGCGTTCGTCCCCAGGAAGTCTGCCATCGACACGCACGCCGCGCGTGAAGCGACCACGGTCTACACGGGAGTTCGTATCTTCCCTATGCTGCCCCTGCCGCTCTCCACCGGGCTTAGCTCGCTGCTCGAAGGCTCCGACAAGCTTTGCGTGGTCACCGAGTTTGTTGTGGACGCCAACGGCGAAATCCAATCTCCCAGCGTCTACCGCGCGGTCGTGCGCAACCGGGCGCAACTGAAGTACAGCGAAGTCGGCGCATGGCTCGCCGGAACCGGCACCGGCGGCGACAAAGTAGCGGCCTCGGCGCCTCTACAGCAGCAACTCAAACTGCAGCATGAGGCGGCGGAGTGCCTGAAGGAGCAACGCCATCGTCACGGCGCGCTGTACCTCGAAAGCACCGAGACCCGGCCGCTATTCTCCGGCGACCAGATCGTCGGCATCGCCAACCAGGAGAAAAACCACGCCAGCGAGCTGATTGAGGAGCTGATGATCGCGGCGAACGAATCGATCGCGCGCTTGTTGAGCAAGGTCTCGTCGATACGGCGCGTCGTCAAGACTCCCGAACGCTGGGACCGCATCGTCGAACTCGCAGCTCAGCACGGCGGAAACCTTCCTGCCCAGCCCGACTCCAAGGCGCTCAACGATTTCCTCATGAAGCGCAAGGCCGAAGACCCCGACCATTTTCCCGACGTGTCGTTGACGGTGGTCAAGCTGATGGGACCAGGCGAGTACGTGCTCGAGCGTCCGGGCGATCCCGATACGGGACACTTCGGCCTCGCCGTCCAGGACTACACTCATTCCACCGCGCCCAACCGGCGCTTCGCCGACGTCGTCACGCAGCGGCTCCTCAAGGCGGTCGTTCTCGCCGGGGCCTCCACTCCTTATTCCGACGACGACCTTACAGCGATCGCAAACAACTGCACCGTAAAACAAGACGCCGCCCGCAAGGCCGCGCGCGACATGCAGAAGCGAATCGCCGCCGTAGCTCTGAAGCCAAGCATCGGCCAAACCTTCGACGCGATCGTGACCGGCGCCACCCCGCGCGGAACTTTCGTGCGCACGATGCAGCCTCACGCCGAAGGAATGCTGGTGAGCGGCCAAAAAGGCGTCGATGTCGGAGACAGGCTGCGAGTGCGCCTGGTGAGCACCGACGTGCAACACGGGTACATCGATTTTGCGAGGGAGTGAGAGGCAGCACTGCCCGCGTCGTGTTTTTTGCTATCGTTTTCGCACCTACGCTTGGCAGCTTAGTCAGAAGCCTAGAAGCTCAGCAGCTTGTTTTCCCAAAGAGCACAATGAAGTCCTGGGCCCAATTCGTCGTCCTGTCCGCGACGCTGTTCGCATGGCCACGCGATGCCCGAGCGCAACAACCTGCGCCCAAGGCGCACTTCGTGGGATCTGCAGCCTGCAGCGCCTGTCACCAGGAGCAATACGACGGATGGAAGCAGACGCGCATGGCGAACGTCGTGCGCGATCCCAAGCTGCATCCCGAAGCGGTACTCGGAGATTTTTCCCATCCTGACCCGGTGCGGTCGTTCGATCTGAGCCAGGTGGACTTCGTCTACGGCAGCCGCTGGAAGCAGCGGTATTTCACGCGGCGGGGCGACGACTACTACGTCCTCCCGGCGCAGTGGGACATCAAGCATCAGCGCTGGCTGCCGTATCACGTCCCGGCCGGTACTGACTGGTGGGTGAAGTTTTATCCCGACAGCAATTTCGAGCGTCCGACTGGCCCGCTCTGTGACGGCTGCCACTCGGTGAACTACAACATCCAGACGAAGCAGGTCACGGAATGGAACGTAGGATGCGAAAAGTGCCATGGGCCGGGAAGCGCTCACGTGGAACATCCCACAACGGGAAACATCGTCAATCCTGAAAGGCTCGATGTAGTGCGCGGCAACGATGTCTGCATGCAGTGCCACAGCCAGGGCCAGCCGCCTAATAATCCGATCGAGGGCAAGTATTACGATTGGCCAGTCGGCTTTCTTCCCGGAGAACGCCTGGCCGATCACTGGAACCTGGAAGAGCATCGCCTGGGCACGACCGATTTCTTTCACTTCGCCGATGGAACCGCGCACAAAAATCGCATGCAGGGAAACGATTTCACGCAAAGCGTGATGTACCACCGCCAATTGCGCTGCTTCGATTGCCACCAGGTGCACAGTAACCGGAATCCATCCAACCTCGGCGCAGTGGGCAACGAGCTCTGCCAAACCTGCCACACGCCCACCTCCATCGCCGGACCGCATACCACCGTTGCCGAACATACCCATCACAAAGAAGGAAGCATCGCCGGCCAGTGCACGGCCTGCCACATGCCGAAAATTGCGCAGACGTTAGGCGACAACTTCGTAAGCAGCCACACCTTCCGCTTCATCTCTCCAAAGCTGACAGAGCAATTCGGAATCCCAAATCCATGCAACACCTGTCACAAAGACAGATCCATTCAGTGGGCGCTAGCTCAACTGAAGAGCTGGCAGACAACGTCCCCCTGGCGCGTGTCGCAATGAGTTGATCGCTAACCGGCGTTCGAGCGTGGCCACTCTCAAAGATCCGCGTAGATCCGCGAGTCCGCCGCGGCAGATGCAATCCGTGTTCACCTTTTGGTGTTGCTGTTGCTTTTGTTGTTAGGCTTCAGCCTCAATGGTGGACGACGCGAGCTCCTCAACTATCAGCAGAACATCGCGAAGGAGTAAGATTTCTTTCTGCTTTTCGGAATCCGAACTTCTGCACGCTGGGAGGCCTTCGATGATTTCGTTCAAGGTAAACAAGCGGCCCGTCAACGTCGATGTCGATCCTTCTACTCCTCTCCTCTGGGTCTTGCGCGACAACCTTGGCCTGACCGGCACGAAGTACGGCTGCGGCATGGCGCAATGTGGAGCATGCACCGTTCATCTCGATGGTGAAGCGCTGCGCTCGTGCGTCGCGCCGGTGTCGCGGGTAGCGGGCAAGGAAGTGACCACCATCGAGGGCCTATCGCCCGATCTCACGCATCCCTTGCAGCGCGCCTGGATCGCCGAAGATGTGCCGCAGTGCGGGTACTGTCAATCTGGACAGATCATGAGCGCGGCCGTGCTGTTGCGCGAAAAGCCGCGACCGACCGATGAGGACATTGACGAGGCGATGACCGGTAATATCTGCCGCTGCGGCACGTATCCGCGCATCCGCAAGGCAATTCACCGCGCTGCCGCCACGATCGGGAAGGGAGGCGCCGAATGAGCGCTCCCAAATTGGAACGTCGCGAGTTTCTGAAGTTCTCGGTTGCCGCCGGCGGAGGCCTGCTGATCGGTTTGTACCTCCCCGGCGCAAGCAAGCTGGCGGTCGCGGAGGAAGCGTCCGCGAGCGGCTTCATGCCG
>Ga0207097_1047_pt1 | contig 22247 bp, 25 predicted proteins | sample Alteio_BWMinHeat_87_FD_153541 | JGI IMG/M metagenome (GOLD analysis project Ga0207097, IMG submission 153541) | Enriched cells from forest soil in Barre Woods Harvard Forest LTER site, Petersham, Massachusetts, United States -... | ecosystem: Environmental > Terrestrial > Soil > Temperate forest >...
GTTTTGATTTTCGAGAGTTGTGTCTAAGTTTTTATATTAGATTTTAGAGCAAGTTTATTCAAAAGCTCTTTTGCTTCTTTTTTATCTTCTTCCGGACCGAGTTCTATGATACCATTTAATATTTGTTTGACACGACTTGTATTTTCTTGAGCAAACGTTTTATTGTTAAATGGGTTTAATTTAGATTCTATTACTTCTTTAAGTTTTGACAGACAAGTCTTTATATCTAATTCTTGGATCGCGGTTAGAGCTTCGTTTATTATAATTGCCAGAGTTGGGATTTTAGCGATATCCAATCTAGCTTTTTTTAATACAGCGTCTAAGCTTTTAGCCATTGGGTTTACGGTTTTGCTTTTACTACCGAGTGAATCCATAATGTAATATTCATAGTTTCCATTATTTCTTTTTAGAACAACAGCTATCCAGTGACCACAAGCTGCTTGAGTTTCTTTCATATTTCCCAAAATGAATATGTGTGTTGCATTTGGATTAAGTCTTATTTTTTCTATTGTTTTAGCTAAAGGTTCTAAAATTTTATTATTATTTTCTGCGATTTCATTTACATTTGCTATTATAGAGTATATTGCAGGGGACCATTTTAACTCATTTTTTATTATATTGTTTATCTCTACATCAAATAAGTTTGCTCCTCCTTTTGTACCAAAAGTTGACTTGTCTTTTCTATTTTGAGCAACTATTGATCTCCATTTTTCTAATGGGAAATTTTCTTCATCTTCTACATTAAGTCGTCTTTCAATTTCTTTTTTTGTTTCATGTTTAAGTACCCCATCTGCAGCTAACCATTGATACAATATATTTCCATTTTTAATTGCATGATAACCACAGTCTGTCCCTTTTTGTGGTAATACAGATATTATATGAAAATTTTCTTCTCTGGATTTTTTTTCTTCATCTTCTAAGCTTTTTAAGCTATTTTTTATAGCTGTCTCCTGATCTTGTGCTAATTTTCTTTCTCTATCTTCAATTTGTTTAGTTGCCAAACTCTGTTTTAGAGCTTGTGCTATATCTTCATCCATAGATAGTATTGTTTTAGGAAAAATTGAGGCTAAAATAATGGGATATAAGAATATTATTTTTGAAATTTTCATTTAATTTTCCTCCTATTATACTTACATCATTATATTATATATGATTATTTTCAACTTGTCAAGACTGTGTATTTGATTGATTTTAATCTGATTAATCAAAACCTTTTAATTATCTATATTTTTTTATAATTTAATTTATATAAATTTTTAGTTATTTAAGGGAGGTCCAATGAAATATTATAAGAAATTTTTAATTAGTTCTTTAATTTTAAGTATTCAGTTTTCATATTTAGATGGTATGAGTAGAAAAAGAAAAAGGGAAGAAACTCAGTCAAGTATACCAATGCTAAATGAATTATTAAAAATGCAGATATTGCATATAAAAAATTTACAAAATATTAAAGATTTAATTGAACAAGGAGCGGATATTAACTATCTTGATAAAAATAGGAACTCTATTTTAAATATTTTAACAAATAAAGTAGATGATGAAAAAATTATTGAATTTCTACTTTCTATAGAGAATATAAATATAGACAATCAAAATAACGCAGGAAATACACCATTATTAAATGTTTGTAGAATCAAACCTAATTTAAAAATGATAGAATTATTACTTTTTAATAGAGCAGACGTTAATCTCACAAACAATCACAAATTTACACCTTTAATAGAAGCTTGTGATTCAAAATTTAGTTTTTCAAGTTTGAAGGCTGCAAAATTACTAGTTAGTTTTGATGCTGATGTTAATAGACAAACTTATCAAGGAAGAACTGCACTTATGTATGCAGCAAAAATGGGCAATTTAAGATTGGCTTTATTCCTACTAAAATCCGGAGCTGATGTCTCCTTGACAGATTTTAAGGGTTTGAATTGTTTTAGCTTTGCTAGAAACAGTAAGGTTCGTGAAGCTATAAGGGAAGCCTGTATAGCCCATGATAAGAATAAATATGAAATGGTCTATAAAAATACCCCATTACCAAAAGAGCTAATAAACATAGTTTTTGAGTATTGTTAAAGATACGCAATTTTCTCCTGGAAAATTTAAGTTTGACTTTCTAATTGTAATTTGTTATATTAATAATAGGCTAAGTTGTAATGCTTAAAATGGTTGTTTAAGAGACAATCTGTAATGGATAATAATTGTTTATTTTAAAATAATAGGGAAGGATTGAAATGAAAAAACTTAAATTAATTAGCTTATCTTTTGTCTTTTTTGCCAATATATCAATAATTTCTGGTATGGGTTCTGGTATGGGAATGCAAGAAGAAGATTTAAGCGCTGAGATTGCTGCTATTGAAGCCGCTTGTCAAAAAGCTAAGGAAACTAAAAAATCAGAAGAAAAAGAAAATAAAGAGAAAGAAGAAAATAAGAAACTTATAAAAGCAGTAAATATGGGTAAAATAATTGAAGCTGAAAATGCTATCAAAAATGGAGCAAATGTGAATGCTCCTGATACTACTGGTGCTAAATGGACACCTTTGATGATAGCATCACTTCGTGGTAACTTCCAAATAGCTAAGTTACTCATAGAAAATGGGGCTGATGTAAATGCTTCGAATGCTTATGGTGATACTCCCCTTTATCTGGCAGCCAATACAAGTTTTGAGTTGGCTAAATTGCTTTTAGAAAAAGGCGCAAATGTGAATGGCTCTTATAATAACAGTCTTACTCCTTTGATGAGAGCAGTTATAGATGGAAAGCTTGAAACAGTTAAATTATTATTGGCTAATGGTGCTGATCCTAAATTTGTAAATAAAGATCGACGAGATGCATATTCTTATGCAAAAGATCCACAAATAAAACAACTCTTGAATTCGGAACGATTTGAAATGGAAAAATCTGGATTAATAAAGCCGGAAGAGCCAAAACAAATTACACCTAAACAACAAGAACAAAAAGAGGAAGAAGATTTGCTTGCTCAGATAATGAAAATAGAAGAAGCTTGCGCAAAATCTCAAAAAGCACAAACTTCAACAGTTTCTCAGAAACCAGAATCTATTAAACCAGAACCAGCCAAATCTCAACCAGTATCAGCAAGATCTGAAGAAGCAAAAGTAAATAGAGAAGAAGCTGAAAACTTCGGTTCTGAAATTGAAGCTATAGAATTAGCTCACCAAAAAGAGCAAGAAAAAATTCGAGAAGCACAACGTTTAATTTCAGCTCAAGAAGAGAAAGAAAGAAATGAGCGACTTGAACAGGCAAGATTAACAGGGGCAGCTGTCCAAAAAGACATCAAACCTGAAGTAAGCTCGACTCCCTTCTCTTTATCTTTAGAATTGCCTGCAATACAACGTTCTCCTGAAGCGCAACCTAGAATAAGACAAGAAGAAAAAAAACAAGAAGCAGAAAGACAACAAGCTTCAGAACCTTCAAGTGGTATTGTAATAGAAGGCGGAGAAGGCCAATAAGAATAGTTGATCCTGAAGATTGGTACGCTTCAGAAGAATAACCTAAGAATAACCTACTTATTAAATTTAGCGCTCGATGCCTAAAAACATTGGGCGCTTTTTTTATAATTGTGGATTGATTATTAATTTTTTTCGAGTAATAATTTTTTTAGAATATTGGAGAAATTATTATGGTAGAGAAATTTTTAATCAAGTTAATTTATAAGTTTTTTAAGTTTAAGAATAAATTATTTATTAGTTCGTATCCTTCGACAAGCTCCCGACTTCGCTCTTCCGGCTTCGTTAAAACTTCGCCGGACAGGTCGAGCTTCGACGGGCAGGCAGGACGAACGGGGATGGTTAATTATTTTAGTGGCACTGAAATCGAGACAAATAATAATTTAGCAGAATTATCCATAACAGTTGTCATCACTTCTTATAACAATATAAAATACTGTAAAAAGAATTTAGAATCTGTATTGGGTCAAAATTATTCAAATTTCAATGTAATCTATATCGATGATTGTTCAAATGATGGGACTTCAGAGGTTGTGCAAAAATTTCTTGAAGATTATGATCTGCAAAAGAAAGTAAAATATATCTTAAATGATACTCGTAAAAAAAAGGTTGAGAATCTATATTCTGTGATTAATAGTTTAGCAGATGATAGGATAATCTTAGAGCTTGATGGGGATGATTACTTGAATGGTTCTCAGGTTTTAAGTTTATTTAATAATTATTATCAAAGAACTGATTTCTGGGTAGTTTATGGAAATTATAAGAATTATCCGGAAGATTTGGCTGAAAAATTTGAAATTGAGAAATTTTTTCAGCCGGTACCTAAATTTATCTTAAGATTGAATAAAATAAGATTATACCCTTGGGTTTTTTCTGGATTGCGTTCATATTATGCAGGTCTTTTTAAAAAAATAAAAAAAGAAAGTATAAGTTCTACTGCATTAGGGGAATTTTTTCCTTTATGTGGTGATGCGGCAATTTTTTACCCTATACTTGAGATGGCTCAAAATAAAGTTGCTTCAATTGATGAAATTGTGTTATTAAGAAATATAGATTCTCCTATAAATGATTTTAAAAGTTATGATAAAAAATTTAGAAAAATGGTTTGGAATGAAATTTGCAATAAAACTAAATATAGCAAAATTGAGAAGCTTTTTTAGGAAGAATAAAATAATTAATGATTTGAATGAAAAACCTATAGTTATAGTTATTCCATCCTATAATAATGCTCTATGGTATAAAAAAAACTTAGATTCTATTTTTAATCAAAAATATTCAAATTATCGAATTATATATATTGATGATGCATCGCAAGATGATACATCTTTTTATGTTCAAGGTTATGTAGACAGCTTGGGTCATAAGTCTAAATTAACCTTGATTAGAAATGAAAAACGTAGAGGAGCTACTGCAAATAGGTATCTAGGATCTCATTTGGCAAATGATGAAGAAATAGTTATCATTCTAGATGGAGATGATTGGTTGGCCCAGGATTATGTTTTTCAGATAATAAATTCTATTTATTCTACTGAGGATGTTTGGTTAACTTATGGTCAATTTATTCGTTGGCCATCTGGTGTTGAGGGACAGTGTAAGTTTCTTGAACAAGATTATGATTTCAGGTCAATGGATCAATGGTACACTAGTGCATTAAGAACATATTATGCGTGGCTCTTTAAAAAAATTAAGAAATCTGATTTGATGTTAGATGGTAATTTTATTGATGTAGCTGGTGATGTAGCAGAAATGCTTCCTATGCTTGAAATGGCTCGTGGACATATAAAGTTTGTTGATGAAATTTTATATATTTATAATGTACAAACAAATTACAATGATTTTAAGGTTAATTCTGAAAAACAAAGGAAAATTACTCAATTAATTAAGTCTCGGCAAAGATACGATAATTTGTGATGGCACCCTTTTTTACACTTTTCGTAACAATTAAAATTATTGCCAAATAAAACACGTATGCAATAAACGTAGAAAAAAGGCAGCCAGGTATGCCAAATTTTGGCACCAATAAAATATTTAGAATGCTGTTTAAAATTGCGGACATAACTGTAAAACTTACAAGAAGATATACTCTTTTAAAAAACTGTAAGTAGCAGGTTGCAAAATATGAACCCATGAATATTATCTGGCTTATCAATATAATCAAGATATAATTTATTGCTTCATGAAATTTTATTGGTATTATCCAAAATAAAATTTTTTTTGAAAGAATAAAACCTACAATTACAATTGTGAACATAATAATCATGGATAACCACATGTTTTTCTGGTTCCATTTATCTATGTCTAAAATATTTTCTTTATTTTTACTAAATGTTTCAAAAATATATGGGATATAAGAGCCACTTAGGGGATATAGTATAAACATTTGAAAAAGTTGTCCAAATGAGTCTGCCAGAGAATATATTCCTACTTGTTCTAAGCTTGTATACTGGGCTAATATCCAACGATCTGCAAATGATAATATCCAGGAAAATATTATGCTTGGTATAAATGGAAACCCTGTTACTAGATAATATTTTATAATTTTTTTGTTTATTAATTTTGGTTTTATATAACCAATTTTTTTGTTATATAACCATAATCCATAAGTGAAGATTAATAGAATGCTAATTAAATTAGCTAAAACTAAACCCAAAATTTTAAAATTAAAAAACATGATTAATATTATTGCACAAATTGCATTAGTAATTCCCATTAATATTTGTGCTAGAGCTAAGTGTAAAGATTTACTTTGGTAGCGAAAAACTTGAAAAAGTAGTTCTGTGAAAAAATGTAAAAAGCATATAATTAAAGTTAATAAAATTATTTTTGGGTCCAGTTGATTTAAAAATAATAATTTATTGAATTTAGGTATAAAACTGATTAATAAAACTAAAATAGGTGTAGCTATTAATAGATATATCGAGATTATATCTTCTATTATTTTTTTTCTTACGGTGTTATCTGTATGAAAAAAATCTAATCCAAAAACTTGTCTTAACCCTAAATTTAAAAATATTGGAACTATAGCAATAAAAGTATTTAATAGAGAAAGCAGGCCAAATTCTGCTGTACTTAAAAAATTGGTTGCAGATAAGGTAATTGTAGCAGTTATGCCTCTTGAAACTATAGCCCCTGAAGAATATATAATGAAATTTTTAAAAACTTGTTTTGTCATTTAGCAACTTAATTATTGATTTTTTCTATTTATATTTATTATAATTTAAACATAAGGTATTATTCAAGGACTAAAAATGGAGGATTTATATGGATTTTAAATACAAATTATTATCGATTCTAGTTTTGTTAGCTTGTATATCTTTCAATATAAATTGCTGCGAAATTACTAAAATGGGAAGGTTTAAATCATCTAATGACAAACTCAATTATGCTGTGTCAACTGGTAGATATAAATTAGCTGAAAAAGCTATAAAAGAGGGTGCCGACGTTAATTTAAGTTATTTTGATTGGAGTGTAAATGAGAATATTCCATTGATTTTTGATGCAGCTGGTAAAGGTCATTTAAATATAATCCAATTGTTGATTGAAAATGGTGCAGAAATTAAACCCATATCTACTAAACAAGGTAAGCTTGATATCTTGAGTTATATGGTTCAAAACCAAATTGATTCAAGTGAGCAAATTAAAATAATAGATTATCTAGCCAATAAGCCAAATTTAAGAGAATATTTAAAAATATCTTATAAGGATTTATATAACTATCCAGATACTCTTAAGATTTGTCTTTGGTACGGAATTCCAAATAAGACCAATATCCAAGAGAGTATTAAAGAAACTAAAGATTTAATTGAGAGCATGGAGAGGATAGCTCCTGGTTCTGACGTGGTAAACAACCTTAGAAATAATTTAAAGTTGCTGAAAAAATTTGCATCAAAAATAGAATGTTTAAATAAGGGCTACAAAGAAATTGTAAAAGAAGTTAATTCGGCTATAAAGCCGGAGATTCATAAATCATTAAATTCACTGTTAATTAGGGACTTACAAGATATAGTTGTTGATTATAATTCATACTTATATCCTGAAGAAATGGAAAATTTCTTTAAATTACCAGAAGAAGAGGTTGATAATTTGATAAAGGATTATTTATATATATCCAAACAAAATACAGAGGCTTGTTTTCAAGAATTAATGAGAGTTCATGCAACAAAATAATTATCAAGATAGATTTAAAAGTATGTTATGTTTGACTGCGTAATCGATAATTATCAAGAAGAGCGAGACAGAGATTTTATATTTAAAGCATTTAAAGAAAACTGGAATCTGTTAGTTGATGTTTCTTGTTGGTCCGAATATTCTGTAAAAAATGTTGAAGAAGACTTGTTTGCTGAAAATAGAGAAATTAGAGTTTTAGTAAAATCTGGCATTTCTATTGGATTTATAGTTTATCGCCCAAATAATCCCAATAAATATTATTTTTATTCTGATCCCATGTCAATAAGTGTACTTTTTATTGATCCATTATATAGGGGTAATGGATATGCAAATGTTTTGATTAATTATGCTGTTCAAGATATGTTGAAGCAGAGCAATAAAACAGAAATTACGGCTGTTATTAACGAAGATAATATTTCTTCTTTAAAAACTTTTAAAAAAGCAGGGTTTGAAATAGTTAAAGTTCAAGTTAGATCAGGTTTGTCAGCACATATACATGTATCTAAAAAATCTATATAATTCAAACTGAAAATTATCCTTGATTTTGGCCCATCAAATATGATATCTTAACCTTAATGGTATATTAATTTAATATTAAGGAGGTAATCATGAAAAGTTTACAGAAATTATTAATGGGTTCTATGTTTTTATTCTTATTTTCAGGTAATAACTCTTATTGTGATGGCGATTATGAAGATTGGGGTTATGATAAACTTAAACAAGAGCTTAAGAATTCAGTTACATGGATTGGGCATAAAATAGAAAGCATCTCTGAAGATATTGAACAATCTGACTTGATGCAATCAACTAAAAATAATTTGTTAATGTTAAAAGATGAAATAAAAGATAAATTAAAAGAAATTAAAAATGATATTGATTCTTTTTCTTCAGAAGAATTAATAGCTAAAATTCATGAAGTTACAGAAAATATAAATCAAAAATTTGAAAATCTTTTGAAAAATTATAGAAATTCAAAATCTGTTGAGACAGAAGAATTCATAGTTTAATTTTTATTTTAAAAGATGGAGTGTTAATTATGAATAATGTAAAGAAATTAGCAATGGTTGCTATGATCTTATCGTTAGTTGGGATTCAAAATTCTTTTGCTTATCTGCAAGATGCAAGTGCAGATTATGAAAAATCTACACCTGTAACTCATGAAGAAGCAGATAGCTCTTTAGAGCATTTTAAACACAAAATTATTCAAAAGTATAATGAGCTTTTAAATAGACTAGTATCTTATTGGGGAAGTATTACGCCTGTAAGAAGAAATAGCATTATGAGAGAATATAAGAAGATACGTGTAGCATTAAAGGGCATTAGTGATACAGTTGCTGCACCTAATGTAGATATCGAAAAAGTTCAAGCTGCTGATAAAGATATTGATGGTCTTGAAACAAGAGTTGTTAAATTAGAAAACGATAACGCAGCTAAAAGCTAAAAACATATCTTTAATTTAAGTAATAGACTTTATGCGTAATTAGATCCGCCGTTTCCTTCGACAAGCTCAGGACGAGCGGATCCAGAAAATTTCCTTAGCGCTCGTGGTGAGCCTGTCGAACCATACGAGTTGATAAAGCTATTCATAATATTTTGTGCTAATTACGCATAAGATCTAATATATTGGAAATTGCTTACATAAATTGTTTACTTTTTGTTTAATAGTTTCAAGTTTTTTTTGATCGTTTCTATTTTCTAAAGTTTCATTAATTAAATGTGCAATAAGCTCAGCTTGTTCTTCTTGCATTCCTCTAGTGGTGATTGCAGGTGTGCCAATTCTAATACCACTGGTGATAGCAGGTTTTTCAGGGTCAAATGGAATAGTGTTTCTGTTAACATAAATTCCAGTATTATGCAGAATCTCTTCAGCGATTTTACCATTCAAACCTTTAGATCTTAAATCTATAATAAAAAGATGATTATCTGTTCCTCCAGAGACAATTCTATAGCCAAGATTTTGCAATATTGAACACATTTTTTTTGAATTTTTAATAATTTGTTTTTGATAATCAAAAAAATCTGGTGATTGTGCTAATTTAAAAGCAACAGCTTTGGCAGCAATTACATGCATAAATGGACCTCCTTGCATTCCAGGCATTATAGCTTTATCAAGAATAGATCCGAACTCTTTTTTACACATCACTAACCCACCTCGTGGACCTCGCAAAGTTTTATGTGTAGTACTTGTTACAAAATCAGCATGATTAATTGGACTAGGGTGTAATTCTGTTGCTATTAGCCCTGCAATATGGGCTATATCGGCCATTAAATATGCACCTACACTTTTTGCTATTTTTGAGAACCTTTCAAAATCTATAATCTTTGAATATGCTGATGCGCCACAAATTATGATTTTGGGCCTATGTTCTTGTGCTAACTTTTGTATTTCATCATAATCAAGCTGTTCTGTTGAAGGATTTACTCCATAAGAAACTGATTTAAATAATTTTCCTGAAAAACTTACATTATGTCCATGGGTAAGATGGCCACCTTCTGATAACCTCATTCCCATTATTGTATCTCCAGGTTGTAATATGGCAAAATAAACAGCCATATTTGCCTGAGAACCTGAATGAGCTTGAACGTTTACATGCTCAGCTTTGAAAATTGATTTACATCTTTCTATAGCCAAAAGTTCAGCTTGGTCAACAAATTGACAGCCACTATAATATCTTTTGCCAGGGTATCCTTCAGCATATTTATTTGTTAAAATTGACCCAGTTACTTCTAGTACGGCTTTATCTACATAATTTTCTGATGCAATTAAATTTATTTCATTTTCTTGACGATTTGTTTCATTTTTTATTACTTCAAATATCTCTGGATCAACTAATTTTAATCTATCCAAGGGGTTCCTTAATTGTTAAAAAGGTTTTAAGGGCTTGCTTTTGGCCTATTTTAAACTATAATTTATAATTATATAAATTTTAATTTTTTATTTTAAAGGTGGTTGCTGTGATTTCCGCTTCCGATTTTAGAAAAGGTACCAAATTTCTTTATAAAAACGAGCCATATACAGTTGTAGATTTTCAGCATGTTAAGCCTGGTAAGGGGGGGGGCCTTTGTTCGAACTAAAATGAGGAATATGATAACTGGCCTTACCCATGAAGAAACATTTAGAGTTGAAGAAAAATTTTCTACTCCTAATGTTGAATATAAGAAGATGCAATACCTTTATAAAGATGATGAAAGTTATTGTTTCATGGATCAGGAATCTTATGATCAAGTTTTTTTAGATAAAAAACAGATCGGTGAGATTGTAGATTTTTTAAAGGAACAAGAATTTTATACAATAGTTTACTTTGATCAAAATCCTATATCAGTGAATCCGCCACTTTTTGTAGAACTTCAAGTTACAGAAACTCCTCCTGGAGTTAAAGGTGATACTGCACAAGGGGCTGGAACCAAACCTGCTACTTTAGAAACTGGTTTAGTGGTACAAGTTCCTCTCTTTGTAAATGAAGGCGATATAATTAAGGTTGATACAAGAGACTCTAGTTATATTGAAAGAATTAAAAAATAAATTATGAAATACGACAATCTGGCAAGACGAGAATTACGTTCTTTGATGTTTCATTTGCTTTATGCATTAGAGTGCTATGAATATCAAGTATCTTTGGAATCAATTCTGGATGATTTCAATAGGGGTTTTGAATTAGATATTCCTGTAGATAGTGAAGCTGTTAAAGTCGTTAAATCTGTTGTTGATTCAAGATTGGAATTGAATAATATAATTCAAAAATTTTTATCTAATTGGCGTTTGGACCGCATAGGTGTTTGCACACGTCTAATTTTATATTTAAGCGTTTGGGAAATGTTGAATACAGATACGCCTCCTACTGTTGTTATAAATGAAGCAATAGAATTAGCAAAATGTTTTTCTGAAACAGATGCTTATAAATTTATAAACGGTATTTTAGATGAAATTGCCAAAAAACTCCCCGAGCTTAAATCTCCAAACACTTTTCAATTAAACTAAAAAATAAATATTGAATTTTGGAAATTAAATTAATAAAATCACAAATGTAAACTGTTTAAACTTCTGTTAACAAACTAAGGAGATAGTTTTTATGGATAACAAGAAGATTGTTGATTTAGTAGCTCTTGTATTAGTAATTGTGGGCGCTATCAACTGGGGTCTAATAGGTCTTACGGGTATGAACCTTGTAACATCTCTACTTGGAGATGGAACAATGTTGACCAGAGTTGTTTATATCTTAGTTGGCTTATCAGGTCTTTATTCTGTTTCTTTCTTGTTAAAGAAGTAAACTAGAATAACTCTGAAAATAACGAGGGCAATAACTTATTTTGGTTATTGCCCTTATTGTGTTATAATTGATTATATCAAATTAACGATTTACGGCAGATATTATTAGAACATGGTTACAAAAAAAAATAATAAAAATTTAGAATATTATCGTGGTTTGCCATGGACTTATAATGTTACAGAAGGCATCGATAATTCAGGTAAAAAAATATATATTGTAAGTGTTAATGAATTACCTGGGGTTAAGACAGATGCTTATAATAGAAATGATGCATTCGAAGAAATTAAAGAAGCTATGGATGCAGCCTTTGAATTATATCTTGAAATGGGAGATAAAATCCCTGAGCCTAAAAAAACAAATGAATATAAAGGCAATATAACTTACAGGACAACTAGCGAACAACATGCCTTGATTGCAGCAGAAGCTAAAAGGAGAAAAAAACCTATTAATAAATTGCTTGATGAGTTTGTTACAAACGGACTTTATGCAAAAAGCGCAAAAAGAAAATAATTTTATATATTGCTTTTATATTGTTGGACCAATAACATATTCACTAACTATATTTCCCAATACAGGTGGCATGTAGGGACTAGTTTCTTCTAATATTTTTTTGTTTGTTATTTCTTGCCATTCTTTAACAACCTTGAGTATGTCCTTATATTGGGATTGTTTTACTAAATCTAAAAAGGTTTTATTTTGGTTATTTTCTATATTTATATCAGCTCCGAATTGAAGTAATAAATTAATGATTTTTAGAACACGAGTTTTTTGTGTGTTGTGCGGGTCATTATAAAAGGGGAACTTGCATTGAATTATTCTGTGAAGGCATGTATCATTGTTTAAACCTTGTAGATTTAAATCTATTCCTTGTTTAATTAATAATTGCGCTATAATTAAATTATTTCTCTCTATAGCCCAAAATAGGGCATTCCAATTATTGCGTTCTGTAATATTTATATTTGCTCCATACTTTAATAAAAGTTCAATAACTTTTGAATCGCAGCTTTGTAATATAGCATAATGTAGTATTGGTTTATCTCCATGCCAATATTTTAAAGTTTCGTTTGTCCAATATTTTACCATATGGTTCGGGTCAGCTCCTTCTTGTAATGCTTCTTCCATTAATTCTAGATCTTGTAGATCTACAGATTTACGAAGTTTTTCGTTTAACTCTTGAATCATTGCATAGTTAGATAGAGAGATTGATAATAAAGTTATTATTACGTATAAAATTAATTTGTTCACGAATTCCTAAGATTAAAAGTAAAAATTAAGGTGGTCATAATTATTACAATTATGACCACCTTTTCTATTGGCTAGTAAAAAATTAAATTAATTCAGGAAAGAAGAGTTTTAATTCTCTAACAGCAGAACTAGCAGAATCAGAGCCATGTACAGCATTTTCACCGATACCTTTGCCAAATAATTGGCGAATTGTACCTTGAGCAGCTTTTTTAGAATCAGTAACGCCCATCAGGCTTCGCCAGTCATTTACAGCATCTGTTTTAGCTAATGCCATAATGATTATAGGCCCAGATGTCATGAATTGTACTAATTCTGGAAAGAAAGAACGCTCTTTATGTTCCACATAAAATTGTTCTGCTTTGGATGGAACTAAGTTTATTTTTTGCATTTCCAGGATTTCAAAACCATTCTTTTCTATAATATCTATAATTTTGCCACTATTTTTTGCTTTAACAGCATCAGGCTTTATAATAGCAAATGTTTTTTCTATTATTTTCATAGCTTATGATTCTTTATTTTTTTTAGCATGTTTTTCAAGTTCCAATTGAAGAACAGACTTAGCTTTTTCTGTTTTTTTCATTTCTTGAACTGGAGCTTCTTTTTTCTTCTTAGGAGCTGCAGCTGCTTTTTTAGCCCTTGCTTCTTCTTGTGCTTTTTCATCAACTTCTAGTTTTAAGCTTAAACCTAATTTGCGTTCATTTTTATTTGCATTAATAACTCTAAATTGACGTTTTTGGCCAACTTGAAGTATTTCTTCAAGTTTCTTGCCTTCTTTGTCTACTTCAGATACATGCACCAAACCTTCGATTTTAGTCGGTAATTTTACAAATGCACCAAAATTCGTAATTTTAGAAACTTCACCTTCAACCAAAGATCCCACAGGATATTTTTCTTCTATTTCTTCCCATGGATCATTTGTCATTTGTTTAACACCAAGAGAAACTTTCTTGTTTGCTTCATCTATTGATAAAATGACGGCTTCAACTTCTTGACCTTTTGTGTAAACATCAGCGGGATGACTAATATGATCTGTCCAAGACAAATCTGAAACGTGAGCAAGGCCATCAACTCCAGGTAATAATTGAATGAATATACCAAAGTCAGCAATATTAGTAATTTTACCTTTTATTTTTTCACCAACCTTGAATTTTTCACTAATAGATTTCCATGGATTATCAACAAGTTGTTTTATGCTTAAAGACATTCTTCTGTTGTCTTTATCTAAAGATACAACTAAGGCTTCTACTTCTTCGCCTAATTTAAAATGTTTTGTCAAATCTTTAATTCTATCAATCCAAGATACTTCAGAAATATGTACTAAACCTTCTATACCCTTTTGTATTTCTATAAATAGACCATAATCAGTAATACTTGATATTTTACCCTTAACTTTAGAACCAACTTGTATTGATTCAGGTAAAACATGCCATGGATTGTCAGTTAATTGTTTCATGCCTAGAGATATTTTATTATTATCTTTATCAATAGATAGAACTTTTACTGTTATCTTATCTCCAATTTTTAATATCTCGCTTGGATGGGATATTCTGCCCCATGTCATATCGGTTATATGTAATAGACCATCTAATCCACCTATATCTACAAAAGCTCCATAGTTTGTTATATTTTTTACAGTTCCTTGGATTATTTGAGCTTCTGTTATATTGCTCATAACATGCTTGCGGGCTTCTTGTTGCTGTTCTGATAAGAACTTGCGTCTAGAAATTATTACATTGCCACGTTTTTTATTTATCTTGATAATGTTGGCAATTATATGTTGTCCAATTAGGCCTTCAAAATTTGTAACTTTTTGTACATCAACTTGTGATCCAGGTAAAAAAGCTGGAAGTCCTATATCAACATTTAGTCCGCCTTTTACTGTATGAGTAACGACACCTTCAACAGGTTTATTTTCTTCAAATAATTTTGTAATTCTATCCCAAGCCTTTAGATTTTTTGCTTTTTCATAAGATAAAACTACGTTGCCATCGATATTTTCAAGTTCATCTAACATTACGTCTATATTAGCGCCTGGGATCAGATCTTTTAATTCATGTTCAGTAAATTCATATCTTGGTATTAGTCCATTTGATTTGTATTGAATGTCGACTAAAACACCATGCTGATCTATAGCTAAAATTTTTCCTACTGCTAATTGTCCAGTTTGCAATTTATTAAGTGTTTCTTGATATAGATTTTGAAGTTCTTGTTTTTGCTCACCACTTAATTGAGGCATGTCCAGTTCAGGAAGATATACTTTTGCGTATTTAGATGGACTTAGTACTTCTTTTGCCATTGAAAAAAGCTCCTAAAGAGATTTGAAATAAATAAAATCTGCTAACTTAGAATTTAGTAAGCAGAAGTTTATGGGGGTTAAACATATACTATACTTATTTTATAATATCATTTTATTTATCAACTGGCAAATTTGGATTAAATATTTTAAAATAAATCGTTTTGGGTTAAATTGAGAATATTATTTTATATGAATTTTCAAGATAAAAAGCCATTAAAGATAGCCATAGTAACTAATAATTATACACCCTATTCTGGAGGGGTGGTAAGCTCTATAAAATCTCTTTTTGAAAGCTTGGAAGAGCAGAATCATATACCTTTTATTGTTACCCTAGATTTTTTGAACAAAAAGTTCCCTGAAAGCGATAATATCTTTCGTATGAGTTGTCCCATAAAATTTACTTATAAACAGAATTCTATGGCTATTCCCTTCTGGCCGGAACTTGAAATGGCTGAAATTATAAAAAGTGAGAAACCTGATATTATTCACTCTCAACACCCATTTTTATTGGGTGTAAATGCATTGAATGTAAGTAAAAAGATGCAAATACCCATTGTTTTTACTTATCATACGCAATATGAAAACTATGCACATTATATACCTTTACCAGGAATTTTTACAAAACCTATCATCAGCACATTAGTAAAATCTTATTGTAAGAAAGTTCAAGGAGTTATTTTTCCTAGTTTATCAATAGCAAAAACTGCTAGTTGCTTAAATCTTCAAAATTCGATAGTTGTGCCAAGTGGTATCTTGCCATTATATTTTTCATCTGAACCTATTCTTAAACAGAATAGAACGTTTGAGCTTTTAACAGTTAGTCGTTTTACTAAAGAAAAAAATATTTTATTTTTGTTAGATGTTTTTGCACAATTAAAACAAGAAGATTTTATTTTTAGGCTAATAGGATATGGCTCAGAGTTAAATTTTCTAAAATATTATGCATATGAAAAACTTAAATTATCTAAAGAGAGAGTAATTTTTATAGAAAAACCTTCTAAAGATTTATTGGCATATACCTACAAAAAATCTGATCTATTTATTTTTGCTTCTAGAACTGAAACCCAAGGTTTAGTATTGGCTGAGGCTATGGCTGGAAGTTGTCCTGTTATTGCTCTAAATGCTTCAGGTAGTTGTGATATTGTAGATAATGGAATTAATGGATTTTTGGTTGGCTCTATAGAAGAGATGGTTTTGAAAATTAATTATTTAAAAAACGAACCAGATCTTTGTTTACAAATGCAAAAACAAGCTTGGTTAAAATCTAAAAATTATGATTCTAAAAATTTAACTTTGAATTTAGTAGATTTTTATAATAAGATATTGGCAAATTCCGTTTAAGGGAGAATAAATGGGTAAAATTTTGATCACTTTGTTTTTTCTTGTGCCTAGCATTAATTGCATAGATAAAGATATTAAAAAATCAGACACCCAGAAAACTATATCCTATCTTTCAGACAGTTTTAAATATAATATTTCTAATTTTAAAGTTTATGCTAGTAGATTAAAGGGCAATTTAGCTGCTAATATTAAACTGGAGTTTGTTATTCCTGGGGTTGAAAGTAGGGCAGTTATTAAGAATATTAAGGGTTGGGATTTGCCTGAAGCAAATAGAAAGATTAAAAATTTAGAAGTTCTGTCTGTTAATGATATGAGAAGATGCGCCAAAGTAAAAAAAGATTTAGTTTTAAGAGAATTAATCTTGTTACATGATTTAGCTCAGTTTGGAACACTTGACGCATTAATATTTGAAGCAGAAAGTAAATTCAAAGAAACACTTTTTAGTTTGGCTGAGAATGCAGTAGAAGAATTGATTAGAAACCAAGATAGATTAAATGTAAATCTTTTCAAAGATAAACTTAAGAAATGGTTCTTATGTTATAAATGTAGAAAAAAAGATGATAAGAACGAAGTAGTAGAATATGAAGCAGACGAAGATATTACTTTAACTTTTGCTGATGAATTATAAGTTATAAGCAAAAAAGCTGGTAAGAAATATATTTTTTCTGCTAGATTGCTTGAGTATAGTTAAATTTTTTTAGGAGTTATAATGAAAAAGCTCTTAGTGTTACCCCTATTATTTGTATGCAAGGTGTATGCATTCGAACAATATTATCAAGATAGTTTAAGTTCAAGCCCTAGTGCTCCTGAGCAGCAACCTGGATATCAGGCTGAAGGTCATCCTATAGTAGTATTACAACAAAAGCCACCACTACCTCCAAGAAATAGTATTAGTGTTAAAGCTATAAGAGAAGAGGCTAGAAGTGCTGCGCGTGATAACTTTATCAAACATTTAACTGAGAGTTTTGATCATATAATTGCAACAGAATCTGAAAATTTACGTGTTATGCCCTGGACCAAAAGAAAAATAGCCAACAAAATTAATTCTATTAAAAAATTGAATTTAAGCAGGCTTGCTTTGATCTATAATGAAAAAATATTATCGGGAGCAACAATTGAAGACTTACTTCAGGATCAAGAGAAATTTTTTAGAGAATGTGTCCAAAAATTAATTAGTGATGTTGTAGAAAAATCAAAATGTTGTTTTCCATACTGTTGAGACAGTTATGAAACAAGTTCTATTTTTTTGTTTTTTAACAAGCTTGAATATAATCTCAATGCAATTAGAAGAAGAGGATTTTGTATATGTCTCAGGAGATGAAACATTCGAGCCTTCAGATGATTCTAAAGAACAGGAAGAACGACCTATATTGAGAAGTTTATCAGGATCTGTCAAAAATAGATTAGAATCTGAAGCTAATAATTTTTTAAAAAACTTAGAACAAGATTTAGTTTTAGTAGATATAGAACAATTTAAAAAGGATAATCTTTTCACTTTTGCTTCTAATTCGATGCCAGGTAGAATTAGACATATTTTAGAATCTATTGATTCTGATAATAATTCTAGATTAACAGATGAACAATTTAGCGACATAGTGGATAGTTATGTGGGAGAATTTACCAAAAATTTAAGAGATTTTAAACTTCAATTGGATAAAAACATCAGTGAATTAAAACGTGAAAAACAAAAAAGTTTTAATCAAGAAAACACTCCAAAAAGAGAAAAAAAGTGTTCCCATTTTATATGTAAATGTTTTAGAAATTGTATTAAACCAACAATATAATTGTTTCAGATAGAAATTTATAGATCTCGATAAAACTCCTGTTGTTGCGATTTGTGTTTTTAGTTTAAATGATTTATAATTTAATATTATGAGTTTATTTAAATTAAAAATGCCTTTTGAAGCTTCAGGAAGTCAGCCAGAGGCGATAAAAAATTTATCTTTGCATAGACCAGGAAAATCAACTCTGATAGGCGTTACAGGATCAGGTAAGACGTTTACTTTAGCCAATGTAATAGCCAATCAGAATAAATCTGTGTTAATCTTATCTCCAAATAAAACTTTGGCGGCTCAACTTTATGAAGAATTTAGCCTGTTTTTTCCTGAAAATAAGGTTTGTTATTTTGTAAGTTATTATGATTATTATCAACCAGAATCATATCTACCGGCTCAAGATATTTATATACCAAAAGAAACAAAGGTTAATAGTGAAATTGAAAGACTAAGAATAGAAGCGACAGCTTCTTTAATTAATAGAAAAGACACTATAATTATATCCTCTGTTTCAAGTATATACTCTCTTGGTAACCCAAAAGATTATAAAGAATTAGCTTTATCTTTAAAAGTAGGGCAGGAAATTAAAAGAGCTGATCTTTTAAAAGAACTTATATTTATTCAATATGTTAGAAATGATATGGAAAAAGGGCATGGAACTTTTCAAGTTCTGGGCAATACGATAGAAATAAATTTGCCATACCAAAAAGAAAGATTACGTATAGAACTATTTGCTGACAAAATTGAAAGCTTGCAGTGGGTTAATAAACAAACCAATGCTGTTTTGAATAATTTGGATAATGTTTTAATTTTTCCTGCAAAACATTTTGTTACAACAGGCGCAAAAAAAGGTTCAGCAATAAAAAGTATTAAATCTGAATTGGATCAAGTATTACCTCTTTTAACTAATGAGATTTATAAAGATAGACTTTCAAAAAGAGTTATGCATGATATTGAAATGTTAAAAGAAACGGGGTATTGTTCTGGCATAGAGAACTATTCTATACATTTTGACGGTCGTAATCCCGGACAAGCTCCTTCTTGTTTATTTGATTTTTTTGAAGATTTTCTTTTAATCATTGATGAATCTCATATAGCTGTTCCACAACTACGTGGTATGTATGCAGGTGATAAAGCTCGTAAAAAATCTTTAATAGATTTTGGTTTTAGGCTACCTTCTTCTCAAGATAATCGCCCTTTAAAATTTGAAGAAATAGAAAGATATTTTAAAGATGTTATTTTTGTTTCGGCTACCCCTAGTGATTATGAACTTGAAAATTCTCCTAATGTAGTCGAACAAATAATTAGACCTACTGGACTTGTAGATCCTTTGATCGAAATTCATCCACGATTAAATCAAATAAGCGATTTAATTAGTGAAATTAAGAATACTACATCAAAAGGCTTCCGGACTCTTGTGACAGTTTTAACTAAAAAAATGGCTGAAGAGTTAGCTTATTATCTTGAAGAACAAAAAATTAAAGTATGCTATTTGCATAGTAGTATCAAAACACCTGAAAGAACTGAATTGCTTCAAAAATTAAGACTAGGAGTATTCGATTGTCTTGTAGGTGTTAATTTATTGCGTGAGGGTTTAGATTTGCCCGAAGTTGCTTTGGTTGCTATAATGGATGCTGATGTGGAAAGTTTTTTAAGGGATAAAAGATCTTTAATTCAGACTATTGGACGTGCTGCTAGAAATACTGAATCAAAAGTAATTTTTTATGCTGATAAAATTACCGGTTCTATGCAAAATGCTATAACTGAAACTAACAGACGCAGACAAATGCAACAGGAGTATAATAAACTTCATAATATTGTTCCTAGAACAGTTAAACGCGAAGTGGTCAAAAGTATATCAAACATTCAAGCAGCTATTGCTCAAGCTTCTAAGGGTAAAAAGAAGACCAAAATTGCACCTGAAGATTTGAATAAAAAAATTATTGAAATTGAAAAGGCTATGCATGATGCTGCTGAAAATATGGATTTTGAATTAGCTATTGAGCTTCGCGGCCAACTTTTAGAGTTACAAAAGATTCTAAATAAAAACTAGTATAAATTAGGTTAACAATGAATAAAAATTTTTTTCTCTCCCCAGTCACCCTGAGCGAAGCACGAAGTGCGAAGTCGAATGGGCTTCATAAGAAATTTATTTTTATTTTTTTACTAATAGCCCCCAAAATTAATTGTATGAATTTCGATTATCATGATTTTAGTGACGAAAAAATAGAAAGCGAACTTAATTCACAAGAATATGTTGTCGAATCATTCAAGAAGCTTTCTATAAAACCCAAGATTCAAGAATTTTTTGATGAAAATAATATTAACCCTGCTCAAGATCTAGCAGAAATAATTTCTGCTTATACTGGTCAATCTAATGAAGAAAAAGAAGCGCTAAAAAAAATTCTTGAACAGGGAATTCTCAGTAATAATTTGGAAATGGTAAAAACAGCTATTTCTCTAGGTGTAGATGTTAATGCAGAATGGGATGAGAAATTTTTCAAAGGATGCTTTCCCCTTGCATTAGCTGTCAATCAACATAGATTTGCCATAGTTAGATTATTATTAGAATCTGGTGCTGATATTAATAAAAAGATTAAAAATGAATATTATGTAGAAAGAATTGCTGCATTTAATGAAGAAGGTGACTTGATGAGAGATATGATAAGAACTATAAGAAGTAACGTGCCATTATCAACTGACATGTTAGAAAAAATAGAATATGTAGAGAGTTTGCCGGTTCGAACTTTGTATATAAATCGTGAAAATCATAAAATAAAGCAACGATGTTGTGTGATTCTTTAAAATTTGATTAATAATGTATTATAAAATTCGATAGAGGTGAAAATGAGTACAAGTGAACTTCTTAATAGAATTGTAATTGACGATAAGATTATGATGGGCAAGCCCATCATAAAAGGTACTAGAATAACAGTTCAACATGTATTTAATCTACTTGCTCAAGGTGTTTCAAAAAAAGAAATTCTTGAAGATTATCAACTTAAAGAAGAAGATATATTAGCATGTTACGCATACGTTTCTAGAAATCAATAATAAAATAAATTTATTGATAATAATGTAGCCTGGATTATGCTGAATTTAAGTAATTTATTGAGAGTTTATGCTAAAGTTAAAGAATAAGGTATTAGCAACCCATTCGACTCTCTCTTCGACTCGCTTAAAAAGCTCGCTCAGAGATCGCTCAGGGTGACCGGTGGGGGAGTGATAACTTTCTACTTATATATCTTAGAAAAAACTGAATTTTAGTATGAATTTTAAGTCGAATCGAATTTTAAGGTATAAAGTGAACAAAAAATTTATAATTTTTATCTTACTTTTAGTTGGGTTGGTTTGGGTGTATATAAACAAAATCAAGGGATATCAAATGTGTAAAATATCAACATCGTCAGATGTGGTTAAGCTTTTTCCTAAATCTCCAGAGCAAATAGAAGATTATGCAAATGAGTGTATGAGAACTATTGAGGCTGAAGTGAAAAAAATTATAAATATCCCTGATGAGAGGCGTACCTTTGAAAATACAGCTCTTGCGTTAGATAAAATAGGATCTTATTATACTCCTGTATATTCTGCAATTTATGCATTAGAAGTTTTAAGTCCAGATCAAAATTTAAGAGAAAAAGCGCATGAGACTATATTAAAACTAAGTAATTTTATGGTTGATCATGTTTCAAACAAC
>Ga0207097_1048_pt1 | contig 22069 bp, 12 predicted proteins | sample Alteio_BWMinHeat_87_FD_153541 | JGI IMG/M metagenome (GOLD analysis project Ga0207097, IMG submission 153541) | Enriched cells from forest soil in Barre Woods Harvard Forest LTER site, Petersham, Massachusetts, United States -... | ecosystem: Environmental > Terrestrial > Soil > Temperate forest >...
ATTGACGTCCCGCTCGCGGTTATGCGTCCCGAAGATGATCAACTGCCGGGTTCTTGCAAGAACTGGTTGCCTGTGGGCCGATGGATTGATGTCGCAAACGCAGAGTACGGCGTCACCTGTGCAACCCTTGATGCGCCTCTGGTCGAAATCGGCTCTCTTTCGGCCACCATGCTAGGCTCGCAAACCCATCCTGAGATCTGGCGAAAACACATTGAGCCCACACACACGTTCTATTCCTGGATCATGAACAATCATTGGTCAACGAATTACCGCGCGTACCAGAATGGCCCCGTCGAGTTTCGGTATGCGCTTCGTCCGCACAGGGGCTACGAGCCCGGGGCGGCCAGCCGTTTTGCAACAGGGATGTCACGGGCCCTTGTTGCTTCAGCTCAGGGGCAACGATCCCGAATGGGGCTGAAGCTCCAAATAGATCAGGAAGATGTGCTTGTGCAAGAGTGCAAGCCAAGCGCAGACGGCAGCGCGTGGATTGTCCGGCTTTTCGGCGCGTCGGGAGAAGACCGTAAGGCCGGCTTGACCTGGGCGGATGGGAGACCGATTAAGGTTTGGCGCAGCAACCTCAGCGAGCTGCCGCTTGAAAGAATCGATACCCAAGTGGACGTACCTGCCTGGGATTTGATCACGCTGCGCATTGAAACCCTGAACACATAGGTCGGCTGCAATCGAGTTCGGGTCCAGTTGGCACTGCCTGCGGGTTTCTCGAAGGGTGCCCTCGTGCTACAGCGGCACTTCGGAAGATACGGACGAATGGAGATATGTGAAACGATGGGTAAAGCCAGGAGCGAAACCCCTTCGGTAGTGCATCAGACCATAAGCCGGCGGACGTTCTGCGAAGCCGGTATGGCGGCGCTCTCAGCGCAACTACTTCCCGGCATGGCCTTTGGATTTGCTGCGGATAGCGCAGCAACGTCGCCGGGTGCTGCAGGGCTACCGACGCTGGACGAATTAGGAACCGGCTGGCTGGATTGCGGCCTGCTGGCCCAGATGCCTTCGCTGCATAACTTCCACGAGATGGCCGCCTGCGCGCCGGATCTTGTTGGGGTGAACTTCCTGCCTGGCGGTCAACTCTATGGCGACGATTCCGGACCGCGCTGGCCCATCTATTATTCCCTGCCGCTTTGTGGCATGACAATTGATGACCGATCCTACGAGAGTACGAACTGCAGGTGGTTTGCCTTCCAGGCGGTACGCCGCGCACAAGTAGGCGATCTCGATGTAGTCACCACAAACAGGCTGGTTATAGAAGACACAGTCGTCATGTGGCGAGTGAAGTTCACGAATCATGGCGTGACCGCCAAGTCGTTTCACCTGGCACTGACTGTGGATTCGGGCTGGAGGCCGGTGAACCGCGAGTTGATCGGCCCTGGAGAGATCCACCAGAATGGCTTGTCTTGCCACTCAACCATAAAGGTTCCAACGCGGTCGAAGTAGTTGGGAGCAGCCGAGAAGTAGCGGATGCCTGCTTGGGCCATCGCGGAGACCGTTCCCCAGGTATAGCCAGGAACATCGCTGATCATGGCAGAGTCAACGGGGATCCCACACTGACTGCCTAGTTCGGTTGAGTAGCGAAATAATTGGAGAAGTTCTTCAGGGCGGCAAAGGCCGGTTAGTTCGTTCGCATACATGCCGTTTAGCCCGATCCAACTCTTCTTCACAGCGCTGATCAGTTCTTGGCGCTCTGGCTCGGTCTTGGTCCGCATGAACAAATCTGCCCCCCAGAGAACCTCAAGGTTCCAAACGAATCGCGCACCCGGCGGGTAGTCAGCTGTGTTTCGCGCCAGTTCGATTCCCCTGGAGATATTTGCCATTTGCTTTTCTTCAACATTGCTCTGGAGATCCGTATATCCAAAGTCATGGTGAGAATGAGGCAGGATGAAGATCAGCAATTTGCGCACTGGTTCTACGCGAAGTTCGGCTGACTCCGACTTGCCGGCGATTTCATACTCGATAAGCATCTGCCGAGCTGTTTCAACCGGGTCGACATAGACGTTGAATGTATGTGTGCCTGGAGACAGAACTCGCTTCTCGACTTGCTGGTGATCGACGCGAACGACCAAAGTTGCATCCGTTCCGGCATGCTCTACCGTCAGCTGGATCGGTTGGACAAGCTTCCCGCCTTTGTTCGACAACCCGCGAATGGGAATACCAAAGCGAGACTTTTCCACCGAGACTTGATCCAGGCCTAGAGCTGATATCCGAGGACTCACCCAAGCCATGCCGGCTGCAGCCGCAATTCCCTTTATGACTTGGCGTCTTTCCATGCTCGGCAAACAACTTCCTTTCTGACCAGAGCTAACAAACCCGAACGCGCGTCATGTAGGCCTAGTGATACATCGGTTCGGCTGAAAATCCTACGGAGACAATGGTCGAATGTCAACATAACACGCGTATGTAATGACCATAATCACAGGTTACATGCATTAATAGTGATTGACATCGATTAAGCAATTCCAGCAACCTAGAGCTAGTTCCCCGACTTAGCAATTCGGGCTGCAACCATTGGAAAACGAGTTTTGGGAGGATGAAAACGAGTTTTGAGGAGGATGAGCTCGATGCGGTGTTTCGATCATACGTCAAGATCGTACGATCACGCTGAGATATAGTAGAGGCTTGTTGCGCTCAACTATATGGCTCCCAAGACCGATAATCTCGTCGTACGTCAGGAATACATTCTTCGTCGCCTGCAGGAGACGGGCAGTGTCGAAGTCGATGAACTTTGCAACACGCTCGGCGCATCGATAGCAACCATCCGGCGAGATCTCGAGGACCTTGAAAGCCGTTCGCTTTTGAGGCGAACGCGAGGCGGAGCTGTCCCGATCGGGCCATTATTCTACGAACCGTTTCGGCACGATAGTTCTTTCCAGGACAAAGTTAACAGCTTCGCTGAAGAAAAACGTCGGATTGCGGTTGCAGCCGCAGCTCTCGTCAGCACGGGACAGACAGTTGCCTTAAGCGGAGGTACCACGACGACCGAAGTCGTGCGTTGCCTGAGACTTCTTACTGACATCTCGATCATTACAAATACAGTGAACGTGGCAATGGAGTTGAGCAACAGGAAAGATATCGAGGTGATCGTGACGGGAGGGCACCTCCGTGGAAGTTGGTTCACTCTCGTGGGTCCGCTAGCAAACGCCGCAGCCGATGCGCTCTTCTCCGACATCATGTTCATCGGTGTCGACGGCATAGATGCAAAACAAGGCCTCACTTGCACGAATCCCTCCGAAGCCGAAGTCCTGCGCAAACTTGTGCAACACGCCAAAATGAAGGTTGTGGTAGCTGATCACAGCAAACTCGGTTCTGTCAGCAGGTATCTCCTCTGCCCGACAAAGGGCATGGACAAATTGATTACCGACATTGGGGCATCCGCTTCAGCGATTGCGCCGTTCAAAAAACTCGGCATTGACATCACCCTGGTCTAGGTTCAATTCACAGATTTGATCGAGAGACCTCTCATCGATTTGCGTATGCCAAAAGAGCCCTCGCGCGGGGAGTGCTCATCGACCGAACGTATGCGTATGGGCCGGCTGCGGCTGGGCAGGCGGGCGTAGAAGCGCAATCAAGATACTGCGCGACGATGTGTGAGTGGCGAAAGATGGCGGATGCATGAGTGAACAAGAGGCGAGTTCTCGTCGAGCATTTTTCAAGCCAGCTCACCTTAGTCTTTTGGGTGCGGCAGCGATGCGCGCACTGGGACAAACCTCAAACCAGTAGCAGCCGGCCAGCCTCCGCCAAGAATCCGGCCTGCGTTTGGAGTGATTGGAGCGATTCAAGATCGCTTTTGTCGCAAGTCTCTGGGAAAGCACCTGACCTTCCCCGAGGCAGCCGGTTAGACCACGCTTTAGGCAACTCCAAGAATTCCGGACATTTGAGTTGAAAAAGCGCATGAGTCCGGTTCGCGCGCGCAGAACGTAAGTACCGTATCCAGCCCAACTGCCCAAACGCGCAATGCCCCAGCTGGTGCCGAACAAGACAGGAACAGCAAATTCGGGCGCAGTCAGCGATCTGAAACAAGTGATCGCACCAGCGCAAGCGCTCACGCCAGAACAACGAGAGAGACCAGGCTGAAGATGAGCCACGTGCTTTCCCATGTCGTCGAATCCTCGAGAGCACCTGAATGCGTCCGCCCAAAATACCGCATTTCGCTCATCATTTATGATTGACAACTCATATTTCGATCGCATATGCTGCCCCGCACCAAGGATGCATAGGTATTCGCGGCCTTCGCAATCGCCCGCAACGCGATGGGTGCGGTAACTGATCACGGAAGCCCGATCAAAAAGACTTTTCGGAGGACAAGCTAATGTACAAAGCTTCTCGGAACGCCAAGGTGAGTACTATGAAGTTTTCAGCTGAGTCGTGGAAGACCTGCAGAGTATTTGCCTTATGGCAAGCGTGTCTTCTGGCTGGCCTCCTATTGCTATCCGGTATGGCGTTTGCGCAGTTATCGACGGCCTCGCTGAGCGGAATTGTCCGAGATCCCAGCGGTGCGTTGGTTCCCAAAGGCAAAGTCGTGCTGAGAAATGTGGCTACTGCCGTCGAGCACACAACCACAACCAATGGCGCGGGCGCCTATCTCTTCCTTGATATCACCCCGGGTAGCTATGTGGTTTCCGCATCGGTTCCAGGCTTCGTGGAGCAGCGGGTTCCTGAGTTCACACTTGCGGTCGGACAGGCCGCAACCATTGATTTTGCTCTGGCCGTTGGTTCACAAACCGAGGTAGTGACGGTGCATGGCGCCACGCTCCAACTGGACACGGCAAGTGCCAATCTCGGACTCGTTGTCGGGACGAAACAGGTGAATGATCTTCCGCTTAACGGGCGCGACTTTACCCAGCTTCTTACCTTAACTCCGGGAGTATCTCCGGTAGACAATGGACAAGCCGGCCCTTCAGGAGGCCAATATGCAACACCGGAGCCAATTAATCAGGCATCCGTTATTCCTTCCGTCAATGGGGCAGGTAACCGAAGCAATTATTTTTTCACGGATGGTCTGAGCAATTTTGGCGCTTTCCACAGTGTGTACGCGGTCCCGCCCATCATCGATGAAATTCTGGAGTTCAAGGTCGTGTCTCACACAGACAGCGCAGAATACGGGTCGGTAACCGGTGGAGTCGTCAATGTAGTCACAAAGTCCGGCACAAACCAACTTCACGGCTCAGCGTTCGAGTATGCCCGCAATGCAGTCCTCGATGCTCGGCCCTACTTCCTTCCAGCTAGTACGCCCAAGCCGTCCTTTAGCCAAAATGAATTCGGCGGAGTTGTCGGAGGTCCAGTTTGGCTCCCGAAACTGTACAACGGCAAGGACAAAACCTTCTTTTTCGCGGCATACCAGGGATTCCGTTTTCAGCAGACCGCCGATAAGCCAATAAAAGTTCCAACTGCGGCGCAACTTGCCGGCGATGAGAGTTCTTGGCCGACACAGATATACAACCCGTTCTCTACTCGACCGGATCCAGCCAACCCTGGCCAGTTCATTCGTAACCCATTTCCGGGGAACCAGATTACCCCAGATCCCAACATGGTAGCTTTTGCCAAGTTCATATTCCCTGCAGCCGGGCCTGTAATTGATTCGAGCGGAGATAATGCGATTGACCCAACTCCCACCACTCAGCACATCAACCAGTTCACTGCCCGGATTGACCAAAAGATTGGCCAGAATGACTTAGCATGGTTTCGCTATAGCTACGCCACCAGTGTACAAAGTTCTTCCGATGGTCTCCCGGGAATACCAAACGTCGTCACTGTTCCAAACAGGAACTATGGCGCCAGCTACGTACATGTCTTCAGTCCAAGCCTTGTTCTTCAGGTTGAATTTGGCCGAACTACAGTCGGAGACAACGCGGTAAGTGAATTTACAAAGTCATCGGCAGCTCTCATCAGCCAGATTGGGTTCTCGCCGGCATTTGTCGGCAATTTCAACGCAGCACCGGGAAGAAGCTTTCTTCCGGGACCTGGTATTGGTAGTTTTATCACCGGCTATGCGAGCGCAGGCGAAGGCGTTGCGCTGCACCCTGAGGTTCCGAATGCCAACCAATACAGTGCCGTTTTGACGAAGACATTCGGAAACCACGAGATTCACATAGGTGGGGGGTTCATTACCAATAAATTTTACAGTCCGATCACTGTCGATGGCCTCACATTCGGCGCTCAGCCAACCGCGGATACAAATCCTCAAGACATTGTCAATAGCGGCGACCCGCTTGCATCCTTTCTCCTCAACGTTCCCACGGCAGCGGACCGGCGCAACGTGGTTACGGAAACGCGCTTTGGCGGTGTAATGAGCGAATTTGTACAGGATTCTTGGAGGGCCACCCCTAAATTGACGATCAATGCGGGACTTCGTTACGACGTCACATTTTATCCACCCATGGGTACCAGCAAGCAAATTGGTGTGGATGGTGGGCCAGAGACAGGTGACGTTGATTTCAACAACGGCACCTATATCATTCAGAAGCTTCCTCCTATCTGCAGTGCGCGCGGTTTTGCGCCTTGCCTTCCCGGAACGGGCGCGCTCCCAGCACACGTAGTCGTGTCTCCAAACGATAAGATACTTCATACCGACTGGGGGAATGTCGGTCCCCATCTCGGTTTTGCCTACAGGGCTAAGGAAAGCTTAGTGGTTCGTGGAGGTTTCGGCATCGTCTATGACAATTGGGCGGGTGTATTGCAAACAGCACAAAATATAAGCGGACTATGGCCTGACATTGGTCAACAGGAAGCCGCCAACTTGAATACGCCGACCTCAAGCTCACCAACGCCTACAGTGAAAGCTCAGAATCCATTCGCAATCGCCGCCAACAATAACTTTTTTCCGGCGCCTACGCCGTTCGGTCAGGTTGGCTTTGAATACGATCCGAACCTGAAAGTTCCCTATTCGGAGCAATGGAACTTTGGCGTGCAGAAACTTATTGGCTCGTCAACCACACTGACGGTGAATTACGCCGGCTCGAGCACTCACCGGCTTGATGTTGGCGGCATCTACAATGGCGCGCTTACGCCAGGACCTGGTGACCCCCAGTCGCGCTCTAAGTATCCCTACATTGCACCAACGTTTTATGATCGCAGCGTGGGCAGTGGTAACTACAACGGGCTTCAGGTCTCGCTCGATAGGAGGTACACCAACGGTCTCTCGTACGCGGTGTCCTACACTTTCTCAAAGTCCATTGATGTCGGAGGCGACGGATTTTACGGTGTTGAAGGCGGCGTTCCGCAGGATGCCTATAACCCGGCTCGCTATGATCGGTCTGTGTCAGGACTGGATTTAACGCACATTCTATCTGTGAACACGCTTTACGCAATTCCTGTTGGGAGGGGAAAGAGATTTTCCACTGGACACGGTGTGCTCGATTACATTCTGGGCGGCTGGCAGATTAACAACCTGTTCCAAGCCCATTCCGGTATTGCTTTTACTCCCCTCAGCAGTAGCGATATCGCGAATACCGGGCAAGCACTTGGTTATGAACATTTGAATCTCGTGGGGAATCCTGGGCTTTCGAATAGGACAGCAGCGGAGTGGTTCAACACCGCAGCGTATGCCACGCCCGCGCTTTTCACCTTCGGCAACGCAGGACGCAATTCCCTCCGGGGCCCGTCCTATTGGGACTTGGATACGTCGCTCTTTCGCCTGTTCCCGGTGGGGGAAGGGCGGCAATTCGAGTTTCGAGTCGAGGCATTCAATGTGTTCAACAACGTAAACTTGGGTCAGCCCAAGAACGACATCAACAGCGGACCAGCCTTCGGTACGATCAACAGCACCGCAAATACAGCACGACAAGTTCAGCTTGCAGCGAAGTTTGTCTTCTAAGACTGTCTTGTGCAGAGCAAAACTTGATTGCACGTAGAACGGCCGCTTCGGCGGCCGTTCTACACAAAGGTGACGCTCGTGCGAGCCAACGATTAGATTGAAGAAAGCACCCCCAAGGCGGCTCATTCGGGTTCGTACTCAGCTGCTTTGCCCGAGCTTCATTCGAATTGGAATAGATTCGCATGTGGCTGTCGTTGTCTCCCTGTGCACTGACGGAAGAAGACTTGACGAATGTCGCATAGATCAAACTACGACAAATACCCCTGTACTCCCGCGAGTACCAGCGCGGCGTATTGCTGGGTGGGGTGGCGGAACATCATTGATCGATTGAAGCATTCTTCGGTAGAGAGCCGATGCACTCTCGCGGTTGAATGCTACCCCGGTACTTTTGAAGGATCGATCAAAGACGCGCTGGTCGAGGGTTTGCGTTCTACTGAAGTTGTTTATACCCCGGACTTGTTGAAGGCGCCGAACTGTGTGGACAAGATGTTGGCCCCGGTTCTGGGCGACGACCCAGTCTTCGGGCACATGAATGACATCGGTCTCGAAGCATTTTTCGAGGAGGCAAAGCTCGGTAAGGCACGGCAGAAAGTCGCAAGCTGGCAGCAAGGATTGCTGCTCGTGGTCGGTGTCGGCGCGTCGATCGTTTCGCCTCAGCCGGACATCCTTATTTATGCCGACTTGGCACGCTGGGAGATACAAGGCCGACAGCGCCGAAATGAGATCTCAAATTTGGGCACAGACAATATCGAGGAAAGTCCGAGTCTGAAATATAAAAGAGCCTTCTTTGTCGACTGGCGCGCCGCCGATCGCCTCAAAAGGGAACTCCTGCCGAAGGCCCATTTCTTCTTAGACACAAAAAGTTCCACGCCAAAGCTCGTGGCCGGCGATTGCGTGCGAGCGGGCATGAAGACAGTCGCGAGCCGGCCCTTCCGCGTGGTGCCTTACTTCGACCCCGGCCCGTGGGGCGGGCATTGGATGGAAGAGGTATGCAACCTGCCGAAGGACGCACCGAATCATGCTTGGTGTTTCGATTGTGTTCCCGAAGAAAACAGCTTGCTTCTCGGCTTTGGCGATCTGCAAATTGAGTTCCCGGCGATTGACCTGATCTTTCTTCATCCCCGTGAATTACTCGGAGAGCATATTTACAGCCGATTTGGCGCGGAATTTCCGATCCGTTTTGATTTCCTAGACACGATGGGCGGCGCAAACCTTTCCCTACAGGTCCATCCGCGTACAGAATACATTCGCAAGCAGTTCGGAATGGATTACACGCAAGATGAAAGTTACTACTTGTTGGACGCCGGCGAGGATGGCTCCGTTTATCTCGGCCTGAAGAAGGGAATCGATCGAGAGGCAATGGCCGGCGAACTGCGGCTCGCACACGATAGTGGGCCGCCGTTTTGTGCAGAAACTTACGTGAACAAGTTTCCTGCCAAGAAGCACGATCACTTCCTGATTCCAGCTGGAACGATTCACTGTTCGGGAAGAAACAGCATGGTGCTCGAAATCAGCGCGACTCCCTATATCTTCACGTTCAAGCTTTGGGATTGGGGGCGGCTCGGCCTCAATGGCTTGCCGCGGCCGATTCATCTTAATCATGGAATCGCAAACATCGACTGGGACCGGCAAACGGACTGGGTGCAGCGGAACCTGATCAACCGAGTCGAGTTCTTGGGTAAGGGCGCAGGTTGGACCGAGGAGCGAACGGGGCTGCACGAGCTGGAGTTTATCGAGACACGCCGGACTTGGTTTACAGGTAAGACGCCGCTCGATACACAAGGCACGGTAAATGTCCTGAATCTTGTGGAGGGCAGGGAAGCAATCGTAGAAAGTCCGAAGGGCGCATTTGATCCATTTGTAGTTCACTACGCAGAAACCTTCATCGTGCCTGCAGCGGTGGGCGCGTACACGATTCGTCCCGGAAGAGAATCCGAGGGATCTAAGTGCGGAACAATCAAAGCCTTCGTACGATCGGGACGGATGTGATCTCGTCGGAAAACAGAGTTCAGCGCGATGGTAAGTACAAGGTTTGTAGGAGGAAGTATGTACGTAGCGGTCGCAACTGAGAAGGCTGATGTCGGGCAAGCAAAGGCGCAGTCGCTCAGCTACGTCGTACTCCTGGCTTCGACCACTGCCATTTCAGGATTCCTCTTTGGCTTCGACACTGCCGTTATCAACGGAGTCCTGCTTCTCCTCCGCCTCCAATTTGCGCTCTCGAACCTGCAAACTGAAATCGCGGCAAGTTCGCTGCTGCTGGGTTGTCTGCTCGGCGCTGCCGGCGCAAGTATGATCGGCGACCGCTACGGGCGTCGGAAATCGCTGATTGCGTCGGCTCTGTTATTTGCGCTTTCTTCCGTTGGTGCGGCGTTAGCGAACACAATCGCGCTCTTTTCTGTGGCTCGCTTGTTGGGAGGTCTCGCGATCGGCCTGGCCTCCGTGCTCACGCCTGTCTATATTGCGGAGATTTCGCCTTCAAGAAATCGAGGAACGCTCGTCTCGCTGAATCAATTGGCGATCGTCGTTGGCATCCTTTCAGCATATCTGGTCAATTGGCAGATCGCTCGCCTCGGAGCGAGCAGCTGGCGGTGGATGTTGGCTGTCGCAGCGATTCCATCACTCGCGTTTCTGTTTGGACTGTTTCACATTCCTGAGAGTCCGCGCTGGCTGGTGACCAGAGGCCGCCACGATGAAGGTAAACGCGTTCTGTCGAGAATCTTCGGCGAGCAGGCCGCGAAGGAACAGATCGAGGCTGTCGAACAAGCGGTAGCGGGCGAGGAGGGGTCATGGCATGAGGTGCTTTCACCGAACATGCGCAAGCGCCTTGCAGTGGGAATGTTGCTCGCGCTTTTTTCCCAGGTTACCGGAATCAACACCGTGCTCTACTACGGCTCAATCATCGTTACCGAGCACTTCCCCGGACAGTCGACAAGCATGGCACTGATCGCAAACGTGATTATCGGAACCGTCAATTTCTTGCTGACCATTGTCGCCATGATCTTTCTCGACCGCTGGGGGCGGCGGGCGATTTTGATGATCGCGAGCGGCGGGATGGGAGTCGCGCTCACATTTCTCGTGATTGGCTTGAATGTTCCCGGAGTCTCGCCGTTATTGATGCTGGCCGGCATTCTGCTCTACGTCGCTTTTTTTGCCCTCGGCATGGGTCCCGGTCCCTGGCTGATCATCTCCGAGATCTTCCCCACAAAGGTACGAGGTCGGGCCGCCTCGATTGCTACGTCAACTCTATGGTCGGGCACGCTTCTGGTCACGTTTACGTTTCTCAGCTTGGTGAAGACGCTGAACCTTTGGGGAACATTTGCGATCTACGGCGCGCTTTCCTTTGTTTGTCTTATCTTCGTTTGGAAGATGGTTCCTGAAACGAAAGGTCGCACACTCGAGCAGATTCAACAGGCGTGGAGCAAGTAGAACTGGACTCTTTTCAAACTGGGAATACTTCGAGGAGTCATCTTTAGGTGAAAGCCTTAGCCATTGATTTTGGGGGAACACACGCAACGTGCGGTTTGGTCGAAGATCGTGCCCTTCTTGCGCATGAGACGATTGATACAGATTGTGCGAAGAGCCTTCACGCAGTGCTGCCGCGCATTCGTGAGGCGTGCCGCGGACTCGTGCAAGGGGGAGGACTGTCACCCGGCGACATTGCGGGCATAGCAATCGGATTTGCCGCACTTGTTGATTCCCGCGTGAACCGAGTCCTCTCAACCGACGGCAAGTATGAGGACGTCAAAGACATCGATCTTGCGAAATGGATCCACGAAAATGTCGGCTTGCCAGCGCGAATTGAGAACGATGCGCGCATGGCCCTGTTGGGAGAATCCTACGCCGGCGCGGCGCGTGGCTTTACTGATGTCGTAATGATGACGCTAGGCACTGGCATCGGCGGCGTGGCAATGATCGAGGGGAAGTTGCTTCACGGAAAGCATGCGCAAGCAGGTTGTTTGGGCGGGCACATTCCGGCGGTATTCAATGGGCGACTTTGCGCTTGTGGGGCGGTCGGCTGCGCAGAAGCTGAAGCGAGTGGCTGGTCACTTCCCTTGATAGTAAGGGATTGGCCCGGAGCTGGAGACAGCGGTCTGTCGAGATATTCGACCGTCGGGTTCAAAGAGCTTTTTGAAGAGGCTGCAAGTGGCGACAAGGTGGCCGTTGCGATCCGCGACCGCTGTTTGAACATCTGGGCGGCCACTGCCGTCGGGCTGGTTCATGCGTACGATCCGGAGATGATTGTGATCGGCGGCGGTGTAATGAAGAGCGCAGACGTTGTCATTCCTTACCTCGAATCCTATGTGCACAAGTATGCGTGGACACCCTGGGGCAAGGTTCAAGTCTGCGCCACCGAACTGGGGGATAATGCCGTGCTTATGGGAGCAGTTCCGCTTTTGTCACGAGACATCGCAGCCAAGGAATAGACGTCTTGAGGTTTTTGAGGTTTACCTTGATGCCGACTGGTAAAGCAGCCTGGGACAACTGTCCCGATCCGAAGTGAACCATGCGTCGAGACAAAGAATCCAAGTCCGCTCCCATCGGGGTTATCACCAAAGTATTGCAAATTCTGGAAACACTGAACGACTCCCCGACGGGTATGTCATTGAAGGATATCGCTGAGAAGACCGCGCTTAATAAAACTACGGCATATCGTGTCTTATCGCATTTAGCGCAAGAACGATACGTGTTTCGCGATCCTGGCGGCGCCTACGCGATTGGCGTTCGGCTGGCGCGGCTTGGATCGGGAGCGTCCTATCAGGCGACATTGCGCAAGATCAGTCGGCCGATGCTCGAGGAGTTAGCTCAAATTACTGGCGAGACTATAAGCCTCGCGGTCTTGGAAGGACGCGAAGTACTCTATCTGGATGTGATCGAGAGTGCCCATACCTTTCGCCAAGTGTCCCACATTGGGATGCGCCATCCGCTTTATTGCACCGCATTAGGCAAGGCGATGCTTGCCTACTATCCCGAGGGGGAGCAGGAGTATCTGCTGTCGGGAGTAACCTTCGAGCGCTTTACCGCGCACACGATTACCTGCGCCGCGAACTTACAGAAGGAGCTGAGTATGATCCGCCGGCGTGGATATTCCCTCGACAACGAAGAGGTATATCTCGGCTCGCGCTGCATCGGCGCTCCGATCTTCGATGATTCGAACGAAGTAATGGCGGCACTCAGCGTTTCGGGACCCACAACGCGCGTCACCCGCAAAGCAGTTTCGATCTTTGCCGCGGCAGCGCGGCGAGCGGCTACAGAAGTTTCAAAGAGTCTGGCGGCTGGGTCCCACAGCTTTGTCGCGGGTCCAACGCCACGGCAACAAAATGTCAGTCTGGCATCCACCCGAACGTGGCGAGCTCACGAGATCAAGTATCCTTCCCAATGATCAACAGATCAACATGCGCAACACATCACAATTCGTCCTCAACTCCTGATAGTTGTTCTGGCCCTTACGCTCGGCGCGCTCGCGCAGGCCAATCAATCACTTAAAAGCAGGAGATTTCAACAAGTGTCAATATGGGCTGGAATCTGGTTCGGGAACAGGGGTCGGAGGTTCGTAGATAAATCGATGAGCTTGTTCGAAGGCGGCTTGCATTCTGTTTTGCCCTGGTAGTTGCCCGCAAGCCGAACATAACAGATAAACAATACAGATCACTACCCCGCACATTGCTCCAAAGAATACTTGAGTAGGCCAACTTGGCGCTTTCCCTAAGCTGTGCAGCTGACGATATTGTGAGTAAACATGAGAAAGGTCCCAAGGATACTTCATCAATTTGCGCTTGTCTTCGCGAGGAATGACTCCATAAAAAAAGAATAGTTTCTAGCGACTGCACCGATGCCGGCCAAAACAAAGAAAGCCACCCTACAATAGATCATCATTGTTTATCCACCAACTGCCGTACAAATCGCGGAAGATAAATTCAACAGATAGCCTAGTTTCGGAATGTTGAACAACAAGCCGGTTCTTGAAATACCCTTGGCAGGGTTGTGGTTTTATTCAGCGCGTCCGTCTTTGTCGCAAGCCGCCCGTGGACAGATGTCGGACAGGGTTCCGGTGCGTGCCTTAACTGGGATTGTCTCTGGCGAGGAATTCGATCTCTGATCGAGCGCGTCAATGAGTCCATTCGATAATCAGTCAGCTAGATTAGTACTGCAATGAGCGCTATTGTGAATTTCAGATTTGCGCAAAAACGTCCATTGACGCAGACGAACGTAATCGATAACCTTCCCGGCAAATGCAAGCTCCAGCGTCGACCCTGACTTCTCTTTTATCATCGGGATTCCTTATCGTTGCGGCAGCGATGATCAACGCCGCCTTTACGCTTCCTCTAAAACGCATGCGCAAGTGGCCATGGGAGAACGCTTGGCTCATCTGGACATTCTGCGCCCTTATTATTTTCCCGCTGGTTGCCGCACTTCTCACCATTCCACACCTTGCCAGGGATTACATGGAAGTTGATCGAGCGTGTCTGCTCAAGATTTGCTCTTATGGAGTCGGTTGGGGAATGGCGCAAGTATTGCTAGGACTCGCAGTCGAGCCGATTGGCGTTGCCCTGAGCTTCTCGATTGTACTCGGCATGTCCGCGGCGGTTGGTACCATGATTCCGTTTGTCCGCTTGCACAGCGCGGCACTGTTCCAGCAAACAGGCGCAGTTTTGGTTTCAGGCCTCGCACTTGTAGTTTTGGGCGTAGGCCTATGTGCTCTTGCTGGAAGGCGTAGAGAACAGGAACTAAATGTCGGATCGAATTCGGGCAGCAACTCCTTCAAGTTCGGAGTGGCATGCGCGCTTGCGAGCGGTGTGCTCGCCAGCATGATGAACTTGGGTATCTCGTTTGCAGGGCCGCTACTTAAGCTTGCCGTCGATCACGATGCTAGCTCACTCTGGTGTGCGAATGTTATATGGCCTCCGCTCCTAGCCGCCGGTGCAGTTCCCAATATCGTCTATTGTCTTTATCTATTTCGGAAACATCGTTCAGCTATGCAACACTCCGGAGTCAATCTGCTGTACTGTTGGTCACTTTCTGTGCTGATGGGTACCCTTTGGTTTGGAGGCCACCTTCTGTATGGCATGGGAATCTCCTTCCTTGGAACCTTGGGGCCCACACTCGGATGGCCTGTCTACATGTCGTTCCTCGTAATTTCAGCTGGTCTTTACGGTTTCTTGGCTGGAGAGTGGCGACGAGTGTCAACTGCTGCGATCCGATTTCAACTGGCCGGAATGATAATTCTTTGTATCGCGGTTTTCATATTTTCTAGAGTGCGGCCGTGAATGAGCGCTGTGTGCCTCAAACTCCTATGCCACGAATCACAAGGGCGCTCCGGCACGATTCGCGGCCTGTTTAAGATGGTTTCGACGATATTCTGCAGGGCTCAACCTTGTTAAGCGGCGAAAGACTGCCCGGAAACGGCGCAATTCGCTGAAACCACAGGCTGAAGCGATTCTAGTGAGCGTTCGTTTGTGCGATTCGGTGAGCAGCGTCTTTGCCCTCTCGACTCGGAGTTCGTTGAGAAACGCATATGGCGAGCTTCCAACGCTCCTGCGAAATCGTTGTTCGAGCTGGCGACGAGATAGCGAACTCAAACCCAAGATACGTTCCACGCCAAACACCTCGTTCAAGTGATCCCGAATCTGTTGCACTACTCCTGCAACTTCAGGGTCCTCGATGACAAGAGTATCAGTGGATCGACGGGCCACAACACGGTCGGGAGGGATGAGAATTGGGAGTTTTGAATACCGCTTGCCCTCAAGGAGCTGGGAAAGCAGCTTCGCTGCCTGCCGGCCCAGTTCCCGATCGTTGCGTGACACGCTTGATAACTGTGGAATGCAGAATTCGCAAGCAATCGGGTCGTTGTCGACCCCGACGATTGCCACGTCTTCGGGTACTCGAAGGCCGATCATCGCGCAGGCTTCACTTAGTATCTGAGCGCGAAGATCCCAACTCGCCATGATTCCAACTGGAGGTTGAAGGGATCTTAACCATCTGGCCAGCTCTCCTCCCACTCGTCGCCAGTCCCAAGGGGATCGGATTAGATTAGTACTTTCAATCGAACTGCATCTGTATCCCGCCGCCTGGAGCGCCGTCTCAAATCCGATCCGGCGTTGTTCGCTATACCATAAGTCACGGACCCCGTAGTAGCCGAACCGACGAAACCGTCGCGACATGAGATGCTCTGCGGCGATGCGTCCAACCATCTGCTGATCCAGCGTAACTGTTGGAACTCGCACGTCTTTTACATATCCCCCAACATTCACAATTGGAATAGGCAGGGACCGTGCCACTCTAACGTCCGCCTCATTGCTGATCAGCACAAATGCGCCATCCCCTTTCCAGTTACGCAACCATTCAAATGACGGAGTCAGGCGCTCGGGAATTCGAGTGAACACCCATCCGCCTTGAGCTCTGGCGAAATCCAAAATTCCAGGCAGCAGACGCTCGACAAAGACAACGTCCAAAGGAAGTGCCAATGCAATGTGTTTCTCCCGTTTTCGTTTTGTCTTTGTCATGTTCTTCACGGTTTACCGTAGGGCCGATCATAATTCTCAATTCCAAATGCGGGTTTGAGATCCAGGATCAACCTGCGCACTCTCCGCTGATCGCGCTATCGATTCAAACGCCTGATTGGGTTGCATCATTAAACCTGAAACTATACGCGAGGCCAATTTAAGAATTTGGCTGTGTGCGCAAAAAGGACTATTTATGCGTAAAAAGGCCCTTGCAAGCACACGAAAGCACATACTAGGCTCGTCTGCGTTTCGGAATGCACCTCTTTGACAAGCACCATTCAGGATCGTGCGGAGCAATGACGCGGAGGCTCGAAGACCCGAGTCAGAGCGCGTGATGCACAGAAAGAGCAATAAGACGATGACCGTCTCTGGGGGGCTGTCTATGGTACAGCAGATACAACGTGGAACAGCGGCAAAGCAGACCTTTCGTACGACTGTGAGTCGGCGCCGATCGAAGGGGTGGCTCAGCTCAACGGCACTCAGTGTGTTTGCGGTTGTTGTCCTGAGCCTGGTGCTGGGACCCAATGGCATTGCACAAACCACAAACGGACTCGTTACAGGCACGGTTCTGGATCCGACCGGAGCTGCCGTCCCTAGCGCAACCATCACTGTTACTGACGTCGGTACGAATGGCGTTCGAAAGACGGCTACCGATGAGCGCGGGCGCTTTGTGATTCCGCAGTTGCCACCGGCTACCTACAGCGTTGTCGTGTCGAAAGTGGGTTTTGCACCTTCGGAACGACCGGCTCTGCAACTCCATGTCAACGAGGAAGCCACAATCGATTTCAAGTTGACTGTCGGAAGCAGTGTTGAACGCGTGGAAGTGACGAGCATAGCGCCTCCCTTAAACACAACATCCGCGACGCTCGGCGATGTTGTCGATCACGAGACAACGGTTGATCTTCCGCTGAACGGCCGCCAATTTACGAGCCTGACGCTGCTTTCACCCGGTGCATCCCCGGTGCAAGGGCCGCAGCAAGCGAGTAAGACCATCGCTTTAGGGGCAGGAGCGATCGTTCCTTCCGTGAGCGGACAACGTCCGCAGCAAAACAACTTCACCATGGACGGAGTGCTGAACAACAATATCTATACGGACATATGGGCGATCAGTCCTCCCCCGGATGCGCTTGATGAATTCAATGTCCAGTCTCATATTACCGACGCGCAGTTTGCCACCACCTCGGGGGCAAACATCAACATCGCGACTCGATCGGGGACTGACACTTACCACGGCGATCTGTGGGAGTTCATTCGCAACGACAAACTTGATGCCCAAACCTTTCCCGCGACCGCGCGCTTACCCTATCGACAGAACCAATACGGTCTTTACTTTGGCGGACCGGTCCGTCTTCCCTACTTCGACGGACTCAAGAACACTTTGTTCTCAGGTTACTGGGAAGGATTTCGGTCCACCAAATCACAAGCCAAGACAGCGGCAACGTTCACACCGGCAATGGCTGGAGGTGACTTTTCTGCGCTACTCGGCCCTCAGTTGCCCGGAACTGACGACCTGGGCCGTCCCATGTACAAAAACGAAATTTATGACCCAGCCACGAGCAGACCGGACCCGTTGAATCCGGCCTTGATCATTCGCGATCCATTTCCTGGCAATATTATTCCAGCAGGGCGCATCAATGCAGCGTCCGCACTCCTGATCGCGAAGTATTATCCCGCTCCCAACGTGCCTGGAGCGGCGCCTGGGTCGCAGAATCTAGCGTTCGCCGGCGTCACGGCAATTTCCAGTGACGTATATGGCGTTCGGCTTGATCACCGTTTTGGTGACAATGACACGATTTTCGGACGCTATAACCGTGACAACGCAACGCAGACCACCCCGCAGGCCCTCCCAGGCTATTCTCATTACGTAGTCAACTACGCGCAGCAGCTGGCCTTCGCATACACGCATTTGTTTGGAAACTCTTCCGTGTTGCAACTGCATTTCGCGGACACACATACAAACATCGCAAATTACGATCAGGCCGCGGGACAGGCCTTTGTCAATTCAATAAACTGGCAACTTGTTCAACCCCCAAAGTATGGTAACTATCTCGGACCTGCCATAAGCCTCACAAACGGTTTCACCGGAGTTGCTCAAAGCGACACCTTGAACGGACCGCAGAACAACTACGAATATCATGCCGATTTCAGCAAAGTTTGGGGAGCCCACACCTTCGGCACGGGTTTTATGTACTATCACATCCACAGCATTACCGATGGCTGGAACTTCGGCACTGGTTTCACCACGAACGCAACGTCTTTGGGGGGCACGACGGCGGTACCAGACGGCCTGGGGCCGGCTAGCTTTCTTCTCGGCCTAGTCGATAATTACACAGCATGGGTCGGCAACACGGGCATTAACCAATCAGTTCACTGGTACGGAGGCTACGTACAGGACCAATGGCGGGCCACCAGAAGACTGACGCTGACCTTGGCGTTTCGTTACGATTTCGTCAGCCCTCCTGATTATCACGGAAGAGTCATTGGGTCTCTCAACGCGCTCAATGGACAGTTCTGCGTAAATCAGGCGGTAGCTCCGAGCTTTCCGCAGGCTACGTGCCCATCGGGATATTTTTATGCCCAACACAATGGATACCAGCCGCGGTTCGGCCTGGCGTTCAAGGCGACAAATCGAACTGTGATCCGGGCTGCGGTTGCAAAGCTGGACGACCATAACAACTCAGTTGCACAGGAGAATCAGGACGAAAGATTGTCATGGCCGACGTCCATCGACGCAGTCGCTTCAGGCTTTAACCACAATCTTCCGAACCTTCATGTGGATTCAATGCCCACCGCAGCATCCTTTTTCGCTGGTGGGACGGCTGTGCCATTTGCAAGCTTTGGTGCAAATCCAAACAACAAGATCCCTTACTCCATTGAATATAACCTTGGAGTAGAGAGCCAGCTCAGCAATTCCCTCGTGTTGCTGGTCGACTATGTGGGTTCCGAAAGCCACCACCTGTTCGGTCAAGTCACGGGAAATACCCCTCTAGTCCCCGGGCCAGGCAGTGTACTTTCTCGCGAACCTTATCCTCAGTATGGCGGAGTCTTCCCGTTCGACACGAATGAAGCTTACTCAAACTATAACGGCTTGCAAGCTCAGCTGAAAAAAACCGTCTCTCACGGTTTGTTTTTCAACGTAGCGTACACATTCTCGAAGGCGATGGACATTCAGTCGAGTGCTCAGACTGCAGGACCAGAGAATGCCTACAACCTTCGCCAGGACTATGGTCCGGCTGATTTTGACAGGCGACACTTGTTCGTTGTGAGCAGCGTGTACTCCCTTCCTTTTGGCCGCGGCCAGAAGTACCTGAGTCAAGGGCCGTCGATTCTTCAAGCGCTGGCAGGTAATTGGAATCTTGCAGCGATTACCAGCCTCGCTTCCGGGGCGGCGTTTGATGCGCAGGCAGGCAGCGATATAGCCAACGTGGGTGGCGGAAATCAGCGAGCTCAGAGAACCGGAGCGGCGCCTTATCTCCGGCAATTTACGGGCGCCACCAAACAGTGGCTCAATCCGGCCGCATTTGCAATTCCTGCGCAATACACGTGGGGGAGCGAGAGTCGCAACGATCTCGTGGGACCACCACAGAAGGACGTTGATTTCAGTGTGTTCAAGGACATCCCTGTGAAGGAGCAGCTCAAGTTACAATTTCGCGCGGAGTTCTTTAATGTTTTCAACCACACAAACTATGCGATTCCCGTAAACAACGTTACCTCCAAGTCTTTCGGACAAATTACATCAACGGCGACGACAGGCCGGGAGATTCAATTCGCATTGAAAGTGATGTTCTAGCGAAGTGCACGAGGTGAAATATCCGTTTGAATGGATGACGTGTAGTCGCATCTTCTCGTGGCAATGGCAACGTGCGGCCACGAAGAGCCGCACTGCGTGGTCGCAGGCTTGCAATCAGACATCGCCCCACCTACAACCGGCAACGGTCAGGGCCTGATTTTCACGAGGGACACTGCTTGATCGTTCATTCTAGTTCAAGATCTTGACCGTCATGATCTTGGCTGCGTGCCGACCACCAACAAGAAAGAAAGGATGAGACTCACGTGCCTTGCCGCCGCACGGTCGCTTTCGTTCTCGCTGCCTTGACTTCCTTGTGCATCAGTTCCTATGGCGCGCAATCGCCTTCACCAGGGTGTAGCAGCAATTGCGTGTTTCAGATCGGAGTCTTTGATGGTTCTTCCTTGGAATTTGCGCAGCGCCGCCCCAAGGAAGAGCCCAGGTACGTTGTTGGTCAGAGCGTTGCCGCGAAGGACTGGCATGCGTTTCAACCGGCAATACTGTCTCAACAGGTAGCGAAGCCTGATCAAGGAACAGCAGGCCCCCGAACGATCGAGTTTCAGATCAACAATGATCTGGCCCCGTTCTATCAACTCCAGGTGTCGCTTCTCTTTGAGCTCCAGAGCATTCCTGCCCTGCGCGTGACCATAAATGGAAGGTCGGGGATATTTTACCCAGAACCAAAGCTTGACGACCGTATGGGTAACACCAGCGCAGCGTATGACCCGATCTATTCAAGTGCCGATATTGTATTTGCGTTCCCCGGGTCCTTCCTCCATTCGGGTTCAAATACGATCGCATTCCAGGCTGTCGAGGAGGCCGATGAGGCCGTCCCAGGTACTGGATTCACATACGACGCAGTGGAGCTGGACCGCCTGGTTACGAAATCAGGCGACCGCAATTCTTCGACTCGAATCGAACCTACCGACTTCTTTCGAAATCAGGATAATGGGCTTGCCGAGGTTGTCAACGTTACAATCCGCAGCACACAAAAGCTTTCCCCTCAAGACGGCGTATCGCTCATTCTTAACGGCAAGAAGTATCAGAAGCAGATCGGAGTGTCCCAGGATTTTGGTGAAGCAAGGGTCCCGTTTGAAGTAAAGGAGTTCTCTTCTCAATCGGTTGCCAAAGTGGATTGGCGGATCGGCAAGAAAGGCGTTCACTTGAAGCAGGCCGTTAGCCCTCAGAAGAAATGGACGCTCCTCTTGGTTCCCCATATCCACCTGGATATTGGATTCACTGATTTTCAGTCAAAAGTCTCAGCGGTACAGGCACGGGCTATTGATGAGGCGATGGACTTTGTTGCGAAGCATCCTGACTTTCGCTTCAGCACGGACGGAGTATGGCCCCTCGAGCAATTTCTACGAACTCGTAACGTTGAAGAACAGAATCGGGTCATTGCTGCGATCCAAAAGGGGCAACTATTTCTTCCTGCGCAATACGCGAATCTCCTTACCGGCTTTCCTACTGCAGAGACGCTCATTCGATCGCTCTATCCGAGCGCCAATTTCAGTCGCGAACACAACACTCCGTTTAACTACGCCAATATCACCGACGTTCCGTCATATTCCTGGTCCTACGCTTCGATTTTGGCCTCTGCAGGCATCAAAGACTTTTTCGCAGCTGCGAATAACCATCGCGCGCCTGTTTTAAGGCAAGGCCGTCTCAATCACCATTCGCCTTTTTGGTGGAGTGCGCCTGACGGCCAGAAGGTTCTCTCCTGGTATTCTCTTTCCTACCTTCAGCTGTCCTATCTATTTGGGTTGCCTCCCGTTCTCGCGGCAGGCGAGGACACCATTCCATTATTCCTGCACCAGTTTGACGACCCTGAGTATCGAGCGTCGGCCGCTATCGTCTTCGGAACGCAATCCGAGAATTACGACCTGTTCCCGGAGCAAGCGGAGTTGGCGGACAAATGGAACGCGAGATGGGCATATCCCCGCATAGAATATTCCGGCT
>Ga0207097_1014_pt2 | contig 21602 bp, 20 predicted proteins | sample Alteio_BWMinHeat_87_FD_153541 | JGI IMG/M metagenome (GOLD analysis project Ga0207097, IMG submission 153541) | Enriched cells from forest soil in Barre Woods Harvard Forest LTER site, Petersham, Massachusetts, United States -... | ecosystem: Environmental > Terrestrial > Soil > Temperate forest >...
GTGCCATCGCCTGTAAATACATAAATGATGTCATGGGCTTTAGAATTGTTTTGTGCAAGAAGGAGCGTTGGATAAGGACTTTCGAATGTGCCATTTGAGCTACTTGTGTTATTTACAAACACAAAGTTGTAAGGAAGCCCTGTTGCTGGATCAATAGCTACGCTACGTGTTTTCTTTTTATCAACGACTATAATCTCGTTACGATCTACTTTTTGAAGCGCTCTTACTTTCATACGAGATAACTCTGCGCAGCAAGCATCGGTTGCACATATAGAAATCCCGGTATCACCAAAGGGAAAAATAAGGCTAAGCTCACCTTGTATGATGCCCTTAAAAACGGAATCGTAAGAAGCATTTACCTGAGCGCCAATATAATCATAAATAGTTGCTACAAGACGCGCTTCTCCCCCAATAGCATTTCTTCCATTATTCCCAAAATAGTAGGGGCCTGCAGCGGCATATAAATCAAAGTTATCCATCTCGGCAAAATGATAGCCTACTTCAGCGTTCGCTCCATACATCGCAAATTCTTTTTTAGTAGAAAGAATCATCTCATGACCGCTAAAAGAATCAAAAGTTCGCCCATAACGGCTGCTTATTGTATTGCCTACGGGGATATAACCATTCGCTCTAAAATCCCATCTTTCGCCTAAAGACTCTAAGCCTATCCCTACCTGGTTGTAATGCATTTTGCTTGTTTGTCTATAATCGTAATAAGCATTAATCCCGTAAATCATGGAGTCTTCATAGCGAAGACCAATCCCCGCATTCGCAGCAAACTTCCCATCATTAAACACATGCCCTCTTAAATCTAAAAAAGGGATAAAGCAGGTATCAACAAAATAAGAAGGAGCAAAAAAACCGTCTAAACTTGTGTAGCCATCTTCATATCCCACCCCTTTAGATTCAATATGGCGAATGGAGATACGGTTGTTATCAACCCCTATGTTATCACCCGCAAAAATAGTATGCCCAAACAAAGAAAGAGCCACTAAAGATAAACTTGCAAAAACACGTTTCTGAACCATACCGCACTCCTATAAAAGTTTGTTTAACTCATCGAGTTTAAGGATTTTTATATCTGCTCATACATAAAAAAACAATAGACCTCTTGCTTAATTAAGCAAGAGGTCTAATATTAATGGCACGTATTAACAGGTACAATATCTATTGGACCACCTGATGGGAAAGGAATCATCGAAGGAGGAGGGGGGCTAAAGTTAATCGACCCGACATTTCTTTGATAGCCTTCTTCTAGGTTAATTTTATCATGCATCATCGTAGTATTATACAAACTGTATCCATCACCATTAGGATTCTCATCGTTAACTACATTTCCAGTGCTTACGTTATCTAAAAGCCTTAAGCAAATAGGTCCTGTGGGCTGCCCCATTGCACTGACATTTAACGCTAAAAGGCCTCCATATCCTTGATTGTCTCTTAGCGTATTCTCCTCTATAACAGCTCTAAGATTGCCTGTAGGAGTACTAAAGGATTCATTAGCTATTCCAATACCGCCTCCAAAAATTGTTGATCCAGGAGCCATGCCTCCTCCACTAACAGTATTTTTTGTAATAGTTACACTCACATCTGAGGAAGAACTAGTCAGCGCAAATATCCCAAAGTTTTTAGAAGCTGTAACGGTGTTTTCTGTGATAAGAGCGGCCAATGAAGATCCTTCAAGAGCCTCGCAAGAAATCCCTACAGAAGGGTTAGATCCTACAATAGGAACAAGAATACCTGGAACTACATTATTCCCTTGGATAACAAGATCCATAAAGGCGCTTCCATTTAAGAAAGCACTAATTCCTGAACCTTCTTGATATAAACAAGTATTATCTAAAATAGAAATCTTAGCTTTTGAGTTCTCAACGCCTATAACTAAAATCCCTACAGGAGGCACAAACGTAAAAGGTGGACTTGTTTGCGGGGCTTCAAATCCAATAGGAGCAATAATGGTGTTATTTGCAATCAGAATTTCTTCTTCCAGATTCCCTTCTATTGCCACGAAAATACCTACGCCTCCTTCATTATTAAAGGTATTGCCTTTAATAGAAACAAGAGCTGCTGCAGTTGCATTAAAAATAGCAATGCTCCCCGAATTCTCACTTACAACGCTTGTAGAGAAAATATTATCTTCAATAGAAATTAATCCGGATAAATTTGTTAAATTGACAAATGCCTGAATAGCATCTGTTGTAAATTCGTTCTTTTTAATATTTACACGGGCTACATCAGTACCTGTGACTACTGCTGTATTAAGATGTAATCCTGACAAGGTGTTATCAGAGGCAAGTGTCACGGTGCCCTCAATCAGAGGCTTACCTGGCTGCTCTATAGGAACTGTTACATTCCCCATTGTTGTGGGAAGAGTGTAGCTAAGGCCTGAGCCTAAAAGCATTTGCACATCTTTTAAAGCAATACCATTATCCATTCCTTTTGAGGTGCCATCGCCTGTAAATACATAAATGATGTCATGGGCTTTAGAATTGTTTTGTGCAAGAAGGAGCGTTGGATAAGGACTTTCGAATGTGCCATTTGAGCTACTTGTGTTATTTACAAACACAAAGTTGTAAGGAAGCCCTGTTGCTGGATCAATAGCTACGCTACGTGTTTTCTTTTTATCAACGACTATAATCTCGTTACGATCTACTTTTTGAAGCGCTCTTACTTTCATACGAGATAACTCTGCGCAGCAAGCATCGGTTGCACATATAGAAATCCCGGTATCACCAAAGGGAAAAATAAGGCTAAGCTCACCTTGTATGATGCCCTTAAAAACGGAATCGTAAGAAGCATTTACCTGAGCGCCAATATAATCATAAATAGTTGCTACAAGACGCGCTTCTCCCCCAATAGCATTTCTTCCATTATTCCCAAAATAGTAGGGGCCTGCAGCGGCATATAAATCAAAGTTATCCATCTCGGCAAAATGATAGCCTACTTCAGCGTTCGCTCCATACATCGCAAATTCTTTTTTAGTAGAAAGAATCATCTCATGACCGCTAAAAGAGTCAAACCTTTGTCCATAACGGCTGCTTATTGTATTGCCTACTGGAATATAACCATTCGCTCTAAAATCCCATCTTTCGCCTAAAGACTCTAAGCCTATCCCTACCTGGTTGTAATGCATTTGGCTTGTTTTTCTATAGTCGTAATAAGCATTAATCCCATAAATCATGGAATCTTCATAGCGAAGCCCTATTCCCGCATTCGCAGCAAACTTCCCATCATTAAACACATGCCCTCTTAAATCTAAAAAAGGAATAAAGCACGTATCAACAAAATAAGAAGGAGCAAAAAAACCATCTAAACTTGTGTAGCCATCTTCATATCCCACCCCTTTAGATTCAATATGACGAATGGAGATACGGTTGTTATCAACCCCTATATTATCATCCGCAAAAATAGTGTGCCCAAACAAAGAAAGAGCCACTAAAGATAAACTTGCAAAAACACGTTTCTGAGGCATAGAAGAACTCCTTAAAAAGTTTGCTTTAAAAAACTATATACCTAAAAAAAACAATAACCCCAACCCTTTTAAGGAATAAAATAAACACTTTACACTTAATCTTAAGGCTCAAAGAGCCGGCATATTACAGCCCAGGTTGGAGCGCAGCGAAGGCCTGGGCTGTAATATGCCGGCTCTTTGAGCCTTAAGAAATCGGCTTAGCTTTAAGCATACGCACCTCCAAAGGCGCTTTCGCGCAAAGAAAAACCATCCCCAGCCTGCATAATAAAAAAATTAATTAGCGCTAACTCTTTATTAAATTAACATAAATAGTAAAATTCATTTTTATTAACATTAAAACGATTTAAAGCTATAATAATTACAATTATTAACCAAGTAAAACGAGGTAACTATGTCAGAATTAAATAATAATCCTGTAACAAATCAAGGGACTACGCCCTGGGAAAGAATTTCCCCAGCCCTAAATATTAGTTCGCAAAGAAAACCTGAAGTGTTTGCCAGACTCACAAAAACAGATATTGCTATTACCGTAATAGGCCTGCTTCTTCTACTCGGATGCAGCCTAACTATTTACTCTGCAGGAATTTGTTTAGATAAAATTTCTACCGGACTCTCAACTTTTGGAATACTAGCAGGAACGTTCGGAACGGGCTTTTCAGCAACTGCTTTTTTCCTACTTGCAACCAATGCTTATAAAGCGCACAAGTTTGCAAAAGAAAATGGCAAAGCTGTTGCTTCAATTCCTCTTGATCTTGTGATTAACTCAAGCAAAAGAGTATAATGCTTCTTCCTGCTCTTTGGGATACGCTAAAATAGCATTAGGCTCTTTAACGATAAGCATTTTTTTAAGGGACCACAACGTTTAAAGCAGGCAACTTGCCCCTTTAAGGAAGCGGTCCCACCTTTAAATATAAAGGTTATAGCAGCGGCTTTTAGTCCCCATAGAGCGGGTTTTCTTTTTCCTCCCAATTTACTTTAAAACCACATGCATCAAGCAAAGGAAATAATGCTGGATCAATTGATTCTTTAGGAATTTTTTCCACAAGAGACAAAATACCGGAGCATTGCCAAGATTCTAAAGAGTCCTTTAAAGAGCCTTCTTTCACAAGGAGTCTAAAACATGTAAGAGAGCAGCTAAGAAGTGTAAGAAGATTGCTGCACGTAGAAACATTGCTTTCACTCACTTGTTCAAGAAGAACCTTTTTATCTGTTTCTGCTTCTGCAGGTGTAGAAATGTTTTTTATTCCATTTAACATATCAAATTTTCTGGAAAAAGACCCTTGATTTGAACTAAAAGTTTTCAAGATTTTTGTAAGTCCGTCTCGCTGCCAGCATGTGAGGAATTCAAATTCATCTACACTTAGAGCTGAAGGGGAATCGGGATGGTATTTTTTTTCCAATTCCAAATATTTCACAAGGTGATTCAGGCATAAAATTTTTTTCGCATAACAAAAATTCTTTAAAACAATAAAAGGAGAAGAGTCAACTACACTTACAGTCACTCTTAGTCCTTTTTGAAGTAATATTTCAATCACACTCCAGTGAATTTCTTTAAAATGACTCATTCTTTCTAAAGCACGCTCTAAAGAGGTCTGAAAATAACCCCCGTCTGCCTCATTTACATCCTTCATTTTGCTTAAGAGAAACTCCAGCATTTCAAGATTTGGAGGCCTATCTTCTTGAAGGCAGTCCATATAGAAAAATATGATATGTCCAAAGGCCATTGGAGAAAAATCCATATCAGCGCCAAACAAAGCAAGAGTGCGTACATAGGAAACATCTCCGGTTTTTACGGCAAATTCCATGATAGAATAAAAAAAATCTCGTTCTTTAAATTTATATTTAAGCATCTCTTCTTTGGGCTGTTGAATCGCCCAATTAAGATTTTCTTTTGTAGCAGGAAGTTCGTATCCAAACCTTAAATAATACGCATAATCCGCTATGAGACTCGAAGCTGTTACCAAATATGTCATAACGCCTCCTGCTCCCTAAGATCATAGTCACGGAATAAATTGGAAAACTTAGGAACCATTAAATCTTCTGGAAATTGCTTTAGGTAAGATTGAAGATCAGATATCTGCCAAGACGCTAAGGCGTCTTTTACATTCCCTTCTTTTACAAGCGCTTTAAAATATTTGCAGTAACGAAAAAGAATCCAATAAAGATCAGCAGAAAGCCCTTCACTTTGCTGGCAGGCTTCTTGGCGCTCTTCTTCTGCAAATTTGAATAATAGAGCTACTTCTGGTGATCGCTCTTCACCCAACTGGAGATTCTCCATCGTCTTGAGCGCCCTTAATCGGACAGCGGTTAAAATTTTAAGCTGCTCTACTTTGAGTTTAAATGTGCTCCTACTCATAGGTGTACGGCATTTAAATTCACCTAAGGTTAAAGAAGAAGTAGAATTTGGATGATATTTTTTTTCCAATTCCAGATAGCATATAAGTTTCTCAAAATACAGCCGCTCAGCCTCTAAACTTTGCCCTTCAATTTTTTCCCTATAAGATTTTTGGAGAATAGTGAAAGGAGAGGTAAATGGGCCCCTAGAAATTTGAGCTCCTTTTGCAAGCAAGGTTTCAACTACATCCCAATGGATTTTTTTGAAACTTACCATCACTTCTAAAGCAAACTCTAAAGAAGTCCTAAAATAGAGTGTTTCTCGTGTATTGATATACATTTTACTTAAAAGAATTGTTAGAATTGCAAGATTGGGGGGACTATTTTCTTTAAGGCATTTCATATAAAAAAATGTGAGGTGGCCATGGACTTTCTCGGAAAAATTCATATCAGCACCACACTGAGCAAGAATACCTACAGAAGGAAGATCATTGCTTCCCACTGCAAATTCAAGGATAGAATAGGAGCAATTCCCCTCTTTAAACGTATATTTAAGCATCTCTTTTTCGGGTTGCTTAATCGCCCAATCAAGATTTTCTTTGGTAGCAGAAAGCTCATATCCATATCTTAAATAATACGCATAATTCCCTATGCCACTTGCAGCAGCAGATATTAAATGTGTCATAAAAACACCTCCATCAAGACGCCTATTTTAGAAAATCTAGCGGATTATAAACAAACTATAAAGAAAGGTCTTTTATTTTTTCTTGGATTTGGGCTTTACCGGAAGGGCCTACAAAGTGAAGAACAAGAGCTTCGGGATTAGGGCCTAAGCGCATATTCCAGTTAAAGAGAGGAGAAAGCTCTTTGAAAGTGAAGTCTTTATTAAATAAAATTCTTGAGAGAATGTGCTGATCACCAATATATTTGTGATTACTCTTTAAGCTTTTTTCTACCCACTCAGCAATCACAGGAGAATGTTTACTAAAAGCAACAACGCCTGAATTAAACGTGATTTCGCCTGGTAAAATAAGCCCTTTTTCAAGCTCAAACACTTGCACTTTTTCAGGCTCTTTAGCAACGCTTATCTTTAAAGGATTATTTTCTAGATGATCAAAAAGAGGATTTAAGGGCCCTCTCACCTCACAGTCCAGATCAAGCCAAAGCGTTTCCTCGTAAGGAGAAAGATGCATAGCTAGGGGCTTTTTAAACCAAGCCTTGCGACAAGGCCAAAATTCTTTGGAGTAAATTTTTTCCCAAAGCTCTCTTAAATGTTCTTCGACAGATTCTTTTTGTATAACAAAATTTTCACTCTTTAAAGGAATAAGATTTCCTTTTTCTTTGCAAAAGGCTTTTGCTTTTTCACTCATTCCAAAATCTACAAAAGTGATCGGGTAGCTATTATGCAAAGCATAGTGATGATACCACCAAGCAAGCAGCCACTCTGTAACCCCGCATGAGCCTACAACAATCCCTTTACTCTTTTTTTGCATCTGGCAAACTAATCAGATCTTTAAAAGCTTGTTTGGTAGCTTCTCTTCCCATAAGAGCAATCGATTCTGTAAGAGGGATTTTTTTAGGACACACTTGGCGGCAATTCTGCGCATTTCCGCAGTCAGCGACCCCTCCTTCTTCCATAAGAGGGCGAAGGCGATCTTCTTTTTGGAGCTTGCCAATAGGATGGGAATTAAAAAGTCTTACCTGCGAAATAGGTGCTGGGCCCATAAACGCAGAATTTTTATTTACTTGAGGGCAAGCCTCTGAACAGCACCCGCAGGTCATGCAAGTAGAAAGCAAATATCTTGTGTCTTGCACTTTTTGGCTAATAGGTTCGCCAAATCCTCTATCTAGTGAATCATCTGTGTCAATCCAGGCGCGCACTTTAATTAAACTCTCAAACATCCCATCACGGTTCACCACTAAATCTTTAATTAAAGGGAATTTGCTTAAAGGAGCAACTGTTATGATGTTACTTCCTGAACCTTCAAGAATAGGCGCAATAAGCGCTGTACAGCCTTGCCGGGGTCTTCCGTTAATCAGCATAGAGCATGAGCCGCACACCTCTTCTAAACACCCTTGTTCCCACGCAACAGGAGTCACTTTCTTTTTTTCTTTTGTAATGGGGCACTTTTGAATTTCCATAAGAGCAGAAGTGATATTAAGAGCAGGAACTAATTCAAGCTCAAACTCCTCCCAATACTGATGATCTGTTTCCCCTCGAAAAATCTTTAATATAAATGTCTTCAACATGCTTATACCGGTAGTTGTATATTGGAAGGAATATTTTCTAAGGTAGGCTTCACCTTTTTAGCCTTCGTATAATCTCTTTGTACAGGTTTTATGTGTCTTGTGTCTACAGGAACATAAGAAATATCGGGCTCATCTGTTTGCGGATTATAAGTAGCAATGGTTGTTTTTAACCAGTTGTCATCATCTCTTGAAGGAAACTCTGGTTTAAAATGCGATCCTCTAAATTCATTGCGTAAAAGCGCTCCTTTGGTAATGACAGTTGCAAGGGCTAGCATCGCCTGAAATTGATTGGCAAAGGCATACGTTTGATTAAGCAACTCCCCTTTATCATCTAAAGAAATATGCAAATATCTTTCTTTAAGCTCTTTTAGTTTGCTCATTGTAAATTCAAGGTCTTTATTATCTCTTTTAACTGTCACATTGCGGATCATTAAATCGGAGAGCTCATCATGCAGACGATGCACATTTTCATTTCCATTTCTTGTTAAAAGATCGTGTTTAAACGCTTCTTCTATAGCAAGAGCTTCTGAAAACATTTTTTGAGAAAGGTTGCCGTAGCTATTTTTTAAGGAATCTAAGTATTTAGGAACTTCTTCTCCGGCAACAAGCCCTGCAAAAATACAGGCAACAAGAGAGTTAGCTCCAAGTCTATTAGCTCCATGATAAAGGAATTCAGATTCGCCTACTTGGAAGCAGCCGGCAATATTTGTCATTTGTCTAAAGCGCACTTCTCTATCAGGGTCATCAGCTGCCGGAAAGTCAACCCAGGCGCCTCCCATGGAATAGTGCACTGCCGGGAAAATCTTCATCGGGACTTTATGCGGATCTTCTCCTGTAAATTTTTTATAGATATCTAATACCGAATCAATTTTTGCTAAAATAGCCTCTGATAAATGAGATACATCTAAATAGACTTGCATCTGCCCATCAATTCCAAGACCAAGCTCGCAAACGCGAAGCACCTCTCTAGACCCTATATCTCTTGGCACTAAATTTCCAAAAGCTGGGTACATCTCTTCTAAGAAATACCAAGGCTCTCCTGTTTTTCCACAAGGAATGGTTTTCCCTTCAGCTGTAACAATTGTTTTAGAAGAATCTCCATAAACCCAAATTCTTCCCCCTTCTCCTCTTGCCGATTCAGAAATAAGACGCATTTTATCAGGCGCAGGAATAGCTGTTGGGTGGATCTGAATAAACTCTCCATTGGCATATTTCATTCCCTGCATATAAAGGCGTCCATTGGCAGCCCCTGTACAGAAAGTAGAATTAGTCGATTTTTTAAAAATAAGCCCAGGCCCCCCTGTTCCAAAAACAACAGCATCAGCTTTTAAGACAGAGAGTTTCATGGTAAATAAATCCATAATAACAACGCCTCTTGCAATCCCTTCTTCATCTAAAACAAGACGCATAAATTCATGATGCTCAAATTTTTCTACCTTATTTTGCGCTTCATGACGTCTTACCTGCTCATCTAATGCATAAAGAAGCTGCTGTCCTGTAGAAGCGCCGCAAAAGGCTGTGCGGTAATAAAGAGTGCCTCCAAAACGGCGTACATCAAGATTGCCTTCAGGAGTCCGATTAAAAGGGCATCCAAAGCGCTGCATCATCCGGATAATTCCTGGAGCTGATAAACACATCTCTAAAACAGGAGGTTGATCGGCTAAAAAATCGCCTCCCTTTAAGGTATCGTAGGCATGAATAAGAGGAGAGTCTTCTTCGGCTTTTAAATTCATCGCCGCATTAATGCCCCCTTGAGCGCACACAGAATGGGAGCGTTTCACTTTGGTTACAGAGACAATTTTAACCTGGCACCCTTTTTCAGCAAGCCGCATCGCGCACGAAAGTCCAGCTAGCCCTCCGCCTACAACAATGACCTCTTTTCCTTTTTTAGTGCTCATGCATACCCCAATGTCGTTAGTTCTTTAAATTCATCCAGTAAGTTCCCCAAATGGAGATGAGTCCCAAAAAGGTAATAGCGGCCATAAGACCGATTGCCACATTCACCATCTTTTTTTGCGAGCGCATATTTAAAATCACACCCCACGTGATTAAAAATGTCCAAAAGCCATTAAAGGCATGGAAGCACGCTGCTAAAACAAAAATGGTATATAGTCCCACATAAATAGGACTTTTAAAGGCATCGCGCACTAAAAGGAGAGTAGCTGTTCCAAAACTTGAAGAAGTTGCTACCACCTGATTTTCTTTTAGCTTTTGATTTTGGAGGGTTTCAACAAAAACCTTTTGCTCCTGATACTCTTCTACAGCAACAAGAATAAGGCCTTCTTGTTCCTGGTAAACAGTAGAATCTTTTTGTATTTCGCGTGCCGCCTCTAAAATAGCTACATGAGCCCCTTCTCTTTTAAAGGCTAGAGCTTCGTTATTAATACGCGCCTTATCGTATAAGGTGGCCCCCACTCTATGCGCAACAGTATGAAGCCCTTGATCAAAATCTAGCACCGCAAAATACGTTTGCTTTCCAGCTGTATTAATAGAGTCTGGATAATCGATAAAACGAAATTTGGTTACGTGTCCAATAATTCCAATAAGAAGAATCCATGAGGTGATTCTTTGCCACGAATACGCTCTATTGCGGCCATATTCTTTAAGAGCCGGCTTACTGCCATCAGATGATTTGGCATTAGATTTAGCCGTTAGAAGATATTTCACTCCCCACACCATGTGAATCAAAAAAGGAATGCCCAGGAGTAATATTTCAATAACCTGCAAATAAGGAAGGTCATGGAGGGCATTTACCATCTTTACAAATCCCTTCCCATTATCTCCAAGCCAAAGAGCTGCTTGAGAATTAGTAAGCAAATGCTCGATTAAAAACAGCATAAGCCAAAGTCCCATAAGGGAATGAAGTCTTCTCCAAATAAAGGCTCTAGGTACGATTGCTTCTGTCATATGTATACCAAAGTTTAAAACAGCATTAAACTAGGGAATTTACTTTTGAGAAAGGAAAAAATGCAGATGCATTTAAAAAAGTTTGATGCGCCACATCAGTTAAGCTTATTCCTTTAACCTCTGCAACAACTGAAGCTGTTTCTAAAATATAAGAAGGCTCATTGACTTTTCCTCTTTTGCTCTGCGGTGCCAAATAAGGAGCGTCAGTTTCAATAAAAATTCTTTCAAGAGGCATCTCTTTAAGCGTAGCTCTTAATGCTTCTGATTTTTTAAACGTCACAATGCCGCTAAAAGAGATGTACCATCCCCTTTTAATCACTTCTTTTGCCTCTTCTAACGTTCCTGTAAAACAGTGAAGAACAGCTGGACAATTTTTATAATGTTCATCGGCAAATGCAAAAAGATCGCTAAATGCTTCCCTGCAATGGATTACAAGGGGCAAATTCCATTGCTTAGCTAAATTAAAATACCTAATTAAAAAGGTTTTCTGCATCTCTTTAGGAGCATATTCATAGTAATAATCAAGACCTGTTTCTCCAATTCCTACAAGAAGCCCCTTTTTAGCAGCCTCTTCTACTATTGGGAAAAACAATTCCCCTTCTTTTTCCACATCGTGAGGGGTTGTAGCTGCCGTATTATAGACTGACAGATATTTTTTACTGAGCAAGAGCCCTTTTTCTAAGCTCTCTTTATCCGTTGCAATATTCACAATTTTTTCTACCCCTGCTAGAAGCGCCCTTTCAATTAGCTCCCCAGCAACAGGAAACAGCGTTTCCCCCGAAAGATGCGCATGCGAATCAATATACATAAATCCTCCAGCTTTGTTTGTTTAACCACAAAGGAAAATCTCTCTCTCTTCTCTTCCTCTGTGGTTTCTTGTCTCTGTGGTTAAAAAAATGCAAGTCTTTGTGCGCTCAAGCGTTAGCCAAAGAATTAACCACAGAGACAAGAAACCACAGAGGAAGAAAAAGAGAGAGAGAGAAATTTTTCCTCTTTGTTATCTTAGGAAGCGGAGGGTTAGATCGATTTTGTGTATTTCGTCTGTCTCTACGCGCCTTACATTTTGCGGGTTTTGTGCTTTTTGAAGGTAAGGCTTTTTCATTAAATCGATTTCTACAAAAGGTTTTACTTCTTGAAACGTGTATCCATGAACAAAGTCCTTTCCCTTAAAAGGCTGCAAAAATTCTTCTTCCACAAGAGAAACCCAATCTCTTTCTCCATTGTGGCCCCAAGATAAAACCTTGCGCAGCATCTGCTCTTTTGTTCTTACCCAGCTATAGTGGTGAAATAAAGGAAGCGCATCAAGTCCATCTACTTGCCTCATTTTATTACCCTTAATCCCTTGAAAGCACCCTTCTCTTTCATGCGGATGCATAAGGATATCGCCTGTTAATACGCTTTTTTTAACAAGAAAAGCAGAATCTTCTAACGTTTTTGCTTGGAAAGAAGAGGCGCGAAAGTACCAGTAACAAGAAAAACGCATCGCTTCATAGGTTAAAGGAAAGGAGGAGAGCCACTTACAAAAGCGATCAGATTCCACAATCTCATCCGCATCTAAAAAAAGAACATACTCTATAGACTCATCTAAAAAATAAACCCCAAGCATTCTACCTAAATTATGCCAATAACTTACGCTATGAGACCCATATAAATTTTTCTCTTTATCATAAGCAAATTCAATGAATTGGCATTCAGGATGTTCTAAATAAATCTGATTAAGCAATTCCTTATTTTCTTTTACTCCATCAAAAAAATGATCGCATACCGAAATAATAATCTGAGAAGAAAAAGCAGAGGCATTTTTTATAGCATGAGCCAAAAAAGGATAGTCGTTACTACAAAAATTAATGACAGTCGCAACATTACACATTTTTAAAAACCTTAAAAAGCAAGCTATCGTCTAATACCATAGTCAAAGCATTGAACTCCCAGCGACAAAAGCAGCGATATAAATGATATAATGATATAAATGATGAATAGCCAACTTAAAAAATATCATTCTTATCATTGTATCATTCTTATCATTTCCTTGCCGCCAATTCCTTAAAACCTTAGCCAAAATCATGAGTCTTATTTCTTATTCAACTTTTGAAATTTCTTAGGTAGAAGCGCTACACCTTGACCTGGCGGAACATCAGCACAGAGAAGAAAGAAAAGAAAAAATAAAAAACTCTCTCTCTCTTTTTTTTGAAGACTTGTTCTTAAGGGCTATCTGGAGTATAAGTAAGGAAAGAGGTTTACTTATGATTTCTTGTTATCCACTTCTTGGGACTAATATATTTTTTTCAGCTTACTCTGAATCTGATCTTTTTGGCAAAGCGATTTTTGTTGGACTCTATCTTTTATCTTTAATCTGCTGGGTAGTGCTGCTGCAGCGCTTTTGGCTTACAAAACATGCAGCCAATATATCGCGTGCTTTTAAAATAGCTGTAAATAAAAACAAGGAGCAGCTTTTGCAATTAAATGCAGAGCATCTGCCCAGGCCGAAAAATAAAGAAATTCCCCATCCTTTTGGAGAAGTATTTTATTCTCTTAAGCAAAAAACACTCGAAACACTTAATAAAAACAACTATTTTGCAAAGCAAATGCAAGCGGAGAGTGGCGTTTACCTAACAAAAACAGATCTTGAGCTCCTAGAATCTCATGCGCTAACTACAATTTCTACAGAACAAAAAAAGTTAGAAAAGAATCTATTTATTCTATCAACAATTGTTACCCTTGCACCCTTTTTAGGTCTTCTTGGAACGGTATGGGGAATTCTCATTACGTTTACAGAGCTTCAAGCAGGGGCATCAGCTAGTTCTAACTCGGCCATTATCGGAGGGCTTTCTACAGCTCTTGCCACAACAGTGCTAGGCCTTGTCATTGCCATCCCAGCCCTTATCGCGTACAACTACCTAAGAAATGCAGCAAAAACACTTTCTTCTGATATGGAAGATTTTCTCTATGAACTCCTCTCTAGTCTCGAGCTCCAATATCGCAAGGTGGAATAATGCGCAATAGATCAAGAGGCCAAGAGCATTCTCAGGAAGCAGAGATAAACCTTACCCCTCTTATCGACGTGGTATTTGTCGTACTCATTATGTTTATTCTAGTAGCGCCTATGCTTGAAGTAGATAAAGTGGCACTCGCCAGCGGCACTTCTAAAGAAGACAAGGAAATGACAAGTGTGCAAGAAGCAAGCTCCATTAGCATCAAAGTGCTCGAAGATAACTCCATTTGGCTCAATGCAAAGCGCGTTAAAGGAGGAGAGCTTGCTAGTCTTCTAAAAGAAGCCAAAAGGACCAATCCTAAGCGCATTCCACAGCTTCTTCACGATAAAAAGGCGCAGTTTGGCACTTACCAGCAAGTGAAAAATGCCGTAGAAGAAGCAGGATTTCTTCAGATGGATGTTATTTTACTTCCTTCCTCAAAGTAAAAGCAGGGGCTTTTTGTGCGAAAAAAAATTGCAAGCTATTTTAAAAAAGCACCTATTAAAGCAACCTGTCTTTCTTTTGCTATTTTTTTTCATTTAATTTTTATTTGCTCAACATGCTTTTCTTTTTCATCAAATAAAAAAAATGCAATTAAAAAGCCGCTTGTTATAAATACAATTAAAAAGCTGTTTGCTCCCAAAGAAAAACAAATAGCTGCAGCTTCAACTCCTGCACCTAAAAAACAGCAAACGATAAAAGCAACGCCTTCAAAACCCGCAGAAAAGAAACAAGAAACGCCTAAACCACAAAAAAAAGAAGAAGTAAAAAGACCTCCTATTGTAGATAAAAAAATCGTGCCCGTTAAAAAAAATCCCAAGAAGCAAGAGAGGGAAGAATCTGTAATTTCTCAAGAGATCTTACAAGAAATAGAAGAAAGCATTGCGAAAATAGAGGGGAAAAGTGATAAATTGTATAAGGGGAGAAAGCTAAAGGTCCCAACTGCTTTGCCATCCCTTGAAATAGATCGCCCTCAAAAGGCAGATTTAGTAGAGGAAGCAAGTAGCGATTTGGGATATGGAGATACACTTGTGGCGTATTTACGTACCTACCTGCAACTGCCTGAGTTTGGAGAAGTGAAGATAAAACTCACTTTAAGAAATGATGGAAGTGTTGCAAAAGTTGTGGTACTTAAAACAGAGAGTGAAAGAAATAGAAAACATTTAGAAGCTCATCTTCCAACAATTAAGTTTCCTAGAATAGAAAAACAAGAGCAAACGTTTGTGCTCACATTTTGTAACGATATATAAAACTATGCTAAAAGTCCTTTTAACTCTTTTACTTTGCGGCTCTCTTTTTGGATCGGAAGATCCTACAAGCGAAATCCGCGTCCAACTCACAACGGATTCTAGATTAGAACCCCTTTATTTGGGCTCTTTTCAAAAAGAAGCCACCCCTCTAACAGATGCTTACCTAAAAGAGCTTGAACAGGTTTTAAAATTCGATCTTAATTATAGCGGCCATACGCATGTTCTCACCAAAAACGCAGAAAAAGAAACGATCCTTCTAAATAATGATATAGCAAAAGCCTTTGAGAAAAATCTTTGGAGAAAATTTGGCGCAGCTCATGTGGTTAAAGGAATTATTCAAAATTCTACCCTTACCGTATTAGTCTTTTCCTCTCAAAGCGGAAAACTTAAAAGCTTTAAAGATGTTTCTTTAACAGGGACGCTTGCAACCGATAGGGGCCAGATCCATAAACTTGCTGATGCCATTAACGAGGCTCTATTTAATTCCGCTTCCTTTGCAAATACGCGCATTCTTTATTGCGTCCAAATGAAAAGCAGTATAGGAGGAACCGATTGGATTTCTGAGATTTGGGAATGCGATTGGGATGGGAAAAATGCAAGACAAATTACCAAGGAAAACAGCTACTGCGTAACACCTGTATTTCTTCCCTCTAAAAATGGAACAAAGGATCGTTTTTTGTATGTTTCTTACAAAATTGGGCAACCTAAAATTTACATAGCCTCATTAAAAGAAGCCGCAGGCAAGCGCCTTGTTGATTTAAAAGGAAACCAACTGCTTCCTACTTTATCATTAAACTGCGATAAACTGGCCTTTATTTGCGATGCAGGAGGAAGAACAGATCTTTTTGTGCAAGACTTCTCTCCAAATGGAGCTGAGAGCGGCAGGCCTAAGCAACTTTTCTCTTATCCACGCTCTACACAAGCGTCTCCCACATTTAGTCCCGATGGATCGATGATTGCCTTTGTCTCAGATAAAGACGGCCCTCCTCGCATCTATGTGATTCCTTCTAAAGCACAAGAAAAAAGAGCCGAAGCTAGGCTCATTACAAAACAAAATAAAGAAAGCTCTTGCCCTGCATGGTCTCCTGATGGAACAAAATTAGCTTATAGCGCTAAAGTAAACGCAGTAAGACAAATATGGGTTTACGATTTCAAAACAGGGGAAGAAAGGCAGCTAACAGCGGGTCCTGGGCATAAAGAAAACCCTACATGGGCACCCGATAGCCTGCATCTTGTATTTAACTCAACCGACCCTCTTTCCTCTGAATTATATTTAGTTAATTTAAACCAACCCGAAGCCATAAAAATTACGCAAGGCATAGGGAAAAAACAATATCCAACGTGGGGACCAAAATGAAAAAAGTATACCAATATATGTCGCTGTTTTCTTTAGCTGCAGCGCTTCTTGCAACAACCGGCTGTAGAAAAAACAATACCGGAGTTTGGGACGAGAACAAAACGTCTGCTAGCTATAAAATAAAAGGAGCCCTTTGGGGTAATGAAGACAATCGTTTAGCAGCCGATAAAGATAACTTTATTGGACCTTCAGAAGAAGATTTTATTCCTCTTAAAGATGAAGATCTGCAATCACAATTTGCTGATAACGCTATTCCTCAATCCACAATCACTCCCGGTGGAGAGGGAAGCTTTATTCCTGGCATTGAGCACTTCCGCATGCCTACTTCCCAGCTTGCCTCTATTTTTAGAAACGTCTTATTTAATACAGACGATCACATTCTTCGCGGCAATGAAGCCCTTGCCACTATTGACACAGTAGCAAGCTACTTATTAGAACATCCTCATACCTATGTCTTTATTGAAGGCCATTGCGATGAAAGAGGTCCTCAAGCCTACAACCTATCTTTAGGCGCAAGACGCGCTAACTATGTACGTTCTTTACTTGTTCAAAAAGGAGTAGGAAGCGATCAGCTTCATACAATCTCTTATGGAAAAGAAAGACCCATAGAAGCAGGTCACGGAGCTAATGCTTGGAAAATCAATAGAAGAGCCCAATTTAAAATTTTCCAAAAAACTTAAAACCCCTTAAGAAAAAATGATCCGCTCCATTTTTTTATTCTGTATCATTTTCTCTTCCCTCTATAGCCGCACAAACGATGCGGCTATAGACGAAGTGCGCCTAGAACTTAACGATTTAAAGCATGCGCTTCATACCTACCAAGTAGATTTGCGCATTTTAGAAGAAAAAATGAAAAAGCAAGAGGGTTCTCTTAAAAATCTCTCTACCCCGAAACCCACAATCGCAACAAATCCTCTAGAAGAAAAACTTCAACTTCTAGAAAAGAAAATTGCGCTGCTTGAAAAAGGACAGGAAAAAACAGCTGCGGACCTGCGCACTTTAAGCTCTTATGCAACACAAACAACCAATTCCTTTTCACAATACAGCGAAAAAATTCAAGAACTTGAAACTAGTGTGCAAGATCAGAAAATGAAAATGGCAGAGGCCGTAAAGCTCCAAAAAACACTAAGCTCCCTTTCTAAATCTATAAAAAAACAAGACGCTCCCGTTGAAAATGCCTCAACTAAAGTGTACAAAGTGAAAGCTGGAGACAACCTAGAAAAAATTGCTAAAGCAGAAAAGACTTCCGTTGAAACAATTAAAAAGTTAAACAAATTAGAAAACGATAAAATTTGCATTGGCCAAACCCTTAAAATAAAAGATGAGCATGAGAAGCAATAGAGAATCGAGTATAGGAGTTTTCGACTCAGGATTTGGCGGACTAACCGTTATGAAAGCTATTAGACATGCGCTTCCTCATGAAAATATCATCTACTTTGGAGACACAGCAAGAGTTCCTTATGGAAGCAAAAGCCCTGAAACGATTTTCCGCTATACCGTAGAGAATTCCGATTTTCTTATTGAACAAGGCATAAAGGTTCTTGTAATAGCTTGCCACACAGCTTGCTCTATTGCCTTAAATGAAATTCAACAGATGTTTGATATTCCTATCATCGGCGTTTTAGCCCCCGGGGTTGAAGAAGTTGTCAAGCATACAAAAACCGGGCAAATAGCTATTTTAGGAACAAGAGCAACCATTTCATCCGGTGTCTATCAAGAAGAGATCACAAAGCAAATTCCTCACGCCGATATTATGGCAATATCTTGCCCCTTATTCGTTCCCTTGGTTGAAGAAGGCTATGTAGAGCATCCCGTCACAGAAACAATTATCCAAGAGTATTTACGCCCTTTGCGCCATAAAACAATTGATACCCTGCTCCTTGCTTGCACCCATTACCCTCTTTTAAAAAACCTCATTCAAAAAGAGCTTGGAGAAAATGTCATCCTTATAGATCCAGCTACTAGCTGCGCTGACAATATTAAAGAACTTTTAGTACAAAAAGATTTAGAAAACCCTCAAAAACAAAGTCCTAACTATCAATTTTACGTTACAGACGACCCTGAAAAATTCCGCCTCCTAGGGAAAAACTTCCTAAGCTACCCCATCGAATACATCATCTCCAAACCCGTCTAACTATGTGATCTAATTATATGATTGATAGGTATGCCCTGTAGCCGTATAATCTTTGCCTAAAAGGTGAATTATATGGCATTTTTGTCTATTAATGGCGGTTATTCTTCAGTAAACAATTATTCAAATCTAGAACCTCCTCATAAAAAAAGAAAATTTGAAGAAGAAATCGAAGAACTAGAATGCAAAGAGCAGCTCCCTCCTTTTGATATAGAAATCATTTGTAATACCATTCTTTTTGGACCGACCAAGGCAGCTGATGAGTTAATTGCTCAAAACAACTCCATTCTCTTAGCTTTCAATCACTACACCCCTCAAGAAACACTTAATTTTTTTACTGAGCACATGGTTACTTGGGGGTACTCCGAAAAAAATCAGAATAAAGTAAAAAAAGAAGTTCTTTATCTCTGCTCTATGGCCATTCGAAATTCTAGATATATGGAGACAATGCATTTTCTAGAAAAAAATGTTCTTACTCATCTAACAAATTCAACAAAAGAAGTATTTAATAGCCTTATCCAAAAAGCAAAAGAAGCCCTTTCAAAAGAAATGCCAAATACGCTTAAAGAATTTGAAGAAACGCTTCAAAATAATACAAAAATAATTGCAGAATCAAATACTGCACTCGATGTTTATTGCTATTTGGATCCTGAATACCGCGTGCGCCTTGAATTACTCATTAACGAAACAAAAACTTTTTTAGAAGAACATGTATTTGGAAATTCTAAAAAACACTTTGCCACTCTTTGTCAACAACTCGAAATCAATCAGCATGAGCGCAAAGAACTCTCTTGTTTAAAGCAAGAGCTCCTTAATAAAAATAAAAACCTGCGTGAACTAGCAAAGCCCTTTTACAATGCATCAAGTACAGGAGAGTCCAAACTTTTAAATCAGAGAGAAATTCTTTTCCAAAGAAATCTAAATGCTTTTTGGCAAGCAGGAATCCATTTACTTGACTCCGCTTTTCACTCTGTCTTAAAAAAAAGGTATATCCCAAGAGCTCTAATTCAAGCAGTCAATACCACTTCTAAATCTGCGCTAGAATGGAACAATCTCCATTTTAAAAATCTAGAGCAGACAAGCACCCCTTCTTTGGAAAATGGTTATGTTCACAATGCATGGATAGAATTTTTAGGCCCTCAAAGTAAAATCGAAGATTTAGAAGATTTTATTCGCAGCATTCTTAAAAATTTGCCAGAAGACCTTTTTACAAAATTAGAAAACGCCCTTAAAACATCATCTGATAAAAACGAAACAATTCTCAGCCTTTTTACAGCTTTTTTTCAAACACAATTTCGAGGCCCTATTAATTTTGCCTCACTTAAGAGATGGCACGAGAAATCTTCGTGATTGAAAATATTTTCTCAACATGTTTGAATGGTGCAAAAGCACTAGGAGTTTAAAAAAATGCACAAAAAAAGAATCTTACTTATTGAAGATGAAGAAGATATTGCGGCCCTAATCAAACTACAAGCCGAAATCTCCGGTTACAAGCTACACGTAGAGGTAGATGGAATTAACGGATTTAGAGCTGTTGAAAGAGAAAGACCCGATCTTGTGATTCTAGATATTATGCTTCCTGGACAAAACGGACTTGATGTAGTGCGCAAAATGAAAAGCCATCCCGATTTAAAAAATATCCCTATCATCATTCTTTCTGCCAAAAGAGAAGAGCTTGATGTAGTGCTTGGTCTTGAGCTTGGCGCTGATGACTATATGGCAAAGCCCTTCTCCCCAAAAATCTTATTCTCTCGCGTAAAAGCCGTTTTAAGAAGGGAAAAAGAGCCGTCTAAACTCGTTAAGACATTTAGCTTTGGCGATTACACTCTAGAACCAGAAAGATATATCCTTAAAAAGGGAGATAAAATCATTCCGCTCACTCTCTCTGAATTTGGCATTCTTAAGCGCCTTTTAGGCAATCGCGGAAAAGTCATGACACGCAATCAACTACTCGATGATATCCACAACGATGACTCCTTCATCGTCGATCGCAATATCGATGTACACATTGCAGCCCTTAGAAAAAAGCTTGGCCCCCACTTCGACTGGATCGAAACAGTCAGAGGCGTTGGCTACCGCTTTAAAGAGGAACCCTCGCTCGCCGACTAAAAAAAGGAACAAAGAGGATAATTTTTCTTTCTCTTTCCCTCTTTCTTCCTCTGTGGTTTCTTGTCTCTGTGGTTTATCTTAAATGCAAGCCTTTTGGATCCTTCAGTCTTGGATTTAAGATAAACCACAGAGACAAGAAACCACAGAGGAAGAAAGAGAGAGAAAGGAATTTATCCCTCTTTGTTTCCTGTCAGCCTCTAAAGAAGCAAGAACTAGACGTAAAGCACGAATAACAATCTCATCTTAAAAATAATACAGAATGTGCTATAGGGATTAAAAAGAGGTACTCACAATGAACATCCCCCTCCCTATAGGCTCATCTCCCTATGAATCTCCTAGCGATCGAATCCGAGACTTCACCCAATCCCCTATTCAAATAGAAATCGACTCTGCAATAAAACAATTCATGCAGCAACATGGTTTTTCAGGTAGCGTTATGGTTGTTCAAAATGGTCAACCCACTTTTGCTCAAGCATATGGAGAAGCTACAGCTGGACAAGCGAATGAACAGAATACTACATTCCGTTGGGATTCCGTATCAAAATTGATTACAACAACAGGCATTTTGCAATTATATGAGAAAAATAAACTTAATTTAGATGATCCGATTACCAAGTACTTGCCTGAGTACAAAAACTCTCCCGGATTAGGAGGAAAACCTCCTGTTACAATTCGATCCTTGCTTACAATGACATCAGGGATTGCAGATCTGCCTCCTCTTCCTGGTCCTGCAGAGTGGCAGAACCGCGCTCCAACCCTCAAAGAAATTATGGATTATGTAGCAGAACAACCAAGAAAAGGCCAAGGCACATGGTCATAC
>Ga0207097_1049_pt1 | contig 21532 bp, 16 predicted proteins | sample Alteio_BWMinHeat_87_FD_153541 | JGI IMG/M metagenome (GOLD analysis project Ga0207097, IMG submission 153541) | Enriched cells from forest soil in Barre Woods Harvard Forest LTER site, Petersham, Massachusetts, United States -... | ecosystem: Environmental > Terrestrial > Soil > Temperate forest >...
GCTAAGTCTTGCTTGCTTAAGTCTTAGCCAAGAATTAACCACAGAGACAAGAAACCACAGAGGAAGAGAGAGAGAGGAAGAGAGAGAGAGGAAGAAAGAGAGAGAATTTACCCCTCTCTGTTTATTTTTCTCTTTGTTATTTTATGACGATTTCGATGCTTTTGATGGTGTCGCCCTGGGCTATTTTAGGGATGACATCCATTCCAGCAACTGTTTGTCCAAATACTGTGTACTCACCATCGAGGTAGGGAATTTTTTCTATGGCGATGTAAAATTGCGATCCGCTTGAGCGTTTTTGAGGATTTGCTTGATCAGGAAGTCTTGCCCATGCAAGCGCTCCTTTCTCGTGTTTAAGCCCAATCTCTGCAGGAACTGTGTAGCCAGGGCCGCCTGTTCCATTCCCCTTTGGATCGCCGCCTTGAATCACAAACCCTGGAACTACGCGATGAAAAAGAAGACCGTTATAAAATCCGCCTTGTGCTAGCTGCATAAAGTTTGTTACAGACATAGGGGCTTTTTCTGGATAAAGCACGCAAGTGATGTCTCCTTTAGATGTATGAATGATGGCTTCATACGTTTTTCCTTTTTCAAAAGCGAAGGGTGTTTTTGGCTCAGAAAATGACATGTTTTTTTCTCCTGTTGTAGTTTGGGCGTTAGCTCCGATAGAAAGAATAGCAAAAATAGATCCATAAATGCATGCACGAAAAAAAGTCTTACTCATAGAAAGGCTCCTAAAATTAAGCCTTTTCAATTTGTGCAAAATCATAAAAAATTGCAAGATATTTTTTAGTATGCAAATCAACTTTAAAGGAAGGTTAAAATGAAAAAATTTTTACTATGTCTAGCTCTTTGTATGGCTAGTATTGCCCCTACACAATGTAGAGCTGCAGAAACAACCACACAAAAAAGCTACCAAACAATCATGCTTTACTATACATCTTCATGCCCTTATTGCCATGAAGTGACAGATTATTTGCATAGCATTCAGAAAACAGTCCCTATGAAAAATCTCAATGGAGATGCAGAAGGACAAGACGAGCTAAAAAAAGCAGGCGGACAAGTGAGCGTGCCAGCTTTAGTTGTAGATGGAAAAGCGATGTACGGATCTGATGCGATTAATGCATGGATTAAACAGCACCAAAACGAGCTAGCAGCAGAATAAGGAAAAAGCCCGAATAAAATTCGGGCTTTTAGAAACTACCATTTTTTCTCTGGTTGGTTATGGCCTGGATTTTTACGATTTGGGTCGATTTGTGGTTGTTGAGGTTGGGCAGGTTTTTGATTAGGATTATAAGAAGGTTGTTGCTCTTTTTTTCTATGCTCTTTCATGAAAATGCTCCTTTTAAGGTTTATTTACTAATAAAAGGAAATACACTTATTCCGTTTAATTAGTATTCTAACTTTAATTTAGTTAATTACGAATTAAATTAGAATTAAAATTTTAATTAATGAATCAACTAAGAGCATAACAAACTCAAAAACAAGGCTTTAAAAAAATTATCTATAAAATGAGGTTATTTCGTGGATTTACCATCTAAGTCGTCATCAAAACGCGTATTAAGCGTTTTTGTCCTAGCTATGTTAAATGTATCTATCATGGCAAGCCTACGCAACCTTCCCCTTGTAGCCGAATATGGCCTTAGCGCCGTCTCCTATTTTCTTATTGTCGCTCTTCTCTTCTTAGTCCCAAGTGCCCTTGTATCAGCTGAACTCTCAACGGGCTGGTCAAGAGGAGGCGGGGTCTATATTTGGGTAAGAGAAGCACTCGGCGACAGATGGGGCTTTTTTGCTATATGGATGCAGTGGGTGCACAACGTGAGCTGGTATCCGGTAATTCTCTCTTTTGTAGCCACAACACTCGCCTATATTGTAGATCCCAAGCTTTCGCCTTCTAAAGGATTTGTTTTAGCTGTTATCCTTGTTGGCTTTTGGGGAATGACTCTTTTAAATTATTTAGGAATTAAAACATCTAGCTGGTTTAGCACGATTGGAGTGATTTTAGGTACAATAGCGCCAGGAATATTTATTATTGTTTTAGGCATCAGCTGGTTTTCTCTTGGCCATCCGTCCCAAACGCCTTTAACTCTAGAAAGCATGCTTCCTACTTTTGAAGGGATTGGAAGTTACGTATTTCTAGGCGGCTTATTTCTTGCCTTTGCAGGACTCGAAGTGTCTTCTGCTCACGCAGCCAACGTAAAAGACCCGCAAAAGAATTTCCCGAGATCCATCATTATTGCGGCAATTATCACTTTCTTCATCTTTATGTTAGGATCTCTTTCTATTGCCATTGTTATCCCCAAAGAACAAATTAGCTTAGTTGCAGGACTTATGGATGCATTCTATGTATTTTTTAACTCCTATCATATGGCGTGGATTCTTCCTATTATTGGAGTCCTCCTTATTATTGGAGCTGTAGCTGAGGTTAATGCTTGGATTGCAGGGCCTGTAAAAGGATTATATGCTACATCGATCCACGGCAACCTCCCTCCTGTTTTTCAGAAATTAAATAAACATGGAACACCTACTAACCTCTTACTTTTTCAAGCTATTATTGTAAGTTTAGCCTCGTTTGTGTTTTTATATATGCCCAACTTAAGCAGCTCGTATTGGATTTTAAGTGCATTAAGCGCGCAAAGCTATTTGGTGATGTATGTTCTGATGTTTATCTCAGCAATACGTCTGCGCTATGTGAAGCCTCATGTTCCAAGAGCCTATAAAATTCCTTATAAACAAAAAGGGATCTGGTTTGTAGCGATTGTGGGAATGATTGGGTCTATTCTAGCTATTTTTATTAGCTTTGTTCCCCCCTCCCAAATTGTCACGGGAAGCCTTCTTTTTTACGATAGCTTTTTAGTGATTGGCCTCATTATAATGTGTGGGATTCCGCTGATTTTATATCAGTGTAAAAAACCCCACTGGTTCTTAGCAAAAAATGAGTAATATTCCTTTATCGGAGCAACTTAGACCAAAAGATTTCAAAGCCATTGCCGGACAAGAGCACCTCGTTGGAAAAGACGGGGTGCTAACGCGCCTTATTGCTAGAAAAAAGCCTGTGTCTATTCTTCTTTACGGCCCACCCGGCTGCGGGAAAACAACTTTAGCAAGACTCTACGCAAAAGCCTTTGAAGCCAAATTTATTTCCTTTAGCGCTGTAACACACGGTATTGCTGAAGTAAAAAAAGTCATTGCAGAAGCGGCTGAAGCTCCCCTCTTTAATAGACGCATCATTGTATTTGTCGATGAGATTCACAGGTTTAATAGAGCTCAGCAAGACGCCTTTTTGCCTCTTGTTGAAGATGGAAGCATTACGCTTATTGGAGCAACAACTGAAAACCCCTCTTTCTCCATTAATGCAGCGCTCTTATCACGTCTTGTTGCGATGAATCTTTCTTTTTTAAAAGAAGAAGCTTTAGAAGGTATTGTAAGCCGCTTTGAAGAGAAATACCATAAGCTTCCTTTAACAGAAGACGCAAGAGTTTCCCTTATACGCATGGCTCATGGAGATGCGCGCCATTTGCTTAATATGATTGAGCAAATAAGCGGGATTAAAGAAACCATGGACCTTCCTTTATTAGAAACGCTTATCCAAAGAAAATTTTCCCTCTACGATAAAGATAAAGAAGGCCACTATAGCCTTATTTCTGCATTGCATAAATCGGTTAGAGGCTCAGATCCGGACGCTTCTCTTTATTGGTTCTGCCGTATTTTGGAAGGAGGCGAAGACCCCAAATTCCTCGCACGCCGCATCATCCGCATGGCGTCTGAAGATATTGGCCTTGCAGATCCGGGAGCTCTTGATGTGTGCGTCAACGCTGCAAAAACCTACGAGCAATTAGGTTCACCAGAGGGCGAGCTAGCTCTTGCCGAGGCAGTTGTTTATTTAGCCCTTAGCCCTAAAAGCAATGCCATTTACGTAGCCTATGGAAAAGCAAGAGAGCTTGCTAAAAACACCTCCCACCTAAGCCCGCCCAAAATCATCATTAATGGCGTCACAGCCTTTATGAAACAAAACGGGTATGGCCAAGGCTACCAGTATGACCACGACACCCCTGATGCGTTCTCCGGGCAAAACTATTTCCCAGACGATATGGAGCGCCCTTCTTTCTACGAACCAGTAGAAAGAGGCTTTGAGCGCGAAATGAAAAAGCGCCTCGAATACTTCGCCCGCCTCCGCGAAAAACTCCAATAACACCATCGTCTCATCATCCAAAAACACAGAGGAATATTTTTTTTCTCTCTCTTTCTTCCCTCTCTCTCTTTCTTCCTCTGTGGTTTCTTGTCTCTGTGGTTAATTCTTGGCTAAGACCTAAGCAAGCAAGACTTAGCTAAAGATAAACCACAGAGACAAGAAACCACAGAGGAAGAGAGAGAGAGAAAAAATTATTCCTCTGTGTTTTAAAAGGATAGGCTTAATCAAGGGCGTGCTGGAGATTGTCTTTGAGGATGGTGGTGCGCATTAACACGTGGGCAAGGCCATTCATTGTTGTCCAAATTTTTACTTCTGGCTGCGAATCTTTCTCTTCATGGGGAATGCCTTCAAGGTTAAAATCTTCATCATCCCCTGTTTTGATTAGGTTTTGCTTTAAATTGTCGTCTTGCTGGTCACTTAATTTGTTAATTTCTGCTTTTAAAGAGAGAATGGCATCTTTTACAGTGATTACTTCTCCATTTTCTGGACTTTCTTTAAAAGTAGTATTGAAAAGAGGTTCTAAACATTCTTCAAATTCAATTTGTGGGGTCATTATTCCAACAATGAATAATCTTGAAATACTTAAATAAGCAGAGACCTCTCGATTTTTCAAATCTTCCTTAAGGGAAAGGCGAATATCTTCGGGGAACTCATCGTACACCGTTTTCACAAGCCGAGAAAAAAGGACTGCTAAAGTCATAGGGCGAGCAGGAGCTGGATTTAGCGCTTCAGGGGCTTCAGGGGCTTCTATTGGAGGAGGGTTAAGAGCTGGAGGATTTAATCCGTTAGATATTTTTTGTATAAGGGACTCAACATGTGTTAATTCTGTTCGCGCGCAAAAATTAACTAATTCAAATGACTTATTATCAAACACCAATCCTAAGAGTCCCTTATCGTAAAGAAGAGTACGCAAATAAGTTAACTGCGCAAGGTACTTTTGCCACTCCTGACGGCTCCGAATACTATTAATATTCAAATCGCTAAAGATAATATTTGTTCGTCTGCACAGAATAAGCGTCATTAAATCCGCCAATTCTTCTTGAGTGTCCACTCCTGCAATTTTTTTCCTGCGCAGGTCTTCAACTTTTTGCTCAAGCCAATCTATTATTAAAGAAGGATGTTGAATATGCCTTTCATGAAAATCCGAAGCAAACGTTCGAAATTCATCGAATAGGAAATCCCAGCCCTCTGGATTAAAATGACTTAGCTCTTGAGGCCATTGCTTTTGAGGATGTAGATCTTTTAGCTTTGTCCTTATATCGAGGTCAGCGTGTCCATATGTTACAAGATTATTATGGCGAGCCATAAAAAACATAGGAATTCCTGTTAGAACAGGAATGGCGCCTAACAAGCCTAAAATAACATCTACAAAAGCTTCAATAAGGTAATCTCCTCCATGATGTACAAAGGGGAGTGCTATAGGGAAAAAAATGATTTTAGCAATACCGTAAATTAATCTAGCAACGCCCATAAGGGAACCAATAACGGGGAGGCAAGCTAAATAACTAATAAATTTGGCTGTGCGCCTTTCTACATTGGAGTCATTAGCAATAGAGCCATCAAAGTAGTTTCCGGGATAGTTAATATGGGCATCATAGAGTTTACATAGAGGACCTGTGAGAAAGGGTATCACTTCCACAATCCCTCTACCGATATGCATAAGGCCGTTTTTGATTACTGAAGTATCACAAATGCAAAGATAACCCAACCCTAAAATGGCTTCAAGAGCTCCATAGATGATCCGGCAAACCCCTACAAGAGAGCCCACCACAAAAACATATCCTAAATTATTAACCTTCGCTCCGAAAGGAGAGACTTTGGGATTGTGGTTATCCTCTAATGGATAAAGAGTAGTGATTACACCTTCAATACAATTCATAAAACCTCATAAAATCACAGAAAGAGTAACAAAACTGTTATTAAAAGGCTTTTAAAATAAAGTACTCCAAAATATTTTTTAACTTCATGAAGGACTGGACAGCTTCTCTGCATTCTTGAATAAGGGTAACAATTTTTTCTAAAGGCGGGAGGGAAGAGAGTGATATTTTTTTTAAGTCTTCTTTGTGCTCTTCGTAAAAAAGGGCTGAGGAGGGGATATTTTCTTTTAAAAGGTGCAGGTCTCGATACCAAAGAAGGATATGCTCAAAAAGAACATCTACCTCTTGAATCCACTCAAGAGAAGATTCTTTATCTTCTTGCTCTTCTTTAAGTGCGCTAAAAGAAGCTTCTAATTGAGAAAGCGCAAAGCTGCGATCTTCCTGACTTTTTGTACTTAAAAGGGTGACTAAGAAGGCCTGCCACTCTTTAGGTTTAGACGCTAGCCTTGTGGCATTTGCAAGAGACCCTTCCGATAAAAGGGCAATTTTAGAAGCTTCTTCCGCGGATTTACTCTGATGGGATATTAACCAAGAAGCGATCTCGTTTTCTGGGACAGGGAAAAAACGGATACAGGCACATCTTGAAAAAATGGTCGGGAGTAATTGCTTAGGCTCACTGCTTAAGAGAATAATAACGCTATTTAAGGGAGGCTCTTCAAGCGTTTTTAAAAGAGCGTTGCTACTTGTTACAAGCATTCTTTCTGCTTCATGGATGATACACACTTTATAAGGCGATTCAAAGGGAGGAAGGCTCACCTCTTTGATAAGCTCTTGCATGGAGGCCATGCTATGCATCCCGCTTTTACCTTCAGGTCTGTAATGATGGATATCAGCGTGGTTTTTCTTGGTATTTTTCCCTATGAGCATAGTGGCAAACTCAAGAGCAAAAAGAGTTTTACCCACTCCGCTTGGCCCCTCTAAAAGAAGGGTGCCTGGAATCTTTTTTGTTTCAAACATCTGCAAAAGGCGCTCTTTTGCCGCCCTATTCCCTATAAGCTCTTCAAATGCCATAATCCTTTGCCCTCCTCATTAAAGAAAAAACAGAGAGAGATTTTTTTCTTCTCTCTCTTTCTTCTCTCTCTGTGTGCTCTGTGATCTCTGTGGTAAAAAATTATCGCAGAACATTGGATCTAACGTGTTAGCATATTTTTTTACCACAGAGATCACAGAGCACACAGAGAGAAGAAAGAACCCTCCTTTTCTTTTATCCTGTCCATCCTAATATCCTGTTATTTTTCTTTTTAGGTTTATGCGTATGCCCTGAAGGGGCGGCATAGAGAGCACTCTAAATGATGCCGCCTCTTCAGGGCTCAATTTTGATTATCCCCTTATCCCAGGCCTTCCGCTAAAGCTCCAACCTCTAGCTATAACATGACGGGCCTTTGGCCCTTAAGAAAATCCTCTCTTTTATTTTTCTTCATCTTTTCCCCATCCTGTATATCATGCCTATCCTGTTCATCTTGTTAATTTTTTTCTTCACCCAGGGTTGCGGTCACGCTACCCTGGGAATTTTAAAGGATGGGGGTGATGATGGCAAGAGCTTGTTTTAGGACGAGCTCTCGCTTTAGGGAGGCGTCGATGATTTTAAAACGCGTAGGCTCTTCTTTAGCTGTTTGATGGAAGGCGCCCCTAATTTTTTGGTGGAAGGCTAAAGCCTCCGATTCAATCTTGTCCATGCCAGAGCCACCCCTACTCGCTCTTTCTAGGCCAATTGCAGGGTCAATATCTAGGTAGATGGTTAGGTTTGGGATCAACTCTCCACAAGCAAAGGAGCAAAATTCCTTTACCCTCTCCCTTCCAAAGCCTCTTGCTTCTCCTTGGTAGGCAATCGTTGAGTCATTAAAGCGATCGCATAAAACAAGCTGATGCTTTTCAAGAGCAGGCAGTATAATTTCTTCTACATGCTGCGCTCTATCTGCTAGAAATAAAAAGAGTTCAGTGCGGCCACATAACTTAGCTTCTTTTTTATGCAAAAGCAAATCGCGCACTTGGCTTCCAACTTTTGTCCCTCCAGGAGCTCTTGTCTTGAAAGTAGAGACCCCCTCTTTTTTGAAGTGGGAAAAAAGGGCCTCGATAAGTGTTGTCTTACCAGCCCCCTCTCCCCCTTCAAAGGTAATGAACTTACTCGTTTGTTTCATCAACTTCTTCTGATGGCGTTTCTACTTCAAGAGTCGCCTCTTGCACTGTTTTTTCAGGAGAATCTAGGACTTCTGTAACTTCTCCTTCTTCTCCTTTTTTGTCCGTCTCAACAAACTCAATCTTTTGAACACCCACAAGAAGGTCATCGTCTTTAAGGTTTACAAGACGCACGCCTTGAGTAGATCTTCCCATAACGCGTACATCGTTCATAGAAATACGCAGCGTTTGGCCGCCATTAGACATAAGGAATACGCCGTCTTTATCGGTTACAGAAAGAGCGCCTACAACATTCCCGTTTCGATCACTTGTTATGATTGAGCGCACTCCCACACCGCCTCTATTGGTTTGACGGAAATCATCTACCATAGAGCGTTTTCCATAGCCATTTTCACAAACAACTAAAATGTTATCTTCGGGTTTAACAACTTCGCAAGAAACAATGCCATCGCCTTCTTTACGAAGGGTTGCTCCCTTAACGCCTCTTGCGACTCTTCCTACAGCTCTTACCTGATCCTGATCAAAGCGTACAGCCATTCCCATTCTTGTGAAGAGCATGATTTGCTCGCCCTCTTTTACAACGCGGGCAGCAATCACTTCATCTCCTTCATCAATGTTAATTGCATAAACACCTTTTCTTCTTTGGGAACTAAAGGCATTAAGCTCTGTCTTTTTCACAACGCCTTGTCTTGTAGCTAAAAGAATATAGCCCGGGTCTTCAAAACTTCTCACGCGAAGCACAGCTGCAATTTTCTCCCCCGATTGGATATCTTCAAGCAGATTGATTAAAGGTTTACCCTTCGTTCTTCTGCTGCCTTCTGGGATCTGCCACACTTTTAACCAATAGCATCTTCCAAAGCTTGTAAAGATAAGAAGGTGGTCGTGAGTAGAAGCTACATACACATCTTTTAATGTGTCGGCTTCTTTTTTCATTTCCATTCCAATAACGCCTTGTCCGCCTCTCCGCTGCTCACGGAAGGTGTCTATAGGCATTCTCTTTACATAATCATCTTCAGAAATCGTAATAATCACTTGCTCATCAGGAATTAAGTCCTCCATTTGGAACTCCCCTTCTGCGGCAGCGATCTTTGTTCTTCTATCTGAAATATGATGTTTTAATTGAAGAAGAGCATGAAGCTCATCTTTTATAATCCCTCTAACTAAAGCTTCACTTGCTAAAATCGCTCTATAATGAGAGATTTTTTCTAAGAGTTCTTTGTATTCATTTTCAATCTTCTCATATTCAAGCCCTGTAAGCTGATAAAGGCGTAAATCTAATACAGCATTAGCCTGGCGCTCAGATAAGCCATAAATGGCCATTAGGTCTTGCTTGGCTACGTCTCTATTAACACTTGCTCTAATTAGCTTTACAACAGCATCTAAATGATCAAGTGCCTTTAGGTAACCTTCTAAAATATGGGCTCTTGCTTCTGCTTTATTCAGCTCAAAGCGCGTTCTTCTTCTGACAACTTCAATACGGTGATCAATCCAGGCAGCAATGATCTGCTTGATATTCATGATACGGGGCAATCCCTTATCAAGAGCTAGCATATTGCAACCAAAAGTCACCTGCATATCGGTGTACTTATAAAGCTGGTTAATGGTTACATCAGGGATTTCCCCTCTTTTAAGCTCAAAAACAATACGCATCCCGTCTTTATCCGATTCGTCGCGCAAATCAGAAATACCAGAAATTTGCTTATCATTTACAAGCTCGGCAACTTTTTGAATAAGAGCTGCTTTGCTAATGCTATACGGAATCTCATCTACTACAAGGCGCTGACGATCGCCTGAGGCGTCCATATCCTCTACGCGAATAATCGCTCTTAAAAGGAGTTTGCCTCTGCCTGTATAATAAGCCTCTTTTATCCCTCTATATCCACAGATAACACCGCCTGTAGGAAAGTCAGGAGCGGGCATCACTGTCATGATCTCATCAATTGAGGTAGCAGGATTTTCAAGAACAAGCAAAGTAGCAGCAATTAACTCTCCTAAATTATGAGGAGGGATATTTGTTGCCATACCAACCGCAATTCCTGAAGAGCCGTTGGCCAGTAAATTAGGGAATTTAGCAGGAAAAACAGTGGGTTCGTTTTTTGTTTCGTCATAGTTAGCTACCATATCCACGGTATCTTTTTCGAGGTCTTCCATAAGAGACATCGAAGAGTGGGTAAGACGCGCTTCTGTATAACGCATCGCAGCTGGGGGGTCGCCATCAACTGATCCAAAGTTCCCTTGTCCATCGATAAGGGAATAGCGCATCACCCAGTACTGCGCCATACGCGCAAGCGTTGGATAAATAACGCTCTCACCATGAGGGTGGTAATCTCCTGAAGTATCACCGCAAATCTTAGCGCATTTTCTGTGTTTTGCTCCGGGCGATAGATTTAGCTGCCTCATCGCAAACATAATACGTCTTTGAGAAGGTTTTAATCCGTCGCGCACATCGGGAAGGGCACGCGAAATAATCACGGACATCGAATAGCGTAAATAGCTTTCCTTTACTTCATCTTCCACATTGCGTGGGACAATCAACTCACCATCGGTATAAGATGACATGACAACTCCTTAGATATCCAGGTTCTTAACGGAAAGGGCGTGTTTTTCGATAAATGCGCGCCTAGGCGGCACATCCTCTCCCATAAGCATTGTAAACATATGATCTGCTGCAATAGCATCAGGAAGCGTAACTTTAATTAAAGTACGCTTAGTAGGATCCATCGTGGTTTCCCAAAGCTGATCGGCGTTCATTTCACCAAGACCCTTATAACGTTGAATCTCAATGCCTTTTCTTCCATTGACGCGCATATAATCAATCCCTTCTTTAAGGGTATAGATAGGAAACTCTCTTTCTTCTTCATCGATGAAATCAAAGAGTTTACTCTCTGCTATGGTATACTGATCAATGGTTAGATCGAAATTCCCAAGCCTTGTTTTTAAGTTCGTTAACACTTCAGTTTCATAAAGCTCTAGGAACGAAAGGGCTTTTACTTTAAATAATTTCATTTCAGCTGTTTGCTCTTCTTCGGGAATAGAAGCGAGCGTATTTTGATGCTCTAAAAGCTGAGAAGCTTCGTGCTCTTTTTTAAGATTAACAAATTCCTCTTCAGAATAGACAAACTTTAAATCATCGCCAAGTTTTGCTTGGAAACGAGGAAGTCTTCCATTTTCATCTTTTGCATGTAAAAATTCTCTAAAAGGAACGCCTTTTCTTTCAATAGAAACAATGAACGTTTCTACATCCAAAATGGTGTGTAAAAGAAGCTCTACTTGCTCTTTAGCTAAATAATCTACATGCCCTGCAAGGCGCATATTCACATCGCTAATACCAAGCTTTAACAAGTATTCATCCATCTCTTTTTCGCTGTGAATATAGCGGCTCACTTTCTTCCTTGTGACTCTATATAAAGGAGGCTGAGCAATATAAATAAAATTGTTCTCAATTAACGAAATCATATGTCTATAGAAGAAGGTAAGAAGAAGCGTACGAATATGCGATCCGTCCACGTCCGCATCCGTCATAATAATGATTTTATGATAGCGCAATTTCTCTAGATTAAAATTATCAACACCAATTCCGCAACCAAAGGCCGCAATCATATTGCCAATTTCTTGGTTTTGCAACACTTTCTCAAGACGCGCTTTTTCTACGTTTAGAATTTTACCTCTGATAGGTAAAATAGCTTGGTACCTGCGATCTCTCCCTGATTTAGCAGACCCTCCCGCAGAGTCTCCCTCAACAATATAGATCTCGCAAAAGGCAGGGTTTTTCTCTTGGCAGTCGGTCAGTTTCCCGGGAAGCCGCGCGCTATCTAGGGCCGTTTTTCTAAGCGTTAGTTCACGCGCTTTTCTAGCAGCTTCTCTTGCGCTTGCCGCAATGATCGATTTTTCAGCAATAAGCTTTGCAATCTGAGGATTCTCTCCTAGAAAAACAGCAAGCTCTTCCCCTACAATTTGCTGAACAATAGAGCCCACATCATTATTTCCAAGGCGCTGTTTTGTTTGCCCTTCAAATTGGGGATTGGGGACTTTTACAGAAATAACAGCTGTTAAGCCCTCGCGCATATCATCGCCAGAAATAGAGATTTTATCGCTTTTCAATAGCTGATGCGTTTTAATATACTGGTTTAACACACGGGTAAGCGCTGTACTAAAACCGCTCACATGCGTTCCACCCTGTCTTGTAGAAATGTTATTGACGTAAGATAAGACATTTTCGGTATAGGTATCGTTCCACTGCATCGCCACTTCAAACTCTACAGGACCATCTACGCCTTCTTTTACCCCTTGAATAAGCATCGGATTGGGGAAAAGAGGTATTTTATTTTCATTTAAATAGGCAACAAAAGAAACAACGCCCCCTTCATAGCAAAAACACACTTCAGGGTGCTCTGTATCTCTTTCGTCTCTAAAGTAAATCTTGATCCCTTTATTTAAAAAGGCAAGCTCTCTTAATCTTTTAAGTAAAATGTCGTAGTCAAAAACACTCACAGTGAAGATAGAATCGTCGGATAAAAAGACAACCTTCGTCCCTCTTTTTTGTGTTTCTCCTGTAACTTGGAGCTGATGTAACGGTTTGCCCTTACTAAAATCCATCTCGTGGATTTTGCCATTATTATAAACTTCTACATGGAATTTTTTGGATAAAGCGTTAACACAAGATACCCCTACACCGTGAAGACCACCTGAAACTTTATAGGTGTTTTTATCAAATTTACCGCCCGCATGCAAGATAGTCATTACAACTTCTAAAGCTGTAACCTCTCTTCCTTGCTTAAGCGATTCTTTTTCGTGTTTTCCAATAGGAATACCGCGGCCATTATCTTCAACGCTTACGGAATTATCTTTATGCAGAGTCACAATAATTTCTGAGCAGTAGCCTGCCATTGCTTCATCTATGCAATTGTCTACAACTTCATAGACAAGCTGATGTAGACCATTACTATGCGTATCTCCGATATACATCCCCGGGCGCTCGCGCACGGCCTGAAGACCTTCTAAAACGGTAATTGAACTTGCATCGTATGCTTTTTCATCTGTCATCGTTGTCATACCTTTTCTCTATTTATCCTATGCGGAATATTATATTCCGGATTACTGCAGAAGGAAAAGATTCTTTTAGCTTATTAAGCAATCTTCCCTTTTCATTTTGAGAGAGCAAACTGTGCAAGGTGGAATTTCGCACCTTCACAGTAAGCACACCGGACACAAAAGACACAGCCTCTGTCATGGGAGCTAATTTCTCACCAATGATTTGGGGCCATGCAGCCAGAACTAAATCAGGCCTTTCTTTATATGAACCTTCAAGACCTCCCATCACCTTCGGAAGAAGGTCTTTCATCATCTTCCCAGTGGGCTCTATTCCCTGATAATTTCTTGGCGTCCTACTCATCTTTCAGACTATATTCGGAAGCAACCAAAATAGCAAGAACAGAATCCTCTTTTTTCACGCTTCTTTTCGTGCCCGTGTGCGTGCCCGTGCCGGTGCCCGAATGTGTGTGAGATTCGGGCACCGGCACGGGCACGCACACGGGCACGTTTTTAAACGAGGACGGAGACGATGCCGATGGTGATGAGGAAGAAGATGGACATCGAGAGGAAGTCGTTGATGGCGGTGATGATGGGGCCAGAGGCGATTGCCGGATCAATGCCAAGCTTTGCAAAAGTTAATGGAGAATAGACTCCTAAAACAGAGCCTGTAATGCATGCTCCAAAAAGCCCGATGCCTACAATTAAGCCCACAGTTGCAGAGCCAAGTGAAGGGTGAACAGCTCCTGAAAAATCGAGGAAATAAATAGAAATACCGCAAAGCACACCAAAGATGCATGCGCACAAAAAGCCAATCAAAATTTCTTTGAGAACAGCTTGGCCCTTGCTTCCTAAAGAAAGCCCTCCTGTTGCCATGCTTCTTACTAAAACAGTGCTTGTTTGAATCCCTATATTGCCAGACATCCCCGTAATTAAAGGAACAAAGAAAAGAGCAAACGTTAAAAGCCCCCCTTCATAGCTTTGAAGCGATGACATAACAGCCACATTCACAAGCCCTGCAAAAAGCGTCACAACAAGCCAAGGCGTTCTAGCCATAAAGCGCTTATAAGTAGGTTCGTGCTCACTCACCTTCTCTGCAGTACCGGCCATATTCGCAATGGTTTCATCGGCAATATCTTCTATTGCTTCAAGAACAGCTTCATAAGTAATCACCCCCAGTAAATGATCGTCAGAATCTACAACGGGAAGCGCTGAGATTTTATATCTCTCTACAATATCCACAACCTCTTCTCTTGTGGATTCAGGATTCACTTTATGCAAAACAGGACGCATCACCTGCTTTAAGGGTAAATGAGGAGGATTTACAATGAGGTTACGAGCGGGCACATAGCCCTGAAGCTCTCTTTCGGCGTTTGTGACAAAAATTCTACGAGTAAGATCGATCCCTGGATTATCGTGAATATAGCGCGCAGCTTCCCCTATCTTCACTTCCATTCTGAAAGAGAAAAACTCATTGGTCATAAGCCTTCCAGCCGTATTGCGTCTATGCTTCTTAATTTCTTTAATCTGGTTGGCCTTTTTAGGCTCAAGCATATCTAAAACGCGGCGCAATCTTTTTTCAGGCATATCTTCTAAAGTAGCAACGGCATCATCAGGAGCCATATTTTCAATTAATTTCTTTGCTTCTTGGTCGTCGATATGTCTAAAAATAGCCAGACGGGTATTCCCATCGGTGTTAATCATAAATTCAATTTTAGCCTGCAAATGGGGAAGATTCTCATACAAAACAGGGCGCTCATCAGAGGGAAGCCTATAAGCTGCATAAGCAAGGTCTATCGCAGAGTGCTCGCAAGCAATCTTAACAATATCATGCAGAACAACTTGGAACGTTTCTTTGTGGAAAGCACTAGTTAATTTTTCATTGAGGATATCGTCTAGATGAGAGGTTTTAGACTCCATCAGGTTTCCCGTACCATGGGAGACCTCTTCTTCAGGATTCAGCTCTTGAGGAGATTCCTCAGAATGAAGTTTCATAAAGCACCTCTCTATATTCAATACTCAAAAGTCTATTCTTAGGGAAAATATTTAGCAAGATTTTCACATCTACTAGCTTTTTAATCAATTTAAGGATAGAATTACAACTCTTCAGCAAAAATTATTTAGGAACAATACATGTCTTCAACAAAAATATTTTCCCCCAAAAAATTACGCAATATTGCCATCATTGCCCACATCGACCATGGAAAAACAACCATGCTAGATAGCCTTTTAAGGCAATCTAACGTCTTTAGAGACAACGAAAAAATCCCTGAAAGAGTGATGGATAGCAATGACCAAGAAAAAGAGCGCGGCATCACCATCTTTGCAAAACATACAAGCGTATTTTTTGAAGACTATAAAATTAATATTATCGACACCCCTGGACACTCTGACTTCTCAGGCGAAGTAGAAAGAGTTCTAGGTCTTGTTAACTGCGTCCTTCTCCTTGTCGATGCGCAAGAAGGTCCTATGCCTCAAACGCGCTTTGTTCTTTCTCAAGCACTTAAAATGGGACTTAGACCTATTGTTGTTCTTAATAAAATCGATCGTCCTCACGCTAACCCAGATAGAGCCCTCAACCTCACCTTCGACCTCTTTGTCGAGCTTGGCGCTAATGACGAACAACTAGACTTCCCTGTTGCTTACGCTTCTGGCCTAGGAGGCTTTGCAACCATAAACATCGATGATCCTCGCGTTGATATGAGACCTCTTTTTGAGCTCATCATTAAAGAAGTTCCCGCGCCTCCAGGAAGCCTTGAGCTACCGTTCCTTATGCAAGCCACCACATTAAGCTACGATGACTTCATTGGAAGACAAGCTTGCGGAAGAATTCTTGAAGGACAAATTAAAAAAGGGCAACAGATTTCTAAAGTCGATAAAGACGGCAAAGCAACGCAGCATAAAATCATTAAAATCGAAGGCTATTTTGGATTAAAGAAAATAGAGATGGAAGAAGCTGGCGTGGGAGATATCATCAGTATTTCAGGAATCCCTGAAATCACCATCGGCGACACTCTATGCGCGCCTGAACACATTGTTCAACTCCCTCCTATTACCCTTGCAGAGCCTACGCTATCTATAGAAATCTCTGTTAACAACGGTCCTTTTGTAGGCAAAGATGGTAAGCATGTTACCATGAATAAAATCCGCGAAAGACTCCAACAAGAAAGAAAAGCTAACATTTCGCTTAAAATCGAAGAAGTAGCTTCTAGAGACGATGCCGTTCGCGTTTGCGGAAGAGGAGAGCTTCACCTAGCTGTTCTTATTGAAGCGATGCGCCGCGAAGGCTTTGAGTTTGTGCTTTCCAAACCCCAAGTTATCTTAAAAGAAGTCAATGGCGAAAAACACGAACCTATGGAAGTGGCTCACGTTGAAGTGCCTCAAGATTATTCAGGAACTGTTATTGAAGAACTCTCAAGAAGAAAGGGAGAGATGCGCGCACTCAGTACAAATGAGCACAACATCACTGCTATTGAGTTCTTTATTCCTACAAGAGGACTTATGGGATATCGTAACGAATTCATGACAGTCACAAGAGGTCTTGGGATTTTAACTTCCATATTTGATTGCTATGCTCCCTTTAAAGGACTTATCCCAGGAAGAACAAAAGGCGCTCTTATTTCCATTAGCATGGGTAAAGCTACAGCTTATTCCCTCTTTGGAATCCAAGAACGTGGAACCCTCTTTGTAGGGCCTGGCGATGAAATTTACGAAGGAATGATTGTTGGCGAGCACAATAGAGACAACGACCTTATAGTGAATGTCACGAAAGGCAAACAGCTCACAAACGTGCGTGCATCCGGAAGCGATGAGAACATCATCCTCACCCCTGCTCGCAGATTCACTCTTGAGCAAGCCATCGACTTCGTCCAAGACGACGAACTCGTAGAGGTAACCCCTCACAACATCCGCCTCCGTAAGCGCCACCTTACAGAAGCCGACCGCAAGAAAAAAGGCTAAACCAAGCCTCTTAAGGGTATAGCGAAAGCTTCGCTATACCCTTAAATTCAATAGACATTTTTATTCAACCCTCTTCACTATCACATTTCTAGGCAAATCTTGCGGCAATTCCATATCTGGTGGGCAGGCAAGTGACTCTAGAGACACCATTCCTCTTGGCAATACTAACATTTCACACATGCCGCAACGAAGGATTTTTAAATATTTTAAATTGTTAGGTAATTGCTTCAACGAGCGGCACACGCCACAATTAAGATCTTCTAAGGAATCCAAATCTTCAGGCAGCTTTGTAAAATTAGATAACCAGCAATCAAGTTTCTTTAAGTTCTTTAAATTATTAGGTAATTTAACCAAGCCCGATAAACCACAACGCAGCTCTTCCAAAGAATGTAAATCTTCAGGAAGTTCCTTCAGATTGGAGCAGCTTTGAACCGATAAAAATTTCAAGAAATTCATGCCATCCGGAAGATGCGTTAATGATTCTAAAGCGCCACATGTAAGGGATTCCAATTGCCTTACTATTAAAGGAAGCGATTGAAGATCGTATTTATTTATCTCTAACTTTTTCATGTTTTTAAATTTTTCAATAAAAGAATGGATTTCCAATTCATTTTTTTCTGAAAAATCAAAATCGCGTAAATTTACGTTAATAAGATCTGGTGCTATGTGATTTAATTCTTCTTCAGTAAGGCCAAATTCATTTAAAGGTATTTTATAATTTCCCTCAATTATATCTCGTAATATGTTATAGCCCTCTTCAGGATTTTCTTTAATAAGATTTCTTACATTAAGCATCAATGTGCCATCAGCTAATCCTTCCTTACTAATAAGAAATTTGTATGAGCTAATAGAGAGATCTAAAGGAGTTTTTTTGCTGAAAGTAGGGCTCAAAGTATCTATGTATTTAAGTAATTTTTCTGCGTATTGAGAAGAAGATTTTTCAGCTTTTAAACGCAAATTATCCAAACCAGTAAAAAGCTCAGCTATTTGTCTATCATGCAAGACTACCCCATCACTAGAGCGCCCTCTAAACCAGCTCAGATTCTTGTTCAAAAATCTTCCCACTTCTTGAATGTGCGCATCATCATTAGCCGGGTTGTTCACAAGAGACCCCAATTCTGAAGCAACCCTCTTAAATGATTGCTCTACTGATTGCTCTATTGTTGCTATCTCATCATGCAGCCCCTTTACCGCCTGATCAATCCTCCCTGCCAACTCGGGATTGAGTGCTTGAACTTGAGCTCTAATGCGCAATACAATTGCTTCATCGTTAGACCCGCAAGAAACATCCTGAGCAAGGGCCTTGTGATTCTTCTCAATCTCCTTACAAACATCTTCTGCAATCTGAGAAATCTCAGCATTTCTTATCTCCCCTGCAGGCTCCTCTTCCAGCTTCGATAATTTAGCCGATGAATCCTCAAAATGCTGCCATACCTCAACATCCATTTCTTTCCCCGTCTATTCCCCTTAGAATATAACTAAAAAAATAACTTGTCAATCCTGAGACTTTAGCAGTCGAACTGTGATTTCCACCACAGCTGTAGTTAAAAGACATAGGCATTGCCACTTCTTAAGGCTCAAAGAGCCGGCTTAGTAATAGCCCAGTGCCGTAAGGCCTGGGTAAATGGCAACCCAAAAAGGAGCCACAACGTGGCGGCTTAGAACTAAGATTAATGCCGCCACGTTGTGGCTCCTTTTTGGGTTGCCATTTACCCAGGCCTTACGGCACTGGGCTATTACTAAGCCGGCTCTTTGAGCCTTAAGGATAAGCACATTCGATTTACCAAGGTAACTCTACCAAAGGTTCAAAGAGAACTTACACTAAAAGCAAAGGTGTGCTTTCGCTTTTAGTAAGCCTATGTTAACTATGACATAATATCCTTACAAAAATCCATGAGGGAAATGTAACAGACAAACCCAGCTTCGATTAATGGGTTTGTCTGTTACATTATGAACATGGTAAGATCCAAGTACTCAGCTGCGCTCAAAGCGCTATCCAAGGAACTCTCATGCATTCCACCTTACAGAAACAGGCCGCAAGAAAAAAGGCTAAGCCGAAAAACTCCGGGGTGTAGCAAAACCTTCTCTACACTCCTAAACCTGTGGATTCCGGCGAGATACTATCACATCTTGAGGCAAATCTTTCGGCAACACCATAGGAGGTGAACAGTCAAGTCTTTTTAGAGAAGTCATCCCTCTTGGCAATTCTGTAAAATTACAATCATAGCAATAAAGCTCTTTCAAGCGCTTTAAATTACCAGGTAATCCCCATAATCTTTGACATCCGTTACAACGCAGAATTTTTAAAGACCCTAAATATTCTCCGGACAATTCTGTAAAATTACAGCATACACAATCAAGTTTTTTTAATTTCTTTAAATTACTAGGTAATTGCCCCAATTCTCGGCAGTAAGAACATCCAAGAACTTCTAAAGAATCTAAGTTTCTAGGCAGCTCTGTAAAATGACAAGAACTGCAATCAAGCTTTTTTAATTTCTTTAAATTACCAGGTAATTGTTTCAATCGAGTACAATAATTACAATCAAGGATTTCCAAAGAATCTAAATCTCCAGGCAACTCTGTAAAATCACGAAAACTGCAATAAAGTTCTTTTAAAGAGCTCATGCCATCTGGTAATCGTTCTAAAGCGCTCACACAACAATTTAAAATTTTCAAAGAATCCATCCCATCCGGAAGGTGAGTCACTTCAGAACAGTGACAATCGAGTGATTCCAATTGTCTTACGATTAGAGGAAGCGATGAAAGAGTGCTTTCATTTATTTTTAAATTTTTCATACTTTCAAATCTTTCAATAAAAGCATGAATTTCCGGTTCAGTTTTTCCAGAAAAATCAAAATCTTCTAAATTTACGTGAAGAAGATGTGGTACTATATGGTTTAGCACTTCTTCTGGAACACCAAAGCTATTTAAAGGTTTTTCAGGATTGGCCTCGATAAAAGCGCGCAACATTTCATAGCCATGTTCAGGATTCTCTTCAATACACTCCCTGACATGGTTCTTCCATGTGCCATCATCAAATTCTTCCTCACTAAGAGCGAAATCATATGCGGTAATAGCGGCATCTAGAGGAAGCTTTTTGCTTAAAGTGGGGCGTAAAGAGTCTACGTATTTAAGTAATTTTTCCGCGTATTGGGAAGAAGATTTTTCAGCTTTTAAACGCAAATTATCCAAACCAGTAAAAAGCTGGGCTATTTGTCTATCATGTAAGACTACCCCATCACTAGAGCGCCCTCTAAACCAGGTCAGATTCTTGTTCAAAAATCTTCCCACTTCTTGAATATGGGCATCATCATTAGCCGGATTATTTATAAGAGACTTTAACTCCAAAGCAATTTTATCAACCGCTTGTTCTACCGATTGCTCTATTGTTGCTACGTCTTTATAAAGACCCTTTACTGCTTGATCAATTTTACCCGCTAACTCTGGATTGAGCGCTTGAACTTGAGCTTTAATGCGCAATACAATTGCTTCGTCGTTAGACCCCCGAGAAACATCCTGAGCAAGAGCCTTGTGATTCTTCTCAATCTCCTTACAAACATCTTCTGCAATCTGAGAAATCTCAGCATTTCTTATCTCCCCTGCAGGCTCTTCCTTCAACTCCGACAATTTGTTCGACAAATCCTCAAAATGCTGCCATACCTCAATGTCCATCTCTTTCCCCGTCTATTCCCCTTAGAATATGTTTTAAAAATATAACTTGTCAATCTAAAGAACTACTCCTCGGACGGCGATTTCCCTCACAGCAGTTAAAAGACATAACCATTGCCCTTTCTTAAGGCTCAAAGAGCCGACTTAATAATAGCCCAGTGCCGTAAGGCCTGGGTAACAAGCCACCCCAAAATTGAGCCACAACGTGGCGGCTTAGAGCTAAGATTAATGCCGCCACCTTGTGGCTACTTTTTGGGTTGGCTTTTACCCAGGCCTTACGGCACTGGGCTATTACTAAGTCGGCTCTTTGAGCCTTAAGAGGTTTGCTGATCACGTGTACTTTATGAGCACATTTTGAGGCAAATCTGCCGGCAATACCATACTAGGTGAACATCTAAGAACTTCCAAGGAAACCATTCCTCTTGGTAGCTCCGTAAAATTACACCCATAGCAAGTAAGCCTTTTTAAACCCTTTAAATTACCAGGTAATCCACCTAATTCTCCACATTTCGGACAAAAAAGGAGTTCTAAGGAATCTAAATTTCCAGGTAGCTCTGTAAAATGGCAATAAGAGCAATGAAGCTCTTTTAAACCCTTCAAATTACTAGGCAAGCTACCTAATTCGCTACAACTCGAACAAAAAAGATATTCTAAGGAATCTAAATTTCCAGGT
>Ga0207097_1046_pt1 | contig 21395 bp, 19 predicted proteins | sample Alteio_BWMinHeat_87_FD_153541 | JGI IMG/M metagenome (GOLD analysis project Ga0207097, IMG submission 153541) | Enriched cells from forest soil in Barre Woods Harvard Forest LTER site, Petersham, Massachusetts, United States -... | ecosystem: Environmental > Terrestrial > Soil > Temperate forest >...
CCGTCTTCTTCCCAATCGCAAGCTCGCCGGGATATAAGACGACCAACAAACTGCCCTACGCCGAACACTACAACTTTTCGATCCAGCGGGAGCTTACCGGCAAGACCCTTCTGACCGTAGCCTACGTCGGAACCGAAGGACACAAGCTGTTCTCCCATTACGAAGCCAACCCTGGCAATGCCGCTCTTTGCCTGAGTTTGCGAGGATCTGGAGTGAAGAAAGGAACCACGCAGTGCGGCCCAAACCAGGAGGACGCTACCTTCACTCTGCCCAATGGCAGCCAGGTGTTCGGAACTCGCAGCCCGCTTGGATCCGTATTCTACTCGGAAGACAGTTATCTCGCCACGGTCGCCAACTCGGTTTACAATTCGTTGCAGGTTACAGTGGAGCGTCGGGCCAGCGACTTGACTTTTTTGGCGGCTTACACGTTTAGCAAGTCAATGGATAACGCTTCCTCCTACGGCGCCTATCTGGATTTCTACAACTTCAGTCTGGGACGGGCCCTCTCCACTTTTGACGCCACCCACAATTTTGTGGCCAGTTACACGTACTCCGTGCCGTTCGATCGGGCCTTTACCGCGCTCCCCAAGCGTCTGACTCAGGGCTGGTCCTTGAACGGCATCACTCGGTTGGCCACCGGCTTTCCGATCAGCCTGTCGCAGAGCGGAGACCGGTCACTGATCGGCGGCTCCGGAGTCGACCGCCCGAACTACGTCGGAGGGTTGTTGATTACTCCGGATGTAAGAAACACCCCCAACCACACGTATTTCAACAAGAGCGCCTTCACCACGGAACTGCTGGGCGGGCAAGGCACGTCGAACCCACGCTTCTTCCATGGGCCCGGCCAGGAGAACTTCGATCTCGGCCTGGAAAAAACCACGAAATTGCGTGAGAGCATGTCGCTTCTCTTTCGCGCGGAGTTTTTCAACGCGTTCAACCACGCTAATTTCAACAGTCCCAGCGGCAGTTTCACAAGCGGCAACTTTGGCCGCGTGACCGGCGCCGCTGCCGGGCGTATCGGCCAGATGAGCCTGAAGTTCCTCTGGTAGAAAGCGGCTTGTGAAATACGGAACCTTCCTCTGCCTGGCAGGGCTGGCGATGCCGGCCCTGTGCGCTCAGGCTCAAACGCCGGTTCCTTGCGAAGTCTCTCACCCCACCGCGAGTTTTTCTATATCGCACGTCAAGTCCGCACGCGAACTGAACACGGACCCTTTTTCGGCTACCTGGAAGAAGGCGAAATCGGCATTTATTACGAAGGATTGCAGCCGAACTATCGATTATCCAGCCCTAATGACCCAGATCCGGGGATTCTGGACCGACACCGATCTGTACCTCTTGTTCATCTGTCCGTATCGCACTCTGAATCTCTTCCTGCCTGCGCAGAATGACCAAGCTCGCCGCGGCTTGTGGGACCGTGACGTCGTCGAAGTGTTTCTTGGAGACGATTGGGAGAACATCCGCCACTATCGGGAGTACGAGATCGCCCCCACAGCCGACTGGATCGACCTGGCCATCGATCTGGATCATCGGGGCCAAGGCCGTGGCTGGCGGTCCGGCTGGCAGACCACGGCGCGAATCGATGAGACAGCCAAGGTCTGGTACGCCGCCTGTCGGATTCCGTTGAAGTCCGTGACAGAGAAAGTAGTCAAGCCGGGGACGCGTTGGCGAGCGAACCTTTACCGGATCGACGGCGACGGGCCCGATCCTCAGCGCCACTTCATGTGCTGGCAGCCGACGTGTGTGGTGAATCGCGATCCCAATCACGTGCCCGAAAACTTCGGTACATTAATCTTTGTAAAATGAAATCGCTATTTGCAGTTCTTGTTTCCGTGCTGTTCTGCGGAACCCCGTTAGAGGCTCAGGTTAGCGAGACGGGCAAGAAACAATTCGCAACCCTCTGCGCCGGATGTCACGGCAGCGATGGTGGCGGCGGCGAACACGCCCCAAGCATTGTAGACACCCGACAGCGCGGCGGTGGCGGCCGCTCGCAGCAAAGTCTGCGGGATACCATCCAGCGCGGCATTCCGGATGCTGGTATGCCCGCGTTTCCGCTGACTCAACCGGATCTGGACGCATTGGTCGAATTCGTTGGCATACTGAGGGCGCCGGCGGCCGACCACCCAACCCCTGGCAATGCCGAGGCGGGCGAGCGGTACTTCTCCGGACAAGGAAACTGCCTGCATTGCCACATGCTGAAAGGCAGAGGTGGCCCTCTCGGCCCGGAACTGACCAATCTGGCGCGCGAACGAAGTCTGGGGCAGATCGAGCAGGCGCTACGCAATCCGAACGCTCTGTCGACGCCGGGATATCGACCGGTAACCGTACGCATGCGCGACGGCCGGACCTTTCGGGGCGTTGCGAAAAACGAAAGCAATTACGATCTGCAGTTACAGGATGCGGATGGCGCCTTCCACTTCCTGTCCAAGAATCAAATAGCCGAAGAGATCCAGCATCGCCGATCACGCCTTTGGTCAGGGGGCGCGAATAGTGCCAGATCTGCCTGCCACTCCCGGCGTCGAGGGCCCAAGCCTGGTTGGCTGTGGTGACGTACATGACACCATCCACCACCACGGGTGTCACTTCCAAACTTCTGGATGCCGCGATCGGGAACATCCACCTTGGGGCGAGACGCGAGACGTTCTGCGTGTCGATCTCGAGCAGCGGACTGTGCCGATTGCCGCTTAAGTGTCCGTGGTAGGTGGGCCATTCACCGGCCTTGGGGTTGGCAATTTCGGAAAACGCGATACCACCGCCGGACGGCGAAAGTGCCGGAAGCGAGGGCGGGGATGAGGGTGCACGCGGATTCGTGGACGCCTATCGGGCTGCCACCGGAGAGCGCGCTTGGCGCTTCTGGACCATGCCGGCCCCAGGCGAACCGCTGTCGGAGACGTGGATGGGCAGGGCGATGGAGCACGGCTGTGTCGACGCCTGGCTCACTGGCACTTACGATCCGGACACCGGACTGGTTTATTGGCCCACCGGCAATCCATGCCCCGATTACAACGGCGATGAGCGCAAGGGCGACAACCTGTATGCCAATTCCGTGCTGGCGCTCGACCCGCGGACCGGCAAACTTCGCTGGTATTACCAGTTCACTCCGCACGACCTGCATGACTGGGATGCCACCGAAACCCCTATGCTCATTGACGCCGAATTCCGCGGCCGTCCGCGAAAGCTGCTGGTTCAGGCCAACCGCAACGGTTTCTTTTACGTGCTCGATCGCGTGACCGGCGAGTTCCTTCTGGGCGAACCGTTTGTGCACAAACTGACCTGGGCCAGTGGGATCGGCGCCGACGGCCGCCCCAAAGTTATGCCGGGATCCGACCCCACTCCGCAGGGCGCCAAAGTCTGCCCGTCGGTAGTGGGCGCGACCAACTGGATGTCGACGGCTTACAGCCCCGCTACTCATCTGTTCTATGTAATGGCTCTGGAAGCCTGCAATATTTACACCAAGTCCGATGCCTGGTGGGAGCAGGGCAAATCATTCTACGGAGGCGGCACCCGTCGTGTCCCCGGCGAGACCAATGAGAAATTCTTGCGCGCAATCGACATCCAAACGGGAAGGACCATATGGGAATTTCCGCAGATTGGCGGCGGCGGCTGGGGCGGCGTGCTCTCGACGGCCGGGGGCTTGGTGTTCTTGTGCGACGATAGCGGCGCGCTTGCCGCCGTAGACGCAAAGACCGGGAAACCGCTCTGGCATTTCCACACCAATCAGTCCTGGCACGCCTCGCCTATGACTTATGTTGTGGATGGGAAGCAGTACGTGGCAGTCGCCGCCGGATCGAACATCATCTCGTTTGCGTTGCCGTGAAAACCTTGCTTGAAAGGATCTATCCATGCGACTTGCTTTAGCAACACTGCTTCTCTGCGCGGCGGAATACGCCTTCCCCCAAGCGCTCTCAGTGAAATGGGAGGAGCTGACCGCCGCCGATTTCCAACAGGCCATTCAAAAAGCGCAGAACACTTGCGTACTGCCGTTCGGGATCGTCGAGAAGCACGGTCCGCAGCTACCGCTGGGTACCGACCTGATCAATGTGCGCTATGCCTCCCTGCATGGCGCCCAGCAGGAATACGCCGTGGTTTTTCCGGAATATTATTTTGGCCAGATATTCGAAGCGAAACATGAGCCAGGAACAGTCGCCTACAGCGCCAAGCTGCAGCTCGATCTGCTTCAGGAAACAGCCGACGAAATGGCCCGAAACGGATGCAAAAAGATCCTCATCGTGAATGGCCATGGAGGGAATAACCACCTGCTGCCGTTCTTTGCCCAGGCACAATTGGCTACTCCGCACGATTACGTTGTGTATGTTTTCATGCGGCCTCCCTACCCGCCGGGACGGCCGGCGATGAAGACCAAGGTGGATCAACATGCCGGCGAGTCGGAGACATCGCACACCATGATTTCCCGCCCCGACCTGGTACACATCGAGCGAGCCGGAAGCGAATCCGGTGCGGATCGGAACCGCTTGGATCTACCGACCGGCGTGTACACGGGAATCTGGTGGTATGCGAAATTCCCGGACCACTACGCCGGAGACGGCAGCGCCGCCAATACGGCGCTCGGCGAATTCGACATGCGGGCCTGGACGAACAGCATCGCCAACGCCATTCGCTCGGTAAAAGCCGACCAGGTGGGCCCGCGGCTCCAGGACGAGTTCTTTCAAGGATCTCGCCAGCCGATCAACACGAAACAGTAGGAGCGTATGTTAACGGAACCGCCATGCGTCAGCATGCGGGCCTCCACGCTCGCGATACAATGCATAAATCACTGTGAAGCGCTGTCTCGCTTTATTCGTCATCGTCACCACCGTCGGATCCCAGCCCGCATCCCGCCAGACGAACGACCCCGCTTCCGTAGAGTTGTTCCGCGATCGGGGCCTGGGCCTCTTCATTCACTGGTCGGTGGATGGACCGCTGGGCGGTGTCATCTCGCACTCGCTGGTGGGCGCGTCGCCGGACTATGTCGAGCGGTTCTATCGCATTCTGCCGCAGCACTTCAATCCGGACCGCTGGCAGCCGGATAAGCTGGCCGCTCTCGCCAAACTGGCCGGGTTCGAATATGTGATGTTTACCGCCAAGCATCACAACGGCTTCTGCATGTGGGACACCGACACAACCAAATTCAGCACCGCGCACACTCCCTACGGCAAGGACATCCTGCGCGAGCTCATCGATGCCTTCCGTCAGCAGGGGTTGGCCATCGGCATCTACTACTCACCCGATGATTTCTGGTGGCTGCACCAGCACGGAATCCGCATCAACCGCCGCGAGAAGGGCGTCTACCCGCAAGAAATTCCCGCGTTCATGGATTACACCAAACGCCAGTTGCGCGAGCTGCTCACCCGGTACGGAAAGATCGACTATTTCTTCTTCGACGGTCCCGCCGAGCAGCTCACCGGCTATGCGTGGCAACTACAGCCCAAGCTCGTAATCACGCGAGGCGTGATGGAGACTCCCGAGCAGTACATCCCCGGCGTGCCACTGAAAGGCGCGTGGGAAGGCAATCTTACGATGGGAACTGAGTGGCCGTGGAAACCGACCAACGAGGAGTACAAATCCGGCACGCAACTCATCGAAATCCTGATTGAAACTCGCGCCAAGGGCGGCAATCTTCTGCTGAACATCGGACCGAAGCCCGATGGTGACATCCCGATCGAGCAGGAATCCCGCTTGCGGGAAATCGCGCTATGGAATTTCGTGAATGGCGAGGCGATAAAGAGCGTTCGGCCATGGGTGATTACCAACGAAGGAAACATTTGGTTCACCCGCAGCGGCTCCAATACCGTTTATGCGTTCCTGACAAAAATGTCACCGTGGAAGCTCGGTGACCCGAAGACAATTACTCTGCGATCCGTGCGCGCCACCGCCCAGACCAAGGTCAGCGTCCTGGGCCAATCCGATGAATTGGTGGAATACCGGCCCGAGGTGAATCCGAAGACTACGTGGAACCAGGATGACGCCGGTCTCCACATCACGGCCTATCGCGCGCAACGGCTCTATACCGATCGCCGCTGGCCGAATCCGGTGGTGCTGAAGATCACGAATGTGGAGCCCGGGCTCACGCCTCCGGAAGTTGTGACGGCGGGAGTGGAGTGGAATCCAGCTACGCGAATCGCGCTACTGCACGGCCAGTTGGCGGCCATGGGCAACGTGGCAAAGGTAGAGGTCGGGTTTCAATATCGGGAAAAGAAGGGCGGAACGGATCTATCCGAACGGACCGAACCCTGGACCGACACGCCAGTCGTCGAACGTACGGCCCCAGGAGATTTCACCTATTCGCTCACCGCCCTTGCGCCGGACCGGCCACACGAGTTTCGTGCCCGCGTCCGCCACCCTTTGATCACCATGTACGGTGAGGAGAAGACATTCCGGACGTCACAGCCTTGAAATCCATGAAGCTCCCTCCCGGCCCTGGTGTGACCGAACCGCGCACGTCAGTAAGCGGCTGCGTTTCATTCAAGAGAGCATCGTTTGTCGACCCTTCGCCGTCTAACCACTTAACTAGAAGACCTGTTGCGTGAAGCGTCAAGTTACGTATTTTTTTCAATGACTTACAAGGATCCATCCGTTAACCCAAACTTCCCCTTGCTTACCGAGGGAAGCTGCTGTATACTCATCTAGGTAACCGATATGAGTAAACCGAACGACCTCGTCCAAGGCACCCTCGATCTGCTCCTCCTGAAAATGCTGGCGCTGGAGCCCTTGAACGGCTGGGCCATCAGTCTCCGCCTCAAATCCATCTCCGGCGACGTGCTGCAGGTCAGCGAAGGATCCCTCTACCCCGCATTGCACAAGTTGGAGCAGGAAGGCTGGATCACGGCCGAGTGGAAGCAGACCGAGAATAACCGGCGGGCGAAGTTTTATTCGCTCACGCACCTCGGCAGGAAACAGCTCGAATCGGAAGCGTCGAACTGGCAGCGGCTATCCTCCGCCATCTCGCACGTCATCCAGCTTTCGGAGGCTTAGCAAGAGTTATGCGGATGGAGCACTGGTGGTTCACGGCGCGCTTACGGCTTAGGTCTATCCTGCGCCGCGCCCGTGTGGAACAGGAACTCGATGAGGAACTGCAGTTCCACCTGGAGCACAAAATCGAGGAAGGCATCGCCCAAGGGCTTTCGCCAAGAGAGGCGCGCTACCGGGCGTTGCGCGCCATGGACGGTCTGGAACAACGGAAAGAAGAGATGAGAGACATGCGACGCATTCATTGGCTGACGGATTTCCTCGACGACGCGCGGTACGCGATCCGGAGCCTGCGCCGCACGCCCGGTCTTGCCGCGTTCGTGGTGATCACGCTGGCGCTGGGAATCGGGATGACCTCGGGGACATTCAGCATGGTGGATGGGATGATCTTCAGGCCTTACCCCGTGCCGCATCCGACCGGCGTGGTCACCCTGGTGAGCACTACGCATGATAGTAGCTTCGACGATTTCTCCTATCGCGAATACCTTGACATCCGCGGCAGAACGAGGTCCTACGACGGCGTGATCGCCAGCGCGGTTATGGAGCAGGTCGGCTTCAGCGCCGAACCCGCAGCCACACCGCGGATCAAGGGCGGAATGATGGTTTCCGGTAACTACTTCCATGTGCTTGGCGTGGAGCCGCGCCTGGGGCGTAGTTTTCGGGAAGACGAGGACCAGGTGCCCGGCCGCAATGCCGTGGTGGTGCTCGGCCCGGACTTCTGGAAGCACGAATTCGCGGGCGACCCTTCCGTCTTGGGCAGGACGATTCGACTGAACGGCACGGAGTTCACCGTGATTGGCGTGGCGCCGGACACTTTCCCGGGGATGCTGATATTCGGGCATCCCGACTTCTACATGCCGCTGGCCATGGCGCGAGTGTTTTCCACCAACCGCCAGAAGAATTTCTTCGAGGACCGCGACGATCGCGAGTTGAATGTAAAGGCGCGATTGAAACCGGGCACCACGCTGCAGCAGGCGCAGAATGAACTCGCGGTGCTCGCGAGAAACTTCGAGCGCGAGTATCCGAAGCTCAATCGCAGCCGCGGCGCGGCCGTTCACACCCAGTTCCAAATGCGTACTCGAGAGGACGACGGTAATTGGAAATTCGGCGTGATCTTTGTGGTCCTTGCGCTGGCCGTCCTGCTGGTGGCATGCACCAACGTGGCGGGACTTCTTCTGAGCCGGGCCCGCGCGCGAACGCGCGAGATCTCCATACGGTTGGCGATTGGCGCCGGGCGTTTCCGGCTCATCCGCTTGCTGCTGACCGAAAGCCTGATTCTGGCGTCCTTGGGTGGATTGGCCGGGATCGCCATTGGGTACGGCGTCGTTCAGTGGTTCCACAGTAAACAAAGCATCGTATTTATGACCGACTTGCCGGTCGCGATACCGTTCCGGATGGACACGCGCGTGCTGCTGGCAAGCCTCGCGTTGTCCCTCTTCAGCGCGCTCCTTTGCGGCCTGGCGCCGGCGCTGCAGAGCACGCGCGCGGACCTGGTGAACGGACTCAAGCCGGCTGGCGTTGATCTGCCTGGACGCAAGCGCCTGTGGGGCCGGAATGTGCTGGTGGTGGCGCAGGTTTCCATGTCCCTGATGCTGCTGACGGCGTCCTTCCTGATGGTCCGGGGTTTCCATCATAGCTTGCTGCAGGGACACGGTTTTGCGAAAGATCATCTGTTGATGACCACCTTCGATCCACGTCTGATGCAGTACAACGCGGCTCAGACGCAGCAGTTCTATAAGCTGCTGGCCGAACGTGTGCGGGCAGTGCCGGGAGTTCAGAGCGAGGCTCTCACGCAGAACGTTCCGCTCGGACCGGACGGATTTGACGACGTCGCCTTCGTGCCGGACGGTTTCGAGATGCCGCGCGATCGCGAGAGCTTCACTTCTACCATGGATACCATTGATGAAGGCTACTTCGAGACCATGGGGGTTCTGATTTTGCGTGGCCGCAGCTTCCTGACGTCCGATAGCACGGATGCCCCGCGTGTGGCCGTCGTGAATGAGCAGTTCGCGAAACACTACTGGCTGGGAGCGGATGCAGTAGGCAAGCACATCCGGCTCGATAGCTCCGCCGGCACGCCTGTGGAGATTGTAGGCGTTGCGGAGACCATCAAGTATCAAGGCGTGGCAAAGCTGATGGATTTGGTGTACATGCCGTTGGCCCAGCATCCGATAGCGCGAATGGTCTTGCTGGCGCGGTCCAGCGGCGATCCGCTGCAATTGGTTCAACCGCTGAAGGAGATTGTCCGCACCCTCGATCCGAACCTGCCAATGTTGCAGACCAGGTCTTACGAGGATTTATATCTGAACCAGGCCGTGAGAGGGCCGCGAATTGCGATGGACCTCGTCGGCGCCATGGGCGTCGTGGGCCTGCTGCTGGCCGTCGCCGGTTTGTATGGACTGGTGTCGTACAACGTGAGCCGAAGAACCCGCGAAATCGGCATACGCATGGCCCTTGGCGCGGAAAGCTACAATGTCCAGCGACTGGTGATGGGCCAGGGCCTCATGCTGGTGGGGATGGGAACGGTGCTCGGGCTGGCCATGGGTTTCGCCCTCGAGCAGCTCATGAATTCCATGCTGTTCAATGCCGGCGGAGTCGACTTGGTGGCTTATGTCACCGTCGTGCCGTCGATGTTTCTGGTGACCATGTTGGCGGCCTACTTGCCCGCGCGAAGAGCATCCCGGATTGCGCCCACACAGGCGCTGCGATACGAGTAGCGCAGCTGCGTGAACGCCAGTCCGTGTTGATAGCGAGGCCGGCGCTGACAACAATCGGTAATAATGCGGCCACGTCTACAATATTTATCTCGCTCCTTCGTCTACACCTGTAAGTGGACCAGGCGCTGAGAAAACCATGGCCCAAGCGAACCGCCTGCTGAATTTCTCGCGTAAGGAGATGCACCCATGACTCGAACAACGAACGCGAGAATCGCCGGCTGCACATTCCTCGCCTACATGGCGGCCGGGATCGCCAGTATGCTCCTGTTCGGGCGGGCAACCAGCGGGGAGGGGATGGCGGCGAAGCTGGCGGGCATCGCCCAGCACGCGACAGACGTGCGTATCGCGATTGTGCTCTCCGTGCTCACCGCGTTCGCGGCCCTGGTGCTGGCCGTAACGCTGTACATGCTCACGCGCGACCAGGACCGCGACCTCGCAATGCTGGCCCTTACCTGTCGCGTCGGCGAGGGCGTGCTCAGTGCGATCTTCATTCTGGCGACGATGGGACTGCTGTGGCTTGGGACGACCGCCGGAGCAAATGCACTGGACGCTGAGGCAGCGCACGCGCTTGCCGCGTTCCTTTTTAGAGTGCAAGGCTGGAACACCATCATCGCCGCCACCTTCTTCGCCGTGGGCAGCACACTTTTCTCCTGGCTCTTCCTCCGCGGCCGGATGGTCCCTGTCCCACTTGCCTGGCTTGGCGTACTCGCATCGGTCCTACTCGTCGTGGGCCTTCCCGTGCAGCTCGCTGGATTCTTCGGTGGCCCGGCCTTCGGCCTCATGTGGCTACCAATGCTCGTGTTCGAGCTGGCGCTCTCACTGTGGCTGCTCATCAAAGGCGCCGGAATTCCGGAACGGAGGCAATCGGCATGACGAATGCCCGCGATCAGGAATCATTGAACATCGTTTGGGGACATTTCGTCTCTTAAGACATGACCACAGGATCTGTGCGCGAAGGGTCGATCCTCGTAGCGGGCTTGCCCGGAGGCATCCACCTGCCGCGCCAGTTGCATAGCACCAGCGCCTTGCAAAGGTGGCATTCACTGCCGCGCCTTGCGGACCGAGCCTTGCAAGCGACCTCCGCATTTTGGTTCCTGGTGGCCGTCCTTGGCCAATGGATGTTTGTTGTTTACATCGTGTCATTCTACGGTGGTGCGGTTGTGCAAGGCGATTTGGCCCGCTGGAGCAAGGTCGTTTCTCCTGGGTACATCCGTGGCGATGGCATGGGCAATTTCGCTCTCGCCCTGCACCTTGTCGTGGCCATCATCATCACCGTCGGCGGGCCGCTTCAACTCATCCCGCAAGTCCGGGCCCGCGTACCCGTCTTGCATCGCTGGAATGGGCGTGTGTACATGCTCACTGCTTTCATAGTCAGCCTTACCGCTCTATATCTGGTTTGGATTCGCGGTGGAGTCTTCGGCAACGTTGTGCAACACTTCGGTATCAGTCTGAACGCCGTCCTGATCATGTTCTGCGCCGCAATGGCCCTGCGCACTGCGCTAGCCCGCAGATTTGACCTTCATCGGCGCTGGGCCCTTCGTCTCTTTCTGGTAGTCAGTGGAGCGTGGTTCATCCGCGTAGGATCAATGCTCTGGATGATCCTAAATAGAAACCCCGCTGCTTTCGATCCGAGGACGTTTCAGGGTCCGTTCCTCAATTTCCTGGCTTTCGCCCAATACCTTCTGCCCCTGGCTATCCTTGAACTCTATCTGCGCACGCAGGACCTCGCCGGCGCGCCAGGCAAGTTCGCGATGGCGGCCGGTCTTCTAGTTCTGACTATCGCGATGGGCGTTGGAATTTTTGGAGCCACCCTGCGCTTGTGGCTGCCCCACATCTAAGTAAGAGACGCCCTACAATATCCGCACCCCCTCATTCGTCTACAACAGTAGATAAAGGACTCGGCGGGCCTGGAGCGGATGACACTCGAACAGGACAAGCGGATCTCCGAAGTGGTCAACCGGGAGCAGTCCCGGCTGCGCAACTTCATTCGCCGGCGCGTGCCCGACCCGCGTGACGCTGAGGACATCCTGCAGGAAGTCTTCTACGAGCTGGTGGAAGCCAATCGCCTGCTGATGCCGATCTCGCACGTCACCGGCTGGCTGTTTCGCGTGGCGCGCAATCGCATCACCGATCTCTTCCGCAAGCAGCGGCCGGAGAGCTTCAGCGATAACGCCATCGCGGACGAGAATGACGAACTGCTGCGGTTGGAAGACCTGCTGCCTTCCCTCGATGCCGGACCGGAGGCGCTTTACGCCCGCAACGTACTGCTCGATGAACTCGAGCTGGCGGTCGACGAGCTGCCGGAGGAACAGCGCGAAGTGTTTGTCGCGCACGAATTGGAAGGGCGCAGCTTCAAGGAAATGGCCGCCGAGACCGGCTTGAGCGTGAATACGCTGCTCTCCCGCAAACGCTATGCGGTGCTGCATCTGCGCGAGCGATTGCAAAGCATTTACGACGAATTTACGAAGGGATGAGGTACTGAAAATGAGAAGAATGGGATGGAAATGGATTTTCCTGGCTCCGCTGGCGATCTGCGGACTCCTGCTGTTTATCGCCCTCGGGGGCGAAATCGTGCTGCAACTGTGGAATTGGCTGCTGCCGCCGATCTTCGGCTGGCGCCAGATCACTTTCTGGCAAGCTCTTGGACTTCTGGCGCTGTGCCGGATCCTCTTCGGCGGATTTGGAGGCCGCGGCTTCTCGCGCTCCAAGCGCATGACCTCTGAGGAGCGGGAACGATTCCGCCAACGCATGCGAGAACGTTGCGGCTTCGGTCCATCCCCCAGCCAGAGCAAGGAGCAATGAAGCCACGCCTTCTGCAAGATTCCGGCGCGCTATCATAATGTGAATCGACTCCTGTGGAAAGGACCAAAGCATGCCAGTTGTAATCGACCAACTCAAGACCGCCCTGCGAGGCGAGCTGATCCAACCTTCGGATGCGACCTACGACGCCGCCCGCAAAGTACACAACGGAATGATCGACCGGCACCCGGCACTCATTGTTAAATGCGCCGGCGTGGCGGACGTCATCGCTTGCGTGAACTTTGCCCGTGACAGCAAACTGCTGGTGTCTATCCGTGGCGGAGGCCATAACGCAGGCGGCCTGGGAGTCTGTGACGGGGGCTTGGTCATCGACCTTAGCCGCATGAACGGCGTCCGTGTTGAACCTGCCGCCCGTACGGTCCGCGCGGAGGGCGGATGCGTCTGGGGCGACGTGGACCACGCCACACACGCCTTCGGCATGGCCACCCCCAGCGGCATCATTTCGACCACCGGCGTGGGAGGTCTCACTCTGGGCGGCGGCCTCGGGCACCTCACCCGCAAGTGCGGCCTGGCCGTTGATAATCTCCTCGCCGTGGACATGGTGTTGGCGGATGGGCGCTTTGTCACCGCCAGCGCCGAAGAGAATCCGGACCTCTTCTGGGCTGTGCGCGGGGGCGGCGGCAACTTCGGTGTCGTTACGTCCTTCCTCTTCAGAACCCACCCCATCAAGATGGTCTACGCCGGCCCAACGTTTTGGCCCCTGGAGCGCGCCGCCGAAGTCCTGCGGATCTATCGCCAGTTGATCGTCAACGCACCCGAAGATATCAACGGCTTTTTCGCCTTCCTGGTCGTGCCTCCCGCGCCGATCTTCCCGGAGCATCTGCACGGGAAGTCTATGTGTGGCGTGGTGTGGTGCTGCACCTGCTCGCCTGAAGAAGCCGATCGGGCGCTGAAACCGCTGCGCAGCTTCGGACCGCCTGCCTTTGACTTCGTGGGCCTGATGCCTCATCCCACGCTCCAGAGTTTCTTCGACCCCATTTACCCGCCCGGACTGCAATGGTACTGGCGGGCCGACTTTGTCAAGGAACTGAACGACGATGCCGTCGCGCTGCACGTCCAGCACGGCTCCCGTCTGCCGACCGGGCTCTCCACGATGCACTTGTATCCGATCAACGGGGCGACTCATCGCGTCGGCAAGAACGACACCGCCTTCAGCTACCGCGACTCCAACTGGGCCGAGGTGATCGTGGGCGTGGACCCCGACCCGGCCAATAACCCCAAGATCATCTCATGGACCAAGGAATATTGGGACGCCCTGCACCCCTACTCGGCCGGCGGGGCCTACGTGAACATGATGATGGATGAGGGCGAGGACCGCATCAAGGCAAGCTACCGCGACAACTATGGCCGCCTGGCCGCCATCAAGAAGAAATACGACCCAACCAACTTCTTCCGTGTGAACCAAAACATCCACCCAGCTTAAAGTTTGGTGGGGCAGACGATCGTTTTTTGTCGTCTGCCAGGCTTAGCCCCAGCCAGTGGTATCATGTCCGGAGATAGCACGTTTACCTATGCCAAAATTCCTCATCGAGCGTGAGATTCCGGGAGCCGGCAGCATGACCCCGGAGCAACTAGAGGCCGTGGCCAGGAAATCGGTGGCTGCGTTGAAGGAACTAGGTCCTGGAATCCAGTGGCTGCACAGCTACTTCACCGACAACAAGGTCTACTGCGTATACCTGGCTGCGGATGAAAAGATCATTCTGGAGCACGCCCGAAAAGGGGGTTTTCCAGCTAACCGGATTTCCCGCGTCCGGCAGTTGCTCGATCCGTCCGCAGCCGAGGGAGCCTCCTAGCAGCTACGATTCCACCAAGCCGTACTCGATGGCTTCGTCCGCGGACGTGGCCCACCCGCGCATCCAAGCGGTAGTGGCGGCGGCTCCCGGCAATCCCCGGCGGGCCGGGTCGAGATCGGCGTCGAGCTTCACTTTCTCGATGGGTGACAGCGGGGCTCCGATCCTCTCCCGCAGCGCCGTGGCGGCCCCGGCCAGCCGGAGTGCGCGCTCCCATCCTCCCTGCCGCGCTGCCGAGCGCGCCAGCTCCTCCAGCACCCCGGCTACGTCCCATCTTCGACCGAGCTGCCGGCTGATTCGCAAGCTCTCTGCGAAAAGGGCGTGGGCGCGGACGTGGGCTCCTTCCTCGGAGGCCACACGCCCCAGGTCGAGGAGCGAGTTGGCGACACCCGGCCCGTCCTTCCCTTCTCGAAAAATCGCCAGGCCCTGTTCGTAAACGAGGCGGGCCCCTGGCAAGTCTCCTTGCGCTCGTGCGACGTCGCCCTGGTGATTCAGCGACCACGCCATTCCGGAACGGTCGCCAAGGGACTGGAAGCGTGAAAAAACCTGCTCGTGGAGGGACCGGGCGCGCGCGTAATCGCCCTCCGCCTTGTAGATATGGGCCAGGTTGCTGAGAATCCGGGTCGCAGACGCGGGCTCGCCCAGATCCTCCCAAGCCCGAAACGCTTCCTCGCAGGATTCCTTTGCGGCGCTGTGGTGCCCCAGCAACGATTGAGTAACGGCCAGACCGTTGAGGCCGCTGGCGATGTGCACCTGGTCTCCCTGCTCGCGAGCGAGCCCCAGAAATTCCTGATTGAGCTCCATCGCCGACGCGAAGTCGCCTTGCCGGTTACAGAGGGCGATGGCGAGCGTTCGGCATCGCATCCTCATCGGCCAACTGCCGCCGGGGAGTTTGATGAGCGCGGCGATCCACTCGCGCCCCTCGGTTGGATGAGCGTGTTCCAACCAGAATTGAGAGAGAGACCGGGCCAGTCGCAGACCCCACTCGGTGTTGCCGGTCCGGGTGAGCCACCCCAGGGCCGCCCGGAGGTTGTCGTGCTCCGAAAAGAATCGCTCCAGCCATTGGGCCTGTTCGGAGCCGCCGACCATGTGAGGCTCACCGTCCTCGGCCATTACCAGGAAGTACGCTGCATGGGCCCGTCGTGTCGCTGCATCTTCTCCGGTCTCTGCGAGACGCTCGAGTCCGTACTCCCGGATGGTTTCCAGCATTCCAAAACGCGCCTCTCCGGCCGACTCCCCCGTCTGCTGCAACAGGCTTTTGTCCACTAGAGAAGCCACGCCTTCAAACACGTCCAGATCCAGATCCGCGCCGGCGTTGGAGACCGCTTCGGCGGCCTCCAGCGTGAACCCTCCGACGAAGACTGCCAGCCGCCGGAACAGCTTCTGCTCCTCGCTGCTCAGCAGCTCGTGGCTCCAATCCATCGCCCGGCGCAGCGTCTGCTGGCGTTCCGGTAGATCCCGCGCACCACCGGTCAACAGCCGCAGCCGGCTCTCCAGGCGGCCCAGAATTGCGGCCGGCGTCAGGACCTTCACCCGCGCCGCCGCCAGCTCGATGGCCAGCGGCAGACCGTCCAGGCGCGCACAAATCTCGACCACCGCCGCCGCATTCTCGTCCCCTAAGACGAAGTCGGGCTTCACGGCCCGCGCGCGCTGGATAAACAGCGCAACAGCAGGATACTCTGAGAGCAGATCCACCGCACCCAGGTTCCTGGGATCGGGCAGCGCCAGCGGAGGTACGTGCAATTCCTGTTCCCCGTAGAGATGCAATGCGGCGCGGCTGGTCACGAGGATTTTAAGTGTCCGGGATGCTCCCAGCAGTTCGGTCACCACCGGTGCCGCGGCCAGCACGTGCTCAAAGTTGTCGAGCAGCAACAGGGCTCCGGGCCATCGCCGCAGATGCTCTTTTATGTCATCCACCAGCGGTCTGTTTTGGCTCGCCCGCACCTCCAGAGCCTGCGCGATGGCCGAAACCACCAGCCCTGAATCCAGAATGGAGGCCAAGCCGACGAACCAGACGCCTCCCGTGAATTGCTCCGCTACCTCTTCGGCCACCTGCACAGCCAGCCGGGTCTTACCAGTGCCGCCCGGACCGGTCAGGGTGATCAGCCGGATGTCGTCCTGCATCAGCAGGTTCTTGGCAGCTTGCAGCTCCCGCTCCCGGCCAACCAGCGTGTTGCGCTGGGGCGGCAACTGCCGCGGAGACTGCGCGCCGGGCGCCTCCACCACCGCCTCTCCCATGTGGTCCCGCATGATCGTCAGGTCGCGCGCCAACTCCTCGGTCGATGCATAACGGTCCTCCGGCTTTTTCGCCAGGCACCGCATCACCGTCCACTGCAGAGGTGGTGGAATCTGCGGATTGAGGTGACCGATGGGCTCGGGCTCATCGCGCAGGATCGCCGCCATGGTCTCCATCGCGCTGCTCCGCTCGAACGCTCGCTGGCCGGTCGCCATTTCGTAGAGGATGACGCCGAATGAAAACTGGTCCGACCGGAAATCTACTCTTTCCCCCGTCGCCTGCTGCGGCGACATATATCCCACCGTGCCTAAGATCGTGCCGGGCCGAGTCATGAGGTCCGGCGCGCAACTCAGCGTGGCGTTATTCTCCGACCCTTCCCAAACGGCGGACGTCGCCAGACCGAAGTCCAGCACTTTCACCCGGTCTTCACGGTTCACCAGGATATTCTCGGGCTTGAGGTCCCGGTGGACGATCCCCCTGTTATGCGCTGCCGCCAGCGCTCCGGCCGCCTGTACAGCAATGTCGAGCAGTTTCTGGGTGGACACCTGCCCACCCGAGAGAAGCTGCCGCAGGCTTTGTCCCTCCACCAATTCCATCGCGATGTACCAGATGCTTTCCTGCCCGGCCGGATGACTGCCAATATCGTAGATGGTGACGATGTTGGGATGGTTGAGAGCCGAGGCCGAGCGCGCCTCCTGCTCGAACCTTCGCAACGCTTCGTGGTCGCGCGCCCTGTTCTCGGGCAGGACCTTGATCGCAACCTCGCGGCCCAGCCGGTTGTCCCGCGCCCGGTACACGTCTCCCATCCCGCCTGAGCTAAGCGGGGAGAGGATCTCGTAAGGTCCGAGAATGGTTCCTGCCGCAAGGTCCATGATCTGTCTGGTTCTTAGTTTACAGCGCGAATATCCCTGCTCTCCAAGATCCGCTTGGGGGCGCCACGCTTTGCGACAACCAGCATCGCGCGGCCAATCTCTTCCGTGCTCAGGATGAAATTAGGCCAGGCCAGCCGCAGCAGCGGGGTCAGTGGTTTGCTAACCGCATAGAGAACACGGTAGGCAGTGGTTTTCGACCGCACTCCATGCAAGGGCTGAATGAAGCCCGGCCGGAACATGTAGGCTGCCTGGAAGGGCAATCGAAGCAGCGCATTCTCCGTCTTTCCTTTCACCCGTGCCCACATGGACCGCCCGTGCTCGGTACTGTCCGTCCCCGCCCCTGAGACGTAGATGAATGTCATTTGAGGATTGAGCCGGGACAATATTTCTGCGGCAGCCAGAGTGATACCGTATGTGACCCGCTCATAGTCGGCTTCCTTCATGCCGGCCGACGACACGCCCAGGCAGAAGAAGCATGCATCGAAGCCGGACCAGTCTGCGTCGACGGAAGAGTTTTTGTAGAAATCCTCTTGCACGATCTCCCTCAGCTTGGCGTGCTGCACCCCCGACGCCGTTCGTCCCACGGTCTGAACGACCTGCACATCCGGATCGAGCAGGCATTCGCGCAGTACGCCTTGGCCCACCATGCCAGTTGCACCAAAAAGCAGGACGTTCATCGCTTCCTCCTGTACTCTGGCACTCCATCATGAGTGTCCTCGCGGCTCCGTAACTGAACCGCGCACGTCAGTAAGCGGCTGCGCTTGCTGTCAAGACCTTTCACCACTGTTGCGCCCACTTCGCTGTCTCCATAGGCGTCGGTTTCTCGTCATTCATCGCGGTCAATTGCCGCCACAACAGCCCACGGTCTTTCGTGAGATTCCCTTCAAGCACACGACCTCCGGCTGTAGCAACCAGACGACCCTGCTGGTCCCAATCCGCCCAGTGCGCCTCGAACGTGCCGAGCAGCTCTCCCTCATTTCGATACAGCGTGTACAGCGATGGATAACTCCCGCTGAACCTTCCTTGTGATTCAATCGTTAGATCTCCGCAGGTTTTCTTCCATGAGCCCGAAGCCCTTTCCCAACCAAGACGCCAACAAGGGACTGCGTCGCGCCTCGGGTCATCCTCGCGTAACGGGTAGTACTCCACGACGTTAAGTGGACCGGGCGGATGATCAGGATGATGTTTGGCGCCAAAACTCAGCGAAGATGTCGTTAGAAGTACAGTCCGATTGTCCAGGAAAACCCCGTTACCGCCCCAGGTGTCGCCCATGGGCCATAGCGCCAGCGCCCTCAAATATGGTGGACGGCTGACTGCGGTCCAGGTGATGCCGTATCCTTTGGCAACCTCACGAGCACGAAATTTACCGGCGAAATAGATGAACAGTTTTCCGTCGGGCGAAAGATCGCATCTTTCCGGGTACATCTGCCCGTGAAACCACTGGCCTTGGGTGAATTGGTCTAGCCGGGTGTCCCACAAAGTGACGTGCCACCACTTGCTTGGTCCGCGTCTGAGTATGACTCCAACGTTGGCTTGACGAGCCAGCAGAACCAACATCCAACAGCCATCGGTAAAGAGCGGAGCCAGGTCATTGATGTAGACATTCACTGGCCGCCATTATCCCAATCTTCGGTGTCCCCGAGATGAACTCGGGCCAGTCCCTTGACCATTGAATAACCTTCAGGCATCATTGCAAATACCAGCGTCGGTTGCTTCGACGCACATTCAGTTCATCCGAAAGGGGGTAATATGGGACCGTCCCGCTCGAACCGCCATAAGAACATTCGCCGCCTCAGCGTAAACCTGGGAATCGCGATGCTGCTCGGCCTCTCCGCCACCGCGCAAGACGTCAAGCTGAACGTGACCTATGTATGCAACGGCGAACGCCTCTACGTCGAAAGTTGCAACATCCGCGATCTCTCCGACACGTCAACCTGCATGGTCGGCCATCCCGACCGCCCCACCCGCAACGGCATCATGGCCTACACGAACGAGACCCGCGGCACACTGAAAAAGCTCTTACCCACCTGCACGCAACCGACTCCGCAACAGCTTGCCGCGGCCGAGGCTTTCAAGAAGAAGCAGCAGCAACTCTACGACGCCGCCGTCGCGAAGGCCAACCCTCAAGCCGCCAACCAGGCAAACAATCAGCCCAACGCCGCCAGGACGCAGGCCCAAACACTGGCCCAGGCACCCGCGCTGCCGCCCCCGCCCAAGAACGCCGAGGAACGCGCCATGCGCCGCTGCATCTCCTCCGGACGGCTTCCGGCCACCTGCACCGGCAACTCGCTCCTGGGCGCCTTTGGCCAGATGGTCGCCAAGGTTCTGCCGGACGCCGCCAAGGAACCCGCTCCGGGCCCCGAGATGGCTGGCGTCTTCCAAGGCGCCGGTCAGTGGCGCCTGGACTTCATTGACGGCGGAGTCCTGGTTAACTGCTCCTTCCTCTCTCCCGATCAACATGCCTACACCATCGCGTTCAAAAACAACCAAGCCGTCCTCACCGTCGACACCACTCCGAAGCCCCTGGTCCTCACTCTCGGCGCCGATGGAACGATGAAGGCCCCGGGTCCGGTCACGATAGACGGAGTGGTCGCCTCTGGAACCACCAGCAGTGGAGGCGGATCCTCTTACAGCGGATACAAGGATAGATACGGGAACCCGATTTCAGACAGTCAGGCCTCCTCCAGTTCCTCGCCGGTGTTCGATGCAAGCGGCAATCGCGTCTATAGTCCAGTCAATTCCGCCGGCGCTTCACATACTAACTTCGTGCCCAAAACAGTCACCTGTCCCGCGCTCAATCTCTCCTCCAAGGGGGCCGGAGTTGGCGTACAGACCATGCAAACGGATCTCCTCAAGACCATGTTGGGCGGCGAGAAGGGTCCGCCCACGCCCGCGGGCATTCGCATGCATGGCATCTTCGCAGCCTCCACGACGGGCTTCAGCGCACAGTTCTTTCCCGAGTCCGTGATCCTCGGCTGCGGTCCCGACGCCGCACGCGCCTATCCCTACACCGTGGTGGCCGACGGAACCAGGACCTTCATCAAGATCGACGCTCCGGATCACCCGATCACCGCCGCCTTCCGGCCAGACGGCTCACTCGATGCCGGCTCCGGCGCCTATCAGGTGCACGGACGCATCGTCACCGGTCAGAACGACGACGGCGACTTCACCGTCGTGCCGCTGGAGCAGACCTGCAACCTCGCCGTTCTGGCTCCCAGCAAGCAAATCCCTTCCGCCGTCGGCACAGCAATGTCTACTTCAGCCGCGCCCCTGGGCAACGCCATTCTGTCCATCGTCTCCGGATTTCCGGCGCAACCTGGCGTTCCGAATCCGCTCGCCGGGCATCCCTTCCTCCTTCTGCGCGACAGCTACGGAGACGTGCTCGCAAAGGGCGCCATCCCCGTGCCTTCGGGAATGTCGCCCTATACATATATGGGTCAAGTTTGTGTCGTCAGGACGCCCGACTGTCAAAGAGCGATGGACGCCGTCAAGCCAGCGATTGCCTCCAACACCCGGTCCGACACCAATGGCGCCGCAACCTTCCCTGGCGTGCCCCCGGGAACCTACTACCTGATGATCTCCATTCGCTACAACAACCAGCCGATCGCCTGGAGTCAGGCCGTGCAACTCAAGCCCGGCCCAAACTCGATAACGCTGGATCAGAGCAATGCAGAACGGATCAAGTGAAGAGAAGCCCGTCGATGGAAAACAACGACGCAAAACCCGTCTGGCAGGTCAAGCTAAGAATCTTGGCTAGGACCGGTAGCCGTTGCTGCATCACTGCTGGCATTTGGGCATTGCACGCATGTCTTGTCCTCACGGTAATGGCTGTGGCAGTGCGAGTCACAAGCAGCCAGACTCCGGCCGCGCCTGAACTTCTACCCCACCCTGCCATTCCCGCTATCCTCAGCAGTTTCGAGCGATACCCGATTGTCGCGCTTGGAGAAGAACACCGGAACCAACAGATTCATGATTTCATCGTGTCACTCGTTAACGC
>Ga0207097_1050_pt1 | contig 21309 bp, 15 predicted proteins | sample Alteio_BWMinHeat_87_FD_153541 | JGI IMG/M metagenome (GOLD analysis project Ga0207097, IMG submission 153541) | Enriched cells from forest soil in Barre Woods Harvard Forest LTER site, Petersham, Massachusetts, United States -... | ecosystem: Environmental > Terrestrial > Soil > Temperate forest >...
AGGAGTTCGACACTGCGATCGGCCTCGGCCGTCTCATCGTGCCGCAAGAACCTGCACCGCCCCCCGGGCGGACAGAGAATGGGATGAAGTCAAACGCCTCGGCCGTCTCATCGTGCCGCAAGAACCTTTGCGCCATGTCGACAACTGCTGCGGCGCCAAACTTATGTGAGTCGAGTAAATGCAAAAGCATCTCACGGCTTTGCGGCCACTTGCCCACTGAGTCATAAAGCCGGGCGAGCAACAACTCGTCTTCGAAAGTGCCTGTGCCGTCCTTCTTCATCGCTTCGAGGATACTAATCGCTTCCCGCCGCTTGCTCAGATCCAACTGCCCACCAAGAACTACGGCCTTCGCTCGTTGATTCTTCGTCGTTTCGTCGGGAGAGGCATCCTCGGGCAGGTCCGCATCGAGCATCTCCAACTCCGCAAGCGCTTTGCGCGAGTCCTCGAAAGTGCCCTGAAGGACCTGGATTTCGGCAAGGAGACGGCGGGCGTTGAGGGCTTCCTTGGGGGCGGTCGCCTTCATGGCAATCACCTTTCCAAGGATGTCTTGAGCTTGCGTGAAGTCTCCCCGGCGTACCAGAAAGGCCGCTACGGCACTCAACGTGAACGGATCGTCCGGTTTCTGGCGGGCTGCAAGGTCGAAGAACTGCTTGGCGCTATCGGCATTGCCGATCTGCTCGTGACAGAATCCAAGGGCGACAGGGTAGCCGGAGATATGAATCGCGGCCTCTTCGAGTACCTTGGCGGCAGCAGTCTTGTTCTCCGGGTCCATGGCGACCAGCAAGTCGACCGAGAGTACCCAGACAATCGGATGATCGCCGCCAACTCTTCGAGCGCTTTCCAACGCCTCTCTTGCGTTGGTCTTGTCGCCAACGGCCCAGGCTGCCTCGGCCAGCCAGAGATAGTTGAGGTAATCGTTGGGGCCTGTTCGCGTCGGCTTGTGAGCCGTATCGTGTGGGTCCACATAGAGCTGATTTTGGAACGAGATATCGGCGATCAGGTGCTGCATGTCACCCGAGATGGCGATCGGTTCAGGCAACCGCGAGTAGACGCGTCTCGCCTTGTCGACTTGCTTTCTCTCGTAAAGTGCGTCGAGGAGTCTGCGGACAAGGAGGGGGCTACGGTCGCCCAGATCGAAGGCACGCTGGAGGCATTCGAGGGCGAGTTCGGTTTTGCCTTCCGCTTCGTACAATTCGCTTTCCAGGACGGAGATTCGGCTCCAGGAGCGGCGCTGTTTGTTGAGCGGGACAAGCAACTGCCAGACGTGCCGCCGCACCGCCTCATCGCCGGCCAGCGCCTTGTCCATGAGCATGGAGACCTCGCAGTAGCGAGTGTGCGTGCCGTCCGGGCCCTCCAAGTCGTCGCGCAGCTCGTGGAAAATGTGCCGCATGGTCTCTTCGTCCTTGGCCTGGCGAGCCAGATCGAAGAGCACCATCTTGACGTCAAGGTCCTGCGGCTGGCGGCGCGCCAGTTCCTGCCAAATGGGGCGGGCTGTCTCCACCTCCCCACAGATGAGGAGGGTCTTGCCGAGGCCCCGCAACAGCACTTCCTGATCGCCGTGGCTGAATTTCTCGGAATTAGCCGCGAGGTCGCCGATCCGGCGGCGCTCCTGGGGATCGTCCCGCCGCGATAGAATGCGGGCCCTTGCAAGCCGGATCTCGATGCGATCGCCGAGCAATTGTTCGGCTTCATCCAGTGCCTTCAGCGCTTTTGCGGCATCACCCTGCCGCTCGATGACGGCGGCGAGTGCCAGGTGGATATCGAGTTGCCGCGGATCGGATTCACTCGCTCTTGTCAGAAGTTGTCGGGCCTTGTTGCCATGATCTTCCGGATCCTCTGCGGCGAGAATCTCTGCGGTGAGAAGCAGGACGGGCACTGAGTTCGGTTCATCGGCAGCGATGCGTCGCAGGAGGCGTTTGACTTCATCCCATTCTCTGTCCGCCCGGGGGCGGTGCAGGTTCCGCGCAATGATCAGGCGCACGATATCCAGGCGAACCTCTGGCGCCTCGTCGACGACGCGCTGGTAAATATCGAGCGCTTCATCGAGCCTGCCCATTGCCAGAAGCGTGGTCGCCATCCCCAAACAACCCGCTTGCCAGTGTGGGTCGAGTTCGAGCGCGGCGTAGTAAAGCTGGAAGCGACGATCGAGTTTGCCCTGATGCTCGTAGCACGTCGCCAACTCGAGGATGGCTTGCTTGGCCATTTCTTCCGTGTCGATGGACTGCACGAGGATTGGGCCAATGTGTTCGAGGATTTCGGCAGCCTTGCGCCATTCCCCTTTTCGGGCGAGCATGCGCGCTTCCTGAAGCTGCAAGGGAATCTCGGGTGAACCCGAGCGTCGGAGGCGTTTGATGCTGTCGGCGGCCTCGTCCAGCACGCCTAGATCGACCTTGATCTCCACAAGGGCCAGCAGCAATTCTGGGTTCTCGGGCAATTTCTCCAGTCCACGGGTCAAATCGGCAACGGCGTCCTTCGACTTGCCCGCCTTGACGGCCGCTCGAGACAGGGCTCGGTACATCGCTGGGTTCAACGGGTGCAGCTCGGCCCCGCGCAGGAGATCTCTCCGTGCATCATCGAACTTTTTTTCCTGAATGGCCTGTTCGGCACAAGCGAGAATAACATCGGGGTCATCGCCAGCCAGCGCACGTGCTTTCTTCAGGTCCTCTGCGGCGATTTTCAGTTTTTCGTCGGCCTTGCCGAACTCGTTGATGTACCTGGCGTGCGCCACCCACGCAGCCGGAGATTCGTCATTGTTCTTGAGCAGCCCCGGCCCACTTTCACTGCCCATGCCCATGAGGTCATTGGCGTCGTCCGACTTGTCGAGCCGGCGCCGCATCAGCCCGGCACAGTGGACATAATCATCGATTTGCGCTGGGGAACGCTTGATGATCTTCAGGCACATGGCTACAGCGGCAGGGTAATTCTTTTCGCCCTCGAGGCAGCGCACCATTAACCGTTGCAGGTCGAGGTCGTCCCCCTGTTCGTCGAGCAAGACCTTCAGGTGATCGGCGGCGTCCTGGTAGCGGTCGAGTCCGGGGGTCATCGCGACGCGGATGAGATGCCGCCGGAAGTCGCTGCGATCGGGGTCGTTGCGAACAGCCTGTTCCAGAGTGAAGAAAGCAGCGTTTCGTTGGCTGATGGAGCCACTTTTGGTCGCTGCCTTGTCAAGTAGAATCCCGTATTTTCCCAGGGCATCATTGTCATCAGGAACGAGCGTGAGGTAAAGATCCATGTAGCCAAGTGCGTCGTCGAACTCCCCCTGCTCTTCTGCTGTTTGGGACCGCGCGATCAAAACCTTGGCGTTATGGTGAACCTGATAACGGTGGAGAAAATAGACACCAAGACCAAGGGGAACCAAAGCGATAAGCAGCCAACTAAGGCGCTTGAAGTTGAGTTCGCGTGGCTCGGAAATGGCTGTATCCGCTGGCATTCCAGTACCTGCCTGCAAACGGCGAGCCACTAAACTTTCCGACTCGCTTCGATGGATGCTCTCGCTCAAGCATCACAAGCGGGCAGAGGGACTTGGACACTGTCTTAATGTGTGGACATGCGCTGGAAGATGCTCAGGGGATCAAACACCCATGTATCTGAATCAACCGTTTTGTCCTCAGTTTCTTTGAGCTACTTCGATAACTTCGCCGGAATGAACACCACCGACGTGCTCGATGACGTCCCCCCCGGCGTGATGCTCGTCGGATCCACGATGGTCGTCGCATCAAAATAGTTCGTGGGTTGAACGACGATCTGTTTATTACTGTCGCTCACCGGCATGATTTTTACCGCGACAAACCCCACAATGTTGTAGTAGTAATGCGAGCCGTTTCCATTTCCAGCTTGGTAGCCGGACGAGCTGGAGTCGTAAGCCTTGAAGAGCGGCATGAGGAAGGAACTGCCTGTAAAGGTGTTGACCTCCGATACCGTGGACGCTTTGAAACCTGGATTGCCGACCCAATCCCATGAATTCGGATTATGGCTCGTTACTGGAATGAGATTGTCGCTGATCAGAGTTTGAATGCCTGCCGGGTCTAGCCCGTTATCAATCCACCCTCGGATGGTGCTGGCACCGGAGTGCGAGTTGTCTAGCGCCAACTCACCAAAGTTACCATCGTACTTCGAGCTCGGGTACACCTGAATCTCGGGCTGTCCGGAGCCGTCTGTGGTAATGTTGCCGTCAGGATCCTTCCCGGTACTCATAAAGTTGCCCCAGAAGGTCGCGTCGTAAGTCATCGGTAGCAAGTGGTCGCTGACGTTGAGGTTCGGATTGAAGCTGTTGATCACTCCGGTGTAAGTGGTGCCGCGCGCGGTCGTCGTGACAGGCACTGTACTCTTGCCGAAAACCGCGCCAAAGAATAAGTTCAGCTCGCCATTGGCACTGCTGTCGCGCCGCGCGGTTATGAGCACTGTGTTGGGAAATATCGTCGTCGCTGGACTCGAATTGAAGGTCCCGCTGGCGTCCAGATACCCAACGGTGATGTCGGCATCATTCAGCGTGACGTTGACACTGCCGGCTTTATTGGCAGACGCGATCGTCTTGGCTGCGGACGTGGCACTCGTGATGGCGGCGCTGCGTATGGAGTTCTTCTCAGTAGTCGTTGCCGCCGCCGACCAGAGAAAATACGGCTTCTCCAGTTGCTGCGCGCCGGCCAGGGCGGCCGCGTCTGCAGCACCCTGCAGCTCGCTCTTTACTTCCGTGATGTAACCCATGTCCACAGAAAAAGCCACCATGCCAAGAAGCGGTACCATCAGCATGGCCGCCAAAGGCGCGATTCCGCCAAACCGTTGAGTCTTACTACGCAATTTGCGTCGCATGAAGATCCCCCGTTTCACTCTTAACCTTCTTTCATCATGACCAGGAACTCGGACGCAATCGAGGTGCTGGTCAAGAAACCAAGCCGGATCCAGCCTGCGTCGGAATAATACATCCACACTTGCACCGAGATCTGATCCCCCGCATTCGCGGTATTGACATCCGCGACCACGCCATTGACCTTGATGACTATGTTCGCCTTGGTGCTATCGATCCCGTTGTCCGTGAGTATATTATTGATGTCAGTCGTGACGTTCGTGTTGCTAATGATGCTGTTCCCCTTGACGCGGAGCGCCCCGATACGCGCTCCGTCGCGGGCGGCGTCCGTGAGAATACCCTTCACCATGACCGCCCTCGCCAACTCAATGCTGCCCATCAGGATCGCTGCCAGTATCGGAGCCAGCAAGGCAAACTCCACAGTCGCGGTCGCTCGATGCCGGCACTTTCGCAGAATTGTCGCACTCCGCATAGCTTACTCTCCCGCCTTCCGCGCCTGAACTATTCGCGACGCAACGTGCTTTGCTCCGTCAGTGTTCCTGAGAAAAAATACGTATTCCCCGGTATCCACGTGACGCTGCTGATCGGCACCGAGACCTTCACCGTGACTTCATCGTCGGAATTCGCGGTGCTTGCATTGGCAACCACGTCGTTGACGAGCACCGTCATGGTGTAGCCGTTTACCCCGCTGGTCGGCAGGTAATTGTCGATCGCCGTCTGGGCGTCTGTGTTGGAGGTCCCTTCAATGACGACCGTGCGACATCCGCGCCGCGCCGCTTCTTCGAGCAGATGACACACCATCAACACCCGGCACATCTCAACGATCCCCAGAATCACGACAAAAAACACAAGCGACACAATGGCAAATTCCACCGTGTGTGCGGCTGGCCGGCCTGCCACAATTCTGCGCGTGTTTTTCATGAGTAAGTGCCGCGAAGTCGCCAACGAAGGCGCACTTCTCTTGCTGGGGGGAGAAGGACAGCCGCAGAGGGGAAGAAAACAAATAGGCTATTGCCGCTGCCGCTCCATGAGCGCAGCGATCTGAGAAAGTGTAGATTGAAAAAGACCGTGTGTCAAATCAGCGACGATCGGAGCCTCTGGTTTCTTCGGAATCTCCAACACTCAGATCCAGATGCCCGTTGAGTTGCTCTTGAAGCAGCCGCGCTTCGGACAAGTCCACTCTCGCTTTTAGTGCCCGGCGCTCGGTGCTACGGCTCCAGGTCCAGCGATTCGTTTGACGTGCCGACGGCGTTGCTGTCTTCACCATCGAGCTGGCCTTGCAGCTCCCGCGCCTCGCGCAAATCCTGTTCGTTCCGACTCTGATCCTGTGCCAGCTCGAGATGTTGCCGGGCCAATTCGTCATGCTGCAGGTGGTGCAGCATGCGCGCCAGCTTGAGGTGCGCTTCAGCATCCGTCATGCCGGCCGCTTGGAAGCACGCCAGGCTTTCGTCCCACCGGCCACATCGCGCCAGCGTGAAGCCAAGCGTCTTGTCAAACTTGTGATTCTTCGGTTCAAGATCGCGGGCAGCCTGCAAGACCGCAATCGCCGCATCCCACTCCTTGTTCCGCGCATGGTACATGCCCAGTTCGTAGCGCAACTCGGCATCCTTCGGCGCCGCCTCTATCGCTCGTTGGTACGCCGTCACGGTTTCGCCTTGATCTCCTGTCGTTGCGTACAATCGCGCCAGTCCTGTCAGCGCCTGAAGATTCTTCGGCGACATTGCCAGCACCTGCTCGTAGCTCTTGCGAGCCCTTTCCCGCATTTCCTGCTGCTCCGCCGGAGGTATCGTTGAGTTGTTGGCCCGGTGGGCTGCACAATCCGCCGCCGCTGCCAGCAAGCGCACCTGCTGCTGCCGGTCCGCGGACGCCGCGGGAATTCCATCGATGGCGGTTGTCGTGGCGCAACCCACGGCGCCCACAACAAGCGGAACAAGGCAAAGAAACGATGTGCGACGATCCATTGTCGTGCCCTTTTATTTGAATTCGCAGATGAAACTCGCGGAAGCTTCGGCGATGAGGTCGCGTGTCAGTTGGACAGGCTGTTTACGAAATCGGCAAATCGATTGCACCGTCTCCAGTATATCCCGGCAATCGCTCGCCCGCGCCCTGCGGCTCTCGCTGTAGTAGCGCTCGAACAGGTAATCCACGGCGCTGGCGCAAGGATTCATGCCCAGGCGCCTCACCACGGCGTTGAAGATCTTTTCGTAAACCTCGCGGCTCGGCGCCTGAACTTCCACCTTGTGGCGAATGCGCCGCAGAAATGCGTCGTCTACAAGTTCTCGGGGATCCAGGTTGGTTGAGAAGATCGTGAGCTGCTCGAAAGGTACCTCGAATTTCTTGCCGCTGGCCAGTGTCAGAAAATCACGCCGATCTTCCAGCGGCACGATCCAGCGATTGAGCAGCTCCTTGGGACTGCAAAGCTGCCGGCCGAAGTCGTCGATCAAGAAGATGCCGCTGTTCGCCTTGACGTGCAAAGGTGCCTGGTAGAAGTTGGACTCGGCGTTGTATTTCAAGTCAAGCATCGGCAGATTAAGCTCGCCGCCGGTGATGATGACGGGCCGGCGAATCTTGACCCAGCGCGAATCCACCGTTCCGGTGTTGAGAAGCCGCCGCACCGTCGCCTCATTGTCCTCTACCTGATCGCTCGCAGCCCCGTCGGTGCGCTGATGCACCGCTTCGTCGTAACAAATGACGATGCTTCCTTCCGCAAGAAACGCAAAGGGGATGTAAACCTCGCCACCGCTGTTGTTCAGGAAGTCCCCGATCGCCTTGGCAATCGACGACTTGCCGTTACCCGGCGGTCCGTAGATGAAGATCGACTTGCCGCTGACGATCGCAGGCCCGATGGCGTTGAACAAGCTCTCGTTAATGACCAGGTGGCTGAAGGAGCCACGTAGCGACTCAACCTTCACCGACACACCGGTTACCGCCTGGCGGTAGGTCTGCTCGACATAGTCTTCCAGCGGAACCGGAGCGGGGCCGATGTAGGCGCAGAACTTCATCGCTTCCAGGGCACGCTGGCGTCCCACCTCCGTCAACGAGAACCGATAGCTGACGCGGCCGATCAGGTCGCCCCCTAAGACCTCGATGCACCTCTCATCCTTGAGAAACTTCAGCGCCTCTTCGATCACTTTGAACGGCAGGCAAATGAAGCGCGCCAGGTCCAGCCCGAGCATCCCACCACGCGTATACAGAATGCGCATGATGAGTTCGCTCAGGAAGCCAAGCGTCAAGCCTGCCTGCTGCAGCGTGTCCGGCGAGCTGGGTGCATCGGGAACATCGCCGGCATCCCAATCGAGCCCAAGGGGGTTGAGCGCATCGTTCACGGCGGATCTCCTAGCGACGCCACCTGATGATGAAAAGGGCGAGGACCATTCCGACGGCGAGCACCTGGATCAGCCGAGCCTGATTGCCGACAAGCTGGTTCACCCAACCGTCGACGTCACCCAGTGATATTGGAAAAGCAAACATGTCAGGCTCGAGCCGATCTTCAAAAACTGCAAATTGCAAATTCTCAATTTGCAATTTGCAATCTCCCTTACTTTCCGCCACCGGGAGTGCCACCTCCCGTCGGCGAGCCTGTGCCGCCGCCGCCGGTCGTGCTGGCACCACCCGTCGCGGCCATCGTGCCCTTGGCCGTGGTGCTGATGTCGTGGATGATCGACACCGCTTCCCCGCCGTACAGCGACGGCACGTGCGGATTGTGCGGCATGACCACCTCGAAATCGAGCCCGGTCTGAGCGACCATGAACCGCTCCACGGCTTGCTTGCGCGCCAGGTCAAGCTCGATCCGCGTCCTGGCCATCACCTCAGGCTTTGCGGGATCTACCTCGATGTCGTTCGCCGTCTGCAGGTAAACGACCGTGTCCGGCATCGGTCGGCGCCGACCCAGCCCCGTCAACTGCTTGATGCCCGCCAGCGTCAGATGATCCGTGCCTGGATCGAAGTAGGCGTTCCAGACTGTCTGATCGAGGACGTGCCCATTCTGCGCTTGCATTGCCAGCGCGCTGGTGACATACTCGCGATCCTGGCATTCATAGCGCTCGGGATAGCTCACATCCACCATGTTGCGATAGCAACTGCAGCCGGCCGCGCCACACAGCAGCGCCGCGGCTCCCAGTAGCGCCTTGGAAATCCTTTCGTACATTCGCGACCTCCTTTCGCGTCCGAAGACGTCCTTGCTTTCGTTCCTAGTGCTTCACCATCTTGTCCATGATCTGCAGCGCGGCCGGGCCGACCAGCACGATGAAGATCCCTGGGAAGATGAACAGCACCAGAGGGAAAATCAACTGCACTGCGGTCTTGGCCGCCTTCTCCTCGGCGATTTGCTTGCGCCTCGTCCGCATCGAGTCCGACTGCACGCGCAGGGCCTGCGCGATGCTCGAGCCAAATCGATCCGCCTGGATGAGAATCGCGGACAGCGACTTCAGATCGTCCACGCCCGTCCGCGCACCCAAATCGTGCAGCACCTCACGGCGGGCGCGCCCCATTTGCAATTGGAAATTGCAAAGCGACAGCTCCTCGCAGATTATCTTGGCATGGTCCTTCATTTCCTCGCACACCTTGCGCATGGCGGCGTCCAGTCCCAAACCGCTTTCCACGCACACGACCAGCAGGTCCAGCGCGTCCGGCAGGGACAGGAAAATCGCCTGCTGCCGTTTGCGGCGCAGATACCACAGGATGATGTTGGGCAGATAGAATCCCAGTCCCCCCAGGATGACGATCACCTGGAGCGACTTCAGGCTGAGCCCGTTGCCCGGCACCGAAATGCCGACCCCAACAAGCAGGAATACCAGCAAGCATGCAGTCCGTATGCCGATGAACACGGCGGCTGCTGAGTCGCTGCGGAAACCTGCATACGACAGTTTCAGCCGCAGCGTGCTCTGGTCCTGCTCGCTCTTGGGCATCATCGGAGCGGCAAAGGCCTTGGCCGTTTCCACCATCCCTTGAAAGCGATTCTTCTTCTCGAGATCCCCCTCCTCCTGGTCGCTGCCTCCGGACCGAAACAGCCGCTTGAGCCGACCCTCTGCCCTCCCGTTCCGTTGCGATAGAAACGACAGCACGAACCAGATGCCGGCCACGCACGCGCCAAACACTAAAAGGGGTATCAGGTCTTCTAGTCCCAAGGTTGCCAGCACTTGAATCCTCCAAACCCGTAGCCGCGTTCGCCAGAACGCGGGACTGTCGTGCCATTGCTCCCCGCGTTCTGGCGAACGCGGCTACCAACGCTACACCTTGATGTCCACAATCTTCTTGATCACCAGAGCCCCCAGAATCTGGCTCCCCAGGGCGAATAAACTCATCTTGATGCCGCGCGGATCCGTCCAGAGTACGGAAACGTACGCCGGTTGAATCCAGGCCATCACCATCAGAAGCACAAAAGGCAAGGCGATGAGCACGACGCCGCTCAGTCGGCCCTCGCCCGTCAGTGCCTTGACCTGGCCCAGAATGCGGAAACGCTCGCGAATGACGTAGCCGATCTTGTCCAGGATCTCCGCGAGATCGCCGCCTGTCTGCCTCTGGATGGCCACGGAGGTCACGAAGAAACGCAGATCGAGGTTCGGAACCCGGCCGCACATCGACATCATGGAATCCTCGATCGCAATGCCCAGTTTCTGCTCCTCGTAGACGCGCCCGAATTCGTCCGCAATCGGCACGGGCATTTCTTCGGCCACCACGTGCATGCCCGCCGCCAGGCTGTGCCCGGCACGCAGCGCCCGCGCGACCAGCTCAAGCGCGTCCGGCAGTTGCGAGGCAAACTTCTTCATACGTGCCCGCCGCTTGTTCAACAGCCAGGCGAACGGTACCCCGAACATCATCAGCCCCACCAGCGGAGCCAGGAACATGGGGCAGTGCAAGAGCAGCGCCATTCCGACACTCGCCAAACCGAGCGCCAACGCCACTCCCGTCAACGTCGAAGCCTTGATGTTGCAATCGGCCTGTTCGAAGAGCCGCTGGATGCTCGGCAGCCGCGGCGTGATCAATTCCAGGAACGATCTTTTGTCATTTTCGAAAACCGTCTTCTTGAGAATGTCAGCCCCGGCGTCATCCTTCTTGCGCTTGCCGATCAAGGCGTCGAGACGCTCGCCGGCCTTGGAGCTGTCGTCGCGGAGCACCAGCGCGAACATGCCGATAATGCCGCTGACAAGCACGAAAGCGCCGATGGCCAGGAGTGCGGGTGTAACTACCATGAGTTCCTCAATCGCGAAGCAACGTTCGTTCCTGGAATAAGTTCGCCGGCAGCTTGATGCCGGCGCCTTCCAGGCGGGGCATGAACGACGGCCGCACGCCGGTCGACTCGAACTGCCCGTACGCCCTGCCGTTCTGGTCGATTCCGACCTGACGGAACCGAAAAACGTCCTGCATGACGATCATGTCCTGTTCCATCCCCATGACTTCCGTGATCGTGGTGACCTTGCGCGGCCCGCCCTGGAGCCGATTGGCCTGGATGATGATGTCCACCGCCGAGCTGATCTGCTGACGCATGGCCTTGATGGGCAAATCGAGGCCGGCCATCATGATCATGGTTTCCAGGCGCGCCTGTCCATCGCGCGGCGTATTGGCGTGCAGCGTGGTCATCGAACCGGAATGCCCGGTATTCATGGCCTGGAGCATGTCCAGGGCTTCGCCGCCGCGGCATTCGCCGATGATGATGCGCTCGGGTCGCATACGCAGGGCGTTGCGGACCAGGTCGCGAGTGTTCACCGCTCCCTTGCCTTCGATGTTGGGCGGACGCGTTTCCAGCCGCACCACATGCTCTTGCTGGAGCTGCAGCTCGGCGGCATCCTCGATCGTGACAATGCGCTCGTCGGACGGGATAAAGCTGGAAAGCGTGTTGAGCAGCGTCGTCTTTCCGCAGCCGGTGCCGCCGCTGATGATGATGTTCAGCCTGGCCTTGATCGCCGCCTCCATCAGCATCGCCATCTCGGGGGTGAACGCCTTGTAATTGAGCAGGTCCTCGAGTTTGAGCGGGTTGGCGCCGAAGCGGCGAATACTCATGCTCGGGCCGTCGAGCGAGAGCGGCGGGATGATGGCATTGACGCGCGAGCCGTCGGGTAAGCGCGCGTCCACCATGGGCGAGGTCTCGTCCACGCGCCGACCCACTTTCGACACAATCCGGTCGATGATTTGCAGGAGGTGGTCGTTGTCGCGAAACTTGACGTCGGTCTTCTCGAGCTTGCCGCGCCGCTCCACATAGATCCTTTGCGGGCCGTTGACGAGGATATCGCTGATGGTCGGGTCCTTCAGCAGGACTTCCAGAGGCCCGAAGCCGAAGGTCTCGTCGAGCACTTCGTCGATCAGCCGTTCCCGCTCCATGCGGTTGAGCAGCGGGTTTTCCGAATCGCATAATCGCTCGACGACCAACCGAATCTCGCGCCTCAACGTATCCCCTTCGAGGTCGCTGACGCGCGACAGGTCAAGCTTGTCCACGAGCTTGCCGTGGATGATGCGCTTGAGCTCATCGAAACTCTTGCCGGTGCGGTCAATCCCGGACGCAGAGCCGGTCATGCGAATCATCGAGCCGTTTGCCATGCTGTCACGTCGCGTCGGAGGGGGCATTTACAAGATCCTTCGTCATTAGTCATTAGTCATTGGTCATTAGTCATTAGGACAAATGACTAATGACGAATGACTGCTATTTCACATGAACGAAAACAACTTCCTTCGCTCCTTCTTTATCGGCGCCTGCTCGGCGTCCTTGTTCAAGAGCAGATTGGCGAGACCCTGGATGCTCTGCTGGGCCTTGGACTTGGGCGCGTGCTGGATCAAGGGCACGCCCGCGTTGCGTGACTCGGTCATGGCCCGAATATCGTTCGGAATCTGCCAGAAGATCGATCTACCGATGGTCTCCGTGGCCTTGTCCAGGGATATATCGCTGTCCGTGGCCACGCGGTTGAGAACGACGCGGATGCGGTCGGAGAGCATCGGGTCGGCGTCCAGAGACATGAGCAGCCGGACCATGTTGCGCAAACTGCTCAGATCCTGCTGGCCGACGAGCAACACGACGTCCGCGGAGTGCAGAGCCATGATATCGTTCTTCGTGAAGCCCTTGCTCAGATCCAGGATCAGATGAGAGTAGCTGGTGCGTAACAGGCCGATCACTCTTTGCAACTGCTCATCCTGAATCAACGCGGCGTCCTCCACCTGCACCGGGTGGGGTAACAGCGATAGTCCGGTCGAATGATGGCACAGCGAACGCCGCAGGAAGGTCATATCCAGGCGATCGACGTTCATCGCGACGTCGGAGAGCGTGTAATCCGGCATGAGGTCAAGGGCGACGTCGGCATCGCCGAGCGCTAGATCGAGGTCAATCACCGCGACGTTGACTCCTGGCTCAAGCGCCAGCGTGCAGCCCAGGTTCACCGCAATGCTCGTACAGCCCACCCCGCCACGCGAGCCGAGGATGGCGATCACCGTGGACTGCGTCTTGATCGGCACAAGCTTGCTGCCGCTCTCCACCATCGGCGAGTGGGTTGTGCCCAGACGCTTGAGCGCGTGCAGTAGCTCTTCAAGGTTGACCGGAGAAGTCAGGAACTCCCTGGCGCCGTTACGCAGCGCCTGAAGAATGCACTGGCCGTCGTTCTTGCCGCTTACCGCGAGCACCCGTACGTTGGGGCATTGCGCCGTGATTTCAGCAATGAGCTGCAGGGCCTTCGCCTGATCGGCATCGACGGAGACGACGGCAACGTCCGGAGATGACTGTTGCAAGACGTCAAAGAAGAACTCATAGCGGGCGCAATCGGCCTCAAGCCAGACGCTCTCGACTCCCAGCAGCATATTGCGCAGGGGTTCCCGCGTGCTGTCGGAGGGGTCGACAATCGCGATGCGCAACACGTCTTTCATGGAGTTACCACCGATGTTGCTCAAGATGCCTTACCTGGCTCCCGGGGCCACAGACGGCAGAAAGACCGGTGCCGGCGGGTCATTCGCCACCGGCCTGGGGGCCGGGACCGCAGGCAATTTCATGACCGGGTCGCTGTTCGGCCGTAACCCTGCCGGCAAAGGCAGCATCGGCTCGGCTGCGTTGTCCTCCGGAACCGGAACCGGCATCAACTGCACGGTCTTGCCGCCCGCTGGTTTCGGGTCCGTTGGCTTGCTTGGCGCCGGGGCACCTGCGCCTCCTGGCAAACCGGAGCCCTTCGTGCTCGTGCCTCCTGCGCATGTTCCTGTTCGACAGCCATCCGTGCTGCAACCGCTTCCCTGGCACGCACAGCCACCATCAGAGTACGGGTCGCGCCTCGGCAAGGGCATTCGGGCCGGGGCGCAGGGGAAGGTCGTCGCAGTCGGGCTGCTTTTCCAGGCGGCGTTGTAATGCCCGCCGCTGCAAACCGTCCGCTGCCCGCGCGGGGCTTCCATGATCCCTTCCAAGAATAGCTCAAAATCATCCGGGGTGCGCGTTTCCTGACCGGGAAGAACACTCGGGGCCTGGGAGCAATCCATGGCGTCGACAAATTCCGGCGTTACGATGACCAGCAGCTCATCTTCGGTCTCGGAATACGACTTGCTGCTGAACAGCACGCCAAGGTAGGGAAGCTCGCCGACGATAGGCACCTTCGAGGTGCTGGCATTGACACTGTGGCGAATCAGGCCGCCAATGACATAGGTTTGTCCGGCTTCCATCTCGACGGTCGTATGAACGCGCTGCGTGGTACGGCCCGGAACGGTGGTCCCGTTGATCGATGTGCCAAAGCCCGCGTCCAGGGCGCTGACCTCAGGCTCGAGTTCCAGGCGGATGCGGCGGTCGCCCAGCACGGTCGGTACATAATTGAGGCGGACGCCGAATTCCTCGAACTGCACGCCGACCTGCCCGAGGCCGGCCGGCACGGGAATGGCCTGCTCGCCACCTGCAAGGAAACTACCCTGTCGGCCGCTCTCGCAGTTCAGCGTGGGCTCCGCCAGCAGCTTCAGCAAGCTCTCGTTCTTGAGGGCCTGGAAGAACAGCCAGAACGCCTGTTTGTCATTGACCAGCCCAAGGAACAGGTTACCCGGAGAGCCGACCAGCGATGCCGCCGCCGCTCCACCCGCGGCTCCAGGCAAGACTGAGGATGTTTGCGCCACGTTGCTTGCCAGCCCCAGCGCGCTGGCGATGAAGTGGTTCTGCCCAGTCTCGTCCCATGCGAACGACATGTTGCGCAGCTTCGTACGCGAAACTTCCGCAATGACCACGCAAAGTTGAACCTGCTGCACGCCGATGACGCGCATGTTGTTGATGACCTCGCCGCCCAGCGCCTTCTTGACGAGCTCGACGATGATGTGCACGTTTTCGGGACTGTCCACATAGCCGGAAACCAGCACGCCGCCCGGGCCCGCAGCATCAATCGTGACATTCGAGCCGGGCACCTTGCGATTGACCAGTCTGCGGACATACTCCAGGTCCGGCTCGACGATGAGCTCATAGATCTCGCGGACATCGTCCTCATCGAGGAGTTCCAGCCGCGTCAGGCCGGCCTGCACGCCCGTGACGCGTGCAAGTGTGGCATCCTTGGGGTCACGTTCGAACCGAGCAATGCTCGGCCGCTCGATCGTGCCGGACTTGATCTTCTTTTTTGTCGAGAGCTGGACGGCCTTGACCGTGTCGATGCCGATGAAGATGGCCCCCATCGGTCGCTCGGGCCTGGCAGGCTCTTGCCCGCCTACCCATGAGACAGTGCCCGCAAAAAGCACTGCCGCGATGAATGGCAACCACAGACGCCGGCCGAATTTAGATTGGCTACGGTGCATCCTTACACCTCAAGAAGAAGCGGGCGGAACAAAGCCCACGCCATTCCTTGCGTGGGCTTATCGCGATTTCAATCAACTACTTGTTGGTCTTGGGCACGTCGTACTGATCGAGTTCCCCATCCGAGATCTTTTTGCCCGTCTCGTTGTCGAAATACATGACGATCCTTTCGCTGCCGTTGAATAGCTCCTGCACAAAGGCCTTCTTCTTCGTCACGACGGGCGTCTCGTCGTCGCTGCCTTTGGCTGTGTCAACTTTTGCCGGGTCGACGAGGGGCAAGGGCTTCGGACGGGTCAGGTCCAGGTTCCCAGGATTCCCCTCCCCAGGCTTGGCCGTTGACGTGAACGTCTTCCTGCCGATCTCCCCTTGCTTAACCACGATCTGGGTCGTATCGATCTGGTCGCCCAGCGGCCGGCCGATGAGGCCAATATCACCCTGCTTGCGGGCGTAGCTCAGCATGACGGCCTGTTCCGGGTCGAGCTCGAGCGTCACGGTTTGCGGGATCACCGGGCTTGCCGGATCGACTTTCTGACTCGTATTCACCGCCCGCACCAGGATGTCGGACAGAATGACCCGGGCCTCGGTAGCGGTCGTGAGCACCACGTCCACACGGCTCTTCGGCAAGATGAGCCCGCCGGCGGTGGCGACCGCGTTGGTCTGAATGGCGATCGCACGCTTGCCTTGGGGCATCGAAGTTCCAATGCCTCCCTGATCGGAGTCCATGAGCTGATCCTTGGTGACGGTGCTCCCCTGGGCGACCAGGTTGGCCATCACCAAACGGCCCTGCGCTTCCTTGAAGTCGCGCAGGGCGCCGCCGGGAATCTGGTCGAGGCTGAACAACTTCTGCTCGAAGTAGTTCTCGGGAACGTCGAGCCGGGTCCCGTAAGGCAGATTCTGTTTGGCAACGAGCACCATCACCTTGTCATCCTCATCCGGCGGCGGCGCGGTGCGTTGCGCAAGCAGTCGGCTCGTCATAAAAGCAGCGAGCAGACCGCAGCAGACCGCGAGACCCAGCAACACGAGTGTTTTCTTTTTCATGGGTGCAGCCCTTCAGAAAAAGACTACCCTCGCCGTGTCATATTCGACACGGCGAGGGAGTAGACTTCAGTTTTTGACGATTGCAACGGTTTTGTCGGTTTTCACAGATATAGCAAGTAGCCCACGAAGCCGAGACAAAGAGGAATACCGTAGGGGAGGAGATGCATGCGCGGCTTGCGTATTGCGGCCCGGTTGGCCATCTCGCCCAGGCTGCCCGTTCGAATCAAATCCCCAAGAATGGCACGGGTGTTGTCAAGGTTGGAGCGGAACTGACGACGCACGAAGATCATCGCCAGGGCCAGGATGCCGCCGATGATGACGGCGAAACAGAAGGCCCAGAAGATGGTGACGAGCCCCGGCCACAAGCCGAATGACGCTCCCACCCACGAGCCGAAGCCCATCTGCATCTTCACGTCGCCGGCCCCCATCCCGCCGATGGCGTAGACCGGTAAGAGCAGGACGAATCCGAAGAATGTCCCCGCGAGCGCTGCCCCGATGCCTCCGTTCCCGGGCCCGGCATGCAGCCCAAGATTCAGCGACAGCCCGTAAAGCCAGCCGCCTACAATCAAAGGCAGCGTCAGCCAGTTGGGCACCTTCAGCTTCCAGCCGTCTATGACCGCCGCGAGAACCATGGCCGCACACACAAACCAGATCGGCCAGTTTTCCAGCGTGAACAGCGACATCCGCTCCACTCCTTCCGCTCCAGGTTGGTTACGAAGCCTGCAGTGTCGTCGCCGCCTTGTTGAAGGTGTTGTTGGCATTCGAGCCAAGCACGCTGATGGCCGCGATGCACACGACGATGATCAGTGCAAGCATGACCGCGTACTCGACTGCCGTCGGGCCATCTTCATTCTTCACGAAATTCCACACGCTTTGACCAAGCTGACGCATAACGCTCCTCCCCAAAATGGAAACCTAGATACACCTGCTGGGATTGGTAATTGAACGGCGCGCCCTACGACGCAGCGCTCAACGAAGAGTAGGTTGTGCGGAGCGAAGAGTCAAAGAAATCGTGAAGGTTGAGAAATATCGAATGTGATGAAAATAGCGCGCAGAGTGTGTTGCGGTTAGGCTCGTCAAGAAAAGACGTGATGGCACGGGGGAAAGCTGGGACTCGCTACCAGCCTCACCCCGTGCCGGTGGGAGGGTGAATGGGATGAAAACAAAACCTATCGGACAGAAATGAGATGGGACTCGCAACCATCTCGGTCCTGTGGAGGTGCAAGACGCATACCACAGGAGCTTTGGTACTGGTTCTTTTTCGCAAACTAGGCGCAAGTTCAAGGCAAACAATGGGTTGCGACAGATCTTGCCGGCAGTTTGATCCGGCCGTCAAAATATGGCTATGTTCCCATGGCTCGCGACTGTATCGAATTGCTTCACACGGGTGTAGTTTTTTGCGCTGGCGGCCGAATATTCCGAGCCTGGACTGAACGCGTATTCCGATACCATTAGTGGTAGGACCGCGTGCGCCACACTCGAGGTCATGGACATGCGTAATCTTGTCGTCGCTGCGATTTGCGCCGTCGCGCCGGCTAGCGCGCTCGCCGGCTTTCCGACTTCACTCAACAAGCCCCAAACAAGCGAGGCCCTGCTTTCGACGTTCCTGGGAACGTCCACCGATGCCGTGGCGGGCGCCTTTCGCGGTTACCTCGCGAAGAATTTGCCGCCGATACTCTACGAGGACGCTCCCAACTGGGGGCACCAGGCCAACGTGCTGAAGCGCATCGATCTGCGGGGAAAGGGCAGCATGCTGCACTTCGAGAAGATCTACACGCTCAAGAACCACGGCGAATGGCGGAAGATCCAGATGCGCGCCCCCAACCTCGCCGACAACCTTGTCTTCGACATCCGCAACCTCCAGCGACCCGAATCCGGCAAGCTTGCCTTCGACATATTCATGTCGATGGATACCGAGATTGAATACGAGCAGCAGAATTGGGCCAACGGCTTGAGGCTGTACTCGGGCAGCGCAACGGTGGATGCCCGGCTGAAGTTGAATCTCCAGTGCGAGTTGACGACACGTCTGGAGAAGTCTGAAAGCGTTGTGCCGGACCTCATCGTGGGGATCAAGATCATCGAGGCCCACCTTGCCTACGACAATCTCAAGACGGAGCACATCGCCGGCGTCGGCGGCGAGGCGGCCCGCGTGCTGGGCGATGCGGTCAAGGGTGGGCTCGACAAGTGGAAACCCGATATGGAGCGCGACCTGCTCGCCAAGGCCGATGCGGCAATCGTCAAGGCAGGGCAGGCCAAGGAAGTCCGCCTGAGTGTAAGCGAATTGATCGAGGGAAAGCTCAAAAAGTAGCCGCCCATCCGCACGCCAACTTTTCAAGTGGCGTATTCACTTGAAAAGTTCGATTTCCGCCGTAACGTCTTGTCGGGGCTCAACTTGTACTCTCGATGTCGCGAACTTGTCAAGTGACAAGTTCGCCATGCCCCCAACTTTCCAGAGCGTCTCGCCGCTTTTCCGCGAACCTGCCGACCTCAATGCGCGTCTTATCACCCCATCAGTCCAGCCCAGTCACCCGCCAATGTTCAGAATTCGACGTCCCCAGCACCCCGCCGCCGCCGGGCTTGCCCCGGTGGAGCGCCGACGGGTCGGCTAGAATACGATGTCCCCAGCGCCCCGCCGCCACCGGGCTTGCCCCGGTGGAGCGCCGACTGGTCGGCTAGATTTTCATCCAAAGCGCTCGGCGCGTCCCGGCGCGCCGGGCTCGCCGCCCACCCGACCGAGGGTCTCGATGCCCTCCGCTCTCACTCGCAAGCCTCGAAGCCAACTCCAATTTCTACCGCTCCGGCCGCTTGCCCCTCGACCGCTGCCGCCGGCGCTGCGAACGAAAGCACAATCCGATTGCACGCTTGGTAGCAAGCCGGCTCGCGGGAGATTTCGCGCTGCAGCTTCGCTTCAATCCACTCCGAAATCAGCTTGCGCACGATCCGCCCGCCTTCCTTCCCCTTCGATTTCTCGTTAATGCGAGCCGACTCATCACCCACGTACTGCACCAGGTCTTCCGGAATCTCCAGACTCTTGCCGCGCTTCGTCTGCCATTGCTCGGCCAGCTCACGTAGCTGCTTCCGCGCAATCCCATGCATCGCCCCGTTGTCCAGCGGCCCGAACACAATGACCCGCTTCAGCCGGGCCAGGAACTCCGGCGTGAACACCGGCCGATCCGCCTTCGTATGCCGGATCTGCGACAGCACCTCGCGCATCCGCGTTGTGATCTCATCGATGCTCTTCTTCTGCTCGACCATATCGCCCAGCATCCGCTGCCCCACGTTCGAGGTCAGGATGAAGATCGCCTTGTTGGCGTAGCCGCGCACGCCGCGATGATCGCTCAACCAGCCCTCGTCGAACAAGTTCAAAAACGGCTGCAGTACATCCGGATGCGCCTTGTCCGCCTCATCGAGCAGAAACACGCAGTACGGGTCCGCGTTGAGATCATTGACCAGCGGCCCACCACGATCCGCACCCACGTATCCTGGCGGCACCCCGATAATCGTGGACACGCTGTGTGGCTCGATGCAGTTGCCCAGCGTGTAAACCTTCAGCCGCTTGGAAGTCGAATAAAACCGCGCCAGCGCCTTGGCCATCTCCGTCTTGCCCGTGCCCGTCTGCCCCAGGAACATCATCACCGAAGCCGGCTTGTTGGCATCCGTCATCCCCGCCTTGATCAGCCCCAGCTCCGTCGCCACCTCATTCACCGCATGCGCCTGGCCAAAGATCATCTCGCCCAGTGCCGCCGCATAATCCACTCTGTCCCCAATCCCTAGCAGCGTCTGCTCCGGCACGCCGCTCAATTCAGCCACCCGCCGGAACACATCATTAACCGTAATCCTCTCGCAGTCGCGCTCCCCATCTCCCTTTCTCCCCTTCTCCCCTTCTCCCTTTCTCCGTGTCTCCGTGTCCCGCTGTCTCCGCACACACCGCTCGTACTCCGCCTCCTCACACGCATCATGAAGGATCTTCACTGCCTTGGCCGGCAATTGATCGTTAAGAATGTACGCCGTCGAAAGACTGACCGCCTCCCGCACCGCGGCTTCATCTATGGAAACGCCAAAGTTGCGCTCAAGGCCCCGAGCATAATGCCGCAACAACTTCAGCGCCGTCTCCGCCCCCGGCTCCTCGACCTCAACCTTGCCAAAGAAGTCCCCATAGTCCGGATCATCCGCGATCAATTCTCCATACTCGTGTGGCGTCATCATCCCCATGATCCGGCAAGCCACCCGCGACAGGCCGCCAAACAGGGTCCCCTTGTTCCCCGCACCGCGCTCCCCGCGCAGCAGCGCCGCAAACCCATCAAACGCCACAATTAGCTCCGGCCGTCCGCCAACCTGGTTGAGTATGCCGACGAGCACACGCCGGCTATCATCCGGGCACACATAACGGCAATCCACACAGACCCCCCGCTTATCCGCCAGGAAAGCCGGCTGCCCCGCAGCCGCCCGCCGAGCGAACTCCGCAAGGATGGCATGCTTCCCAACCCCACGCTCGCCGACGAGGAGCACATGATGCGCCTGCGAACGGTGCAGCACCCGCGCCAGCCCATCGAAGAGATGGTCATACTCCCGCGCCTCATCAAAAGGAAACGGCCCACTCCCAGCCGCCCGCGCCAGCTCCGTCAAATCCTGCGAAGCCACCAACTCAGGCCCAATCCAAAAGCCTTTCCGCTCATCTTCTGCATTGGTCTTCGTGTCCTTTGTGCCCTTTGTGGTTGCATTCCTCTTCACCCCTTCGAGCACTTGA